>JGI11783J13700_1005782_pt1 | contig 22965 bp, 14 predicted proteins | sample ElkSlonscriptome_6_FD_13700 | JGI IMG/M metagenome (IMG submission 13700)
GGTCATTGGTCATTGGTCATTGGTCATTGGTCATTGGTCATTGGTCATTCATCATTCCCTATTCCCTATTCCCTTCTATCATGACCCAAACACTACTGATTACGGGTACAAATACTGATGCAGGCAAAACAGTATTAACCACTGCCCTTGCCGCTTATTGGCAAACCTATTACCCGCAAAAACGTCTGGGAATTTTCAAGCCGATGCAAACGGGAACCGGGGATTGGGAACATTATCACCAGCAATTCAACCTGGATCAAACCCCTCAAGAGATTGCCCCGTTACAATTTAGCCACCCTGTCGCCCCACCAGTCGCGGCGGAACGGGAAGGACGATCGATAGAATTAAAAGGAGTCTGGCAGGCATTGAATCGCCTCCAGCAGCAACGGGATGTTGTTTTAGTAGAAGGACTAGGGGGACTGGGTTCACCTGTAACCCATGAGTTAACCGTGGCGGATATCGCCAGAGATTGGAAATTACCGAGTGTCATTGTGGTGCCTGTGGAACTGGGCGCGATCGCACAAAGCGTAGCAACTGTCGCCTTAGCGCGTCAGTCGGGCGTTCAGCTTAAAGGAATTGTCCTCAATTGTGTTCAGCCTCGTTCAGCAGAAGAGATTGCTGATTGGACTCCCATTGAGTTGATTCAGTCACTGACACAGGTTCCCATTTTAGGCATCCTGCCCCACTTAGCTGATCCCACTGATCTGAGCAAATTGGCTCAAGTGGCATCTGAGTTAGAACTAGAGCGATTGTTCTAATGTCAGTAGGTGTGGAAATTAAAGTTAACGGCAGGGATCGTCACAGTCGCTTCCCTTGAGACGCAAGCTACGTTTTATATAGGGATTTGAGCAGCATTTACAGAACTTAACCTAGTTCGGTGTATTGCCACCAACCGACTTACCGAAAAATCCTGGTATTGTTTTAAGAATTGAATAAAATCGGTTGAAATAGCTGATTTCTGTAACAGGTATATCAACATCATGGCGAATATCAAGGAAAATTAGCTTAATAATTCCTTGGGTCATCTACGTGACGTATTCCCTTAATCAATCCCCGATTAAGTAGCTTTACAGTTAAGAATTTAAGCCATCCTAGTCCACACAAGGGCTAATGACTCATAACAAATGACTCATAACACATGAAAAATGATCACCTTAATGTCTGCGATTGAACACCATCCGCTGACGGTTACACCAGACACCTGTCTGAGCGATGTCATCGCACTCCTAAATCCAGGAACCCACACCTGCCCATTCCCATCGGGTACAGGATCTTTGGGTTCAAGTTATAGCGACAGAACAGATGGAAGCTGTGTCTTAGTTATAGAAAACGGGCAGTTAGTCGGAGTGATAACGTTGCGAGATTTGGTTCAAATTGTAGCGGAGAGAAGTCCTCTAGAAAATCTTCCTGTTGCTGAAGTGATGACTCAGCCAGTGATTACGCTGAAGCAATCCGAGTTGCGGGATGGTTTCAAAATGCTGAATTTATTCGAGTGCCATGGTATTAGCCACTTACCCATTGTCAATGATGACAATCAAGTGGTAGGAGTTGTCACACCTGAGAGTTTGCACCACGCTATGCCATCAATGGAACTGTTGAAAAGGCGTCGAGTAGCAGACGTCATGACACCTGAAATAATTAACATTACCCCCACGAGTTCTGTACTAACTGTAGCGCAACAAATAGCAGAGCATGGAGTTAATTATGTCGTCATTTGTGAACAACAAGAAAATAGAAGTGCAGAGCCAATAACGTTGTCACAATCAGGAGATTCAAGACCATTTTTTCTTCCACTTGGCATCATTACTGAACGAGATATTGTCCAATTTCAGGCATTGGAACTCGATTTAAACTTGCCAGCTTATACACTGATGAGTTTTCCCCTATTGTGTGTGAATCCAGAAGAGTCGTTATGGACAGCTCATCAGAAAATGCAGCAGTGGCGAGTGCAGCAATTAGGAGTCTGTAGTCATCAAGGAGAACTGTTGGGTATGGTTACTCAAACCAGTATCCTACAAACCCTCGACTCAGCCCAGTTGTATCACTTTATTCAAGACTTACAGCAGCAACTGAATCAACAGCGTCAAATCATTTCCTCACTCCACGCTGAAAATCGGCATCTGCGACAAAATAGCGATGAGGGAGCAGAGGGAGCATGTAGAGACGTAGCATGCTACGTCTGGGGAGCTGAGGGAGCATGTAGAGACGTAGCATGCTACGTCTGGGGAGCAGAGGGAGCTGGGGAAGCTGGGAAAATTTGGGATCAAGTGACCCCCATGGAACTGAGGGAGTGCCAACAAACGCAAGGGATTCTGCCAACTTTAAACCGTATTCTCAAAACCCTAAGTGAATCCCACCGAATATTGATGAGTGCCACCCAGGAATCTGAGTTATTCCAGAAGATTTGTCGTCTGATTGTGGAGGTAGGAGCGTATCGGGGTGCTTGGGTTGGCTTGACAACTGACGATACGTGCCAAACAGTGCAACCTGTAGCTGGATTTGAAGCGTTAAATAAGGCAGAAGACTTCAAGAAGTCAGAAGGTAAAGGGCAGAGGACAGAAGGCTCTTTGAAGGCAGAAGACAGAAAAGATCAGACGGAAGAGTTTGAACTAAATAATTCTGAAAATAAGCAGTATCTAGAACGATTTGTTATGCCTGAGTTTAACCCATGCTCAGGTGAATCTCCTGTTGATAGCGTTTGGCAAACTGGACAATCGATAGTTTGTCGCCATATTCAGACTGATCCAAAGTTTACACCCTGGCGATCGCACGCCTTACAACAAGGTTATGGGGCGTTGATTGTTCTACCGTTACAGGTTAAAGATCAACCGTTGGGTGTGTTAACTATCTACGCCGTGAACTCCGGAGCATTTGCGCCGGAAGAGGTGCAGTTATTGAAAGAATTAGCGAATGATTTAGCCTCTGGTATTGAGGGGTTACGCACCCACCTTGCCCGTGAACAAGCCGAAGCTGAATTATGTCAGTTAAATCAAGAACTCGAAAGTCGGGTGCAACAGCGCACAGCTCAACTTCAACAGGAAATTCAGGAACGTGAAGGGATAGAAGCGTCATTACAGCAAGAGTTTGATCTATTATCCCGTGTTATGGAAACCAGTCCTGTGGGGATCATTTGGGTGAATTCTCAGGGACAAATCATGCTGATTAACCATCAAGCGGAACAGATTTTAGGTCTAAAGTCGGAAAAGTTTTGCCCAGATTCTCAAGATAAGCTGACTTGGTACAATCAGGATGAGTCAGGGAATTTAATTAAGTATAAACAGTTACCATTTTGGCATTTGGTGAAAACCAATCAGGCGGTTAATGACCTACGCTATACCATTGAACGAGATAATGGACGCCGAGTATTACTGTCAATTAACGGAACATCTTTATTTAACCAAGCGGGTCAGTTAAAGGGTGTCGTATTTGCGATCGATAATGTCACCGAGCGAGTAAAAGCCGAGGAGGAACTGCGACAAAGCGAAGAACGATTTCGGACGGTTGCTAACTTTACGTATGACTGGGAATATTGGCTGAACCCGGACGGTCAGTTTCTCTATATATCTCCTTCCTGTGAACGGATTACCGGGTATTGTGTCGATGATTTTCTCCAGGACGCCAGTTTATTAGAGTCGATTATCTATCCAGAGGATCGAGAAAAATTTGTCCAACATGGGTGTGCCACGGCGGTAATTCAGAGGGTGTCAGGAATTGATTTTCGCATCCTAACTAAAACCGGAGAGTTGCGTTGGATCTCTCATATTTGCCAATCTGTCCACAGTGCTGAGGGGCGTTGGTTGGGGGTACGAGCGAGTAATCGGGATATTACAGAACGCAAACAAGCTGAGGAAGCGTTGCGAGAGAGTGAGAAACGCTTCCGGAGTATGTTTAATCAAGTGGCTGTCGGCATTGTCCAAGCGACGTTATCGGGTCAGTTTCTGTGGTTTAATCAAAAGTTTACCGACTTAGTGCAGTATAGTGCAGAGGAACTGCAAAACAAGACGTGCAAAGACATTACTCACCCCGATGATGTTGATCAGGAACTCACTTGCCTGAATCAGTTATTGGCAGGAGAAATTGACACCTTCTCCCGTGAAAAACGCTATCTTCGTAAAGATGGATCTGAGGTTTGGGTGAATTTAAGTGGGTCGCTGATCCGCAATAGTCAGGGTGAACCGAAATCTTATATTGGCGTAGTCCAAGATATCAGCGATCGCAAACAGGCACAAGCGACGTTGCAGAGGCTGAATGAACAACTAACAGGGCGGGTGAATGAACTGGGTAGCCGCAACCGAGAAATGGTGTTACTCGGCGACTTGAGTGACTTTCTCCAAGCCTGTTTAACGGTTGATGAGGCATATAACGCGATCGCGACATTAGTGGCTCCTTTGTTTCCAGGGAGTTCAGGGGGAGTGTTTGTAATTAATCCCTCTGAGAATTGGGTAGAAGCCATGGCAACTTGGGGAATCGTTTTGGCGAGTCAGACGCTGTTTTCGCCGAAATCGTGTTGGGCATTACGTCGGGGACGCCCCCATTTGGTAACCCAGCCACAATCCGGTTTACGCTGTCCCCATATTCATTCAGATAGTTCTCCCTTAGAATCTTTTTGTGTGCCGATGATGGCACAGGGAAAAGCGTTAGGAATTTTATATATTAGTTCCCAGGAACGGGGACAATTAACTGAGGCGAAACAACGGTTAGCTTTAACAGTAGCGGAGCATTTAGCCCTGTCGTTAGCCAATTTGAAACTACGGGAAACGCTTTCCCAACAGAGTATTCGAGATGCGCTGACTGGGCTATTTAATCGGCGTTATATGGAAGAGTCTCTAGAGCGGGAAATTCATCGAGCGCAGCGTCATCAGCAACCGATGGGAATTATTATGTTGGATATTGATCATTTTAAACATTTTAACGATACCTTTGGTCATGAAGCCGGGGATGCTGTGTTACGAGAATTAGGCATATTTTTACAACGAAGTATTCGGGCGTCGGATATTGCCTGTCGTTATGGGGGTGAGGAATTAATGCTAATTTTGCCCGATGCTTCACTGGCTGATAGCAAGCAACGGGCAGAACAAATTCGCCAAGATGTTAAAGAGTTGCAGATCGAGTATCACCATCAACTCTTAGATGCGATCGCGATTTCTGTGGGTGTGGCGGCGTTTGCTGAACATGGTTCCACGGCACAGGAACTGATTGCGGCGGCGGATCGGGCACTTTACCAGGCTAAAGCCCAAGGGCGCGATCGCGTGGTGACAGCAGATAAGTAGGTAGGCACAATAAAAGTTAACGGTGGAGATCGTCATTGAAATCGCTGCTGGGTTATAAATTTGTAGGGTGGGTTAGGCGGAATTTAATTGAGGCGATAACCCATCAATGAACTATCCGCCGTAACCCACCGAGATTACAGCAGATTTTCTGGTTGATGAGTGTTGGGTAGGAAAATGGCTTGAATAAAGGGCGGGTTTTGTTGTTCAGTTATCGGTGACAAGCCAAATCGAGCGGCTAAACCCGCCCCTACAGATCGGCTTCCTCTGTTGCCAGACGTTTCATGGAGACGTTCCACCGGAACCTGGAGACGTTGCATGCAACGTCTCTACTAGCGTCCTTGGCAATGTGTCTGTTTTGCCTTCTGCCTTGTCTCCACTAAAAAGGCAGGAGTAACCCGGATTTACTATTAAAGGAAGATACCTCCAGATTTGCTCCGGAGGCATCTTGTCATCTTAAGTATAGTATTACAAGTTGTTAAGCAATTATGGTTGTTACCCCTTCTACTCCCCCTACCGTTAACGGTTCTCAGATCCGAGGTGAAATTCGCGCCTTGCAATCTCAACTTGTTGAGTGGCGGCGGTGCTTTCACCAACGCCCGGAATTAGGGTTTACTGAACACCTAACGGCTGGATTTGTTGCCAAAAAGTTACAGGAGTGGGGAATTGAGCATCAAACGGGTATTGCCCAAACTGGGATCGTTGCTACAATCGAGGGCGATCGCATAGGTCCGGTGTTAGCGATTCGGGCGGATATGGATGCCTTACCGATTCAGGAAGAAAACCAGGTTCCCTACCGATCGCAACATGATGGAATTATGCACGCTTGCGGTCATGATGGACATACCGCGATCGCATTAGGTACGGCGTTCTATCTTTCCCAACATCGCCAAGACTTTGCGGGAACCATCAAGTTCATTTTCCAACCCGCTGAAGAAGGACCCGGCGGCGCTAAACCGATGATTGAAGCTGGCGTCTTAAAAAATCCGGATGTGGATGCTATTATTGGGCTACATTTGTGGAACAATTTGCCCCTAGGAACTGTTGGCGTTCGCCATGGTGCTTTAATGGCAGCAAGCGAACGATTTCAGTGTAAAATTTTAGGCAAGGGGGGACATGGGGCAATGCCACATCAAACCCTAGACGCGATCGTCATTGGCACTCAAGTGGTCAACGCCTTGCAAACCATTGTGGCTCGTAATGTTGACCCAATTGAATCAGCCGTGGTTACGGTGGGAATGTTTCAAGCTGGTACAGCGTTTAATGTCATTGCTGATAGCGCCAAAATGAGCGGCACAGTGCGCTATTTTAATCCGCAATTGGCAGGGTATTTCAGCCAGCGTATCGAGCAAGTGATTGCAGGTATTTGTCAGAGTCACGGGGCGCAGTATGAACTAGACTACCAGCCGCTTTATCCGCCTGTAATCAATGACGCACAGATAGCCGAATTGGTACGATCCGTAGCTGAAGAAGTCGTCGAAACCCCTACAGGAATCGTACCCGAATGCCAAACCATGGGCGGGGAAGATATGTCATTTTTCCTAGAGGCTGTACCGGGTTGCTATTTCTTTTTGGGATCAGCGAACCCCAGCAAAGATTTAGCCTATCCCCATCACCACCCCCGGTTTGATTTTGATGAAACTGTGTTAGCAATGGGAGTAGAACTATTTGTTCGCTGTGTGGAAAAATTCTGCCAGTAATTCTCGATATTCGGGAAACCTGACAATCTAGGGTGTGCCTGCCAGATCAACCAAACGCGAAACCAGGGTAAGGTAACGAGTTTAAATCTCATCCTTTCCCTCGCGTCGATTCGCAAAGGATGGGTGTATTTGAGCCAAACCAGTTCTACCATTGGCAAATCCAACCCTAGAAAACTATAGAGGAATTACCTCCCTCAGGAGAAGTCTATGTCAGCCCCCATCTACCTGAAACTACTGTCAACCCTAACCTTATCCCTAACCACCCTAGGGTTCATGTCATCGGGGTTAACCCAACCTATTGTTTCCGATGACAGTACCGATACGACTGTGAATCAAGAGGGAAACCGCTTCGATATTGAGGGGGGGGAATTGTCAGGAGATGGCGCGAATCTCTTCCACAGTTTTAGTGAGTTTGGTTTAGATTCGGGACAAATTGCCAATTTTTTATCCAACCCATCGATACAGAATATTCTCTCACGAATTACTGGTGGTGATCCATCGGTGATTAATGGGTTAATTCAAGTTAGTGGCGGGACTTCTAATCTGTTTTTGATGAATCCGGCGGGTATTATCTTTGGCAATGAGGCTCAATTAAATGTCCCCGCCGCCTTTACCGCCACAACCGCTACCGGGATTAGTTTTGGCGATAACTTATTTAATGCTACCGGGATCAATGACTACACGTCTCTGGTGGGAACGCCCAATGGCTTTGTCTTTAATACGCCTGAACCCGGTTCGATTGTTAATACAGGCACACTCGAAGTCAATTCTGAACAGAATCTCAGTCTAATTGGCGGTACGGTTGTGAGTACGGGTGAATTAGTCGCCCCAGAGGGTCAAATTACCGTCACCACGGTTCCTGGTAATCAGTGGGTGCGGATTAGCCAAGCGGGACATTTGCTGAGTTTAGAGGTTCCGGCGGCGGCGACGGAAGTGCCGTTTACTCCTCTTTCGCTTCCACAACTGCTAACGGGAGGAAACGTTAGTAACGCCACAGGTTTGTCGGTGAATGAACAGGGTGAAGTAGCCCTAACGGGTTCAGGGATTGCGATTGATAATGGTGATCTGGTTGCCAAGACGGTAACGGGGGGAACGGCGTTACTTTCAGCAGAGAATAATCTCACGTTGGTGGAGAGTCATTTAACCACAACGGGGGATTTGCAGCTATTGGCACAGGATACGGTACGGGTGCGGGATAGTGTGGCAAATCCATTTATTGCCCAAGCGGGGGATAATTTAACTGTTCAGGGTAGTCAAAATGTTGATATTTTTGCCTTGAATCATGCCGCCAGTGGTTTCTTCTCTGGTGGGAATATGGTGTTCCGTTCTAGTAATACCATAGGCGGAGATGCTCACTATTCAGCAGGCGGCGATTTTCGCATTGAACAATTGGATGGTAGTGAAGGAGATTTGGAGAGTCCTAATGATCCAATTATTTTAGCTTCTGGTGATGTCAGATTAGGAAACTATACCGGGGCTTCGCTACATATTTTAGCCGGGGGTCGGGTAAGGATAAGAAATGTTACCATCACGGGGACAGATTCAGAAGATAATACGATTAATCCGAATAACGCTAATCCGTTTCTTGCGAGTTTAGCCAATGTCCCGTTGTCCGATGGAACAACGTTACAAATTGATGGTAGTACTAACCCAACGTTAGATATTAGAGCAGGCATTGATTGGGGAGTTTTAGGCGGAGATCCAGGAAATCAACTGATTGGTACAGGACTACCAACTCCCACGTTCACTACTGCAACAAATGCTGATATTATAGTTGGTAATGTCAGCATTAGTCAGCCAAACAGTATAGTTTTATTAACGAATAAATACAATCCCAATAATTTAACTGGGAGTGTTCAAGCTGGACAAATCGATGTCAGCAGTGATTTGGGTAATGCGGGATCGGTTACGATTGAGTCTCGCGGAAATATCAGAACCTCTCCGATTAAATCCAGAGCCAATGTGACTGGTGATGGGGGTGATATTCTCCTCAACGCCGAAAACAATATTGAAATTGGCAATGCTGGTGGTAGTGATATCGATTCAAGAGGGGATAATGGCGGCAATATTACCCTTGATGCTGGTGGTACTATCAGCATGACGAATGCTCTTTCCCGAGGCAGAGATACTACGGGTGATGGAGGCGATATAACTATCACGGCTGAAGGGAATATTAACAGTGGAAATATCCAGACAAGTGGTGCAAATGGCGGAGAAATCACGATCAAGATCAATGGCGATGGTGTAATTGACACCACAGGTCCGTTAGGAAATGAAGGAACAATAGAATCCTGTAGTAATATTACCTGTGATGGTGCGGGTGAAAGTGGCGATATTGCGGTTGAAGCAACCAGCATTATTACCCGGGGCATTCGGTCAAATGGTGACTTAGATGGTAACATTAACTTAACCAGTGATGAAATTCAGCTTAAGCCAGCAGAAAGTCCTAGTTTCCCACCTAAAGTACCCTTTATTGGAGGAATGGGTACTCTTAAGCTTCAGCCATTGGAAACAGAAACAATAACTATAAACACCGGAAGTAATGATCTAATCTTAGATAACCCTCTCCAGCTTGGGGGCAATGTTAGTTTCAATACCAGTGGTGGTAATGTTACCTTGAATGGCACGGTTGATGGAGATTATGATTTAAGTTTAAATACGGACACGGGGACAGCACTATTTAATGGTATTGTTGGCAGTCTAAATTCATTAAATATTATCAGCACGGACGCTAACGGAAAAACGATCATCAATCGTGATATAACTGCCAACCAGCTAGAATTTAACAACATGGTAGAAGTGCTGTCGAATTCAACACTAACGTTGACCCAAAGCGGAATGCAGCCTCCTCCAGCAATCGACTTTATGGAAAGTGTTGAATTAAAGGCTGATCTGACGATAAGCACGAGTAGAAATAGTCAAATTAACTTTAATAGCACGGTTGATGGGACGTATGATTTGACCGTATTAAATCCAGGAGAAACGACNTCCTCCAGCAATCGACTTTATGGAAAGTGTTGAATTAAAGGCTGATCTGACGATAAGCACGAGTAGAAATAGTCAAATTAACTTTAATAGCACGGTTGATGGGACGTATGATTTGACCGTATTAAATCCAGGAGAAACAACATTTATAGGTGAACTTGGCAGCATCAGCCGTTTGAATACCCTTAGGACAGATAACGAGGGAACAACCCAAATCAATAACAATATTACCGCTAATCAACTCGACATCCAAGATGCAGTAGAGGTGCTGTCAGACTTATCGTTAACGGCGGATGAAATTGAATTCGGCTCAACGATTACGGGAACCAATCAAAATCTGATCCTTCAATCGTCAAATACTACTGATATCTTTAGCCTAGTCGGATCAGGGACATCCTCCGAGGAAACGGGATTCCAAGATGGTTTCGAGAGTCTGACAATTCGCAGTACGAATAGCGGCGGACAAATTGATTTAAGCAATCTCACGTTCAGTGATCCCGTAACAATTCAAATGCCTGATGGTGTCATCCTGATTAATGGCAAGATTACGGGTATAGATGATGCTTCAATTACACTCAATAGTGCAACGACTAACCTAAATGCTGATATCACCACGGGAGGCGGAGGTATAGCGTTTAATACAGACAGTGTTGAACTCGGTAATGATGTTACTCTCAACAGTGGTAGTAATCCGATTCGCTTTCAAGGTACGGTTGATGGCAATTATAAGTTGACACTATCGAGTTCAGCGACAACCACCTTTGGCGGCGCGGTTGGTAGTTCTACTCCACTCGATACTCTCACCACTAATCGTGATGGAATCACTCAATTTAATGAGAATGTCACGGCGAATCGCTTGAATTTGCAAGATTCGGTAGATGTGCTATCCAATTTATCCCTAACCGCCGCAGAAATTGATTTGAACTCAATTGAGACAAGCACCAATAAAACCCTGACACTGCAACCGCTAAATCCGAACCAAGACTTTAGTGTAAATGGTGGGATATTCCAAGAGGGTTTCCAGAGTATAACCATTGGACGAGAATCAGGGAGTGGCACAATTACACTGGATAATAGTACGTTCAATGATCCCGTGACGATTCAGTCGCCTAGTGGGGAAATTGTGCTTAATGGTATGCTGATGGGTGAAGATAATGCCGCGATTACCCTTGATGCTGCCACGACAACCCTTAATTTTAATATCACAACAGCAGGTAATACTCTCACGTTCTTAGGAGACAGGGTTAATTTAGGTGGTGATGTTGACCTGAATACGGCAGGTGGTAATATCAGATTTGATGGCATCGTAGAGGGCGATCGCACTTTACGTATCTTCAGTACCGGAACCACTACATTCTCTGATGCTGTGGGTAGTGTTACCCCGTTAAATAGCCTAACAACTGACGCAGGGGGAACCACCCAATTTAATGGAAATGTTACCGCGAATCGTTTAAGCATCCAAGATACCCTCGCCGTCTTATCGGATTTATCCCTAACCGCATCAGAGATTACCTTGGGTGCAACGGTAACGGGCTCAAATACTAATCTGGTTTTGCAACCGCTGAATCCCACTCAAGACTTTACTCTCACCGGAGGCGTGTTTGAAGACGGGTTCCAGAGTCTCAGGATTGGGAGGGAAAATGGCAGTGGCGCGATCGCACTCAATGGCAATCTTACCTTCAGTGATCCGGTATCTATCCTATCACCAACAGGTTTAGGTTCCATCACCGCCACAGGCACAATTACCGGATTGGATAATGCTACTGTCAGCCTGCTGGCGAATCAAGAGATTAAAGTAAACGATATTACTGCCAGTGGAAATATCTCTCTCACCAGTAATCAAGGTGCTATTACTACCACAGGTACAATTACCGGATTCGATAATGCGACTGTCAGCCTGCTGGCGAATCAAGAGATTAAAGTAAACGATATTACGGCGAATGCGGGGATTTCTCTCACCAGTAATCAAAGGGCTGTCACTACCGGAAATCTGAATACATCGGGAGTGAATCAAGGCGGAGATATTACAGTAGAAGCCCAAACGGAGATCCAAGCAGGTGCGATCAATTCCAGTGCAACTCAGGGCGATGGGGGGAATGTCACCTTAGATCCAGAAAACGATATCGAAGTGGATTCGATTAATGCTCAAGGTGGCAGTAATGGCAGAGGTGGTAACGTCGATATTACCACAGAACAATTTTTCCGCGCCACCGAGACATTTAGCGATCGCACCAATACAACTACCAGTATTTCCACCGCAGGCGGGAATGGCGGCGGATCAGTGATCATCCGCCATCAAGGAGGGAATTTTGGTATCCCCTTCACCGTCGGGCAAGACTATAATAACGAGAATGGAACCAGAGGCGCGATCGCAACCGGAAGCGATAATCAAATTACCGAGGGTTTGTATCCTAATCCCTATACTCAGGGAATTGCACCGAGTCAGATTCAACTGATTACGCCCGAAACAATTACACCCGAACCCCCCAGTGAATCGTCAGCCGAAAATCCGCTGATTCTGCAAAAAGAGTCCCCCTCACAACCTCCGGTAGAAACCGACGTGCCATCTGTAACAATTGACACCGTATTTGGCACAATTGATGCGGCGTATACGCAGGAATTTGAAACCTATCTGGGTAAATCAGGGACTCAAATTCTCACCTTAACTGAGGCGCGTCAACTTTTGCAGGATATTGCCCAAGAAACAGGTGTCAAACCCGCATTAATTTATGTCATGTTTGTCCCCAGTAGCATCTCTTCTGAATCAGCTACCCCCCAAGACAATGATCAATTGGATCTCGTCTTAGTTACCGCCCAGGGAGAACCGATTCACAAATCCATACCTATCACCCGTGCTGAAGTTTTACAAGTGGCGCAACAGTTTCAACGAAGTGTAACCAATGTCCGAGATACTAAGGGTTACTTAGCCCCAGGAAAACAACTCTACGACTGGTTAATTACGCCATTAGAAGCTGACTTACAAGCCCAAGGCATTCAAAACTTGGTGTTTGTGATGGATAGGGGTTTACGTTCCATTCCCGTAGCCGCCCTACACAATGAACAACAATTCTTAATCGAGAATTATAGTGTCGGAATTATGCCCAGTTTAAGCCTTACTGATACTCGCTTCCAAAGTTTGCAAGATAGCCAAGTATTGGCAATGGGGGCAGCACAATTTAGTGATCAAAAACCTTTACCCGCCGTTCCTGTGGAATTAGAAGCGATTACCCAGAAACTATGGCAAGGTCAATTTTTCCTAGATGAAGGCTTTACCCTAGATAATCTGAAAGCCCAACGGAAAAAACAACCCTTTGGGATTATTCACCTCGCCACCCATGCTGATTTTCGCCCCGGTGCGATCAGCAATTCCTACATCCAATTATGGAATAGTAAGCTACGCCTTGATCAATTGCCAGAATTAGGATGGAATAATCCTCCTGTAGAATTACTGGTACTCAGTGCTTGTCGTACTGCATTAGGGGATGAAAACGCCGAATTAGGCTTTGCCGGATTAGCGGTGCAAGCGGGAGTCAAATCAACCTTAGCCAGTTTGTGGTATGTCAGCGATGAAGGCACATTGGCACTAATGACCCAATTTTATGATCAGTTAAAAACCGCTCCAATTAAAGCCGAAGCCTTACGACAGGTGCAAATCGATATGCTTAAGGGGCAAACTAAACTGGAAAATGGTCAACTGATTACGTCGGCGGGAACGATTTTGTTACCCTCTGAACTGCCCCAATCACAAGATTTAACCCATCCGTATTATTGGGCATCTTTCACCGTGGTGGGGAATCCTTGGTAAAAATAAGTCCCGTGTTATCCTTTGTAGGAAGGGCAGGACATAAGCTGGGTACTGTTTCCAGTACTTGGCATGATCAAAGGCGATCGCACTCCACAACTGTTGTAGCTGGTCTTTGGTGGAACATTGCTGTAGATGAAAGGCGATCGCATTCTTCCATTGTTCCATTTGACGGTAGCTGATAAATTGTCCACCTCGGTCTTTACGATGGACAAAAATAACATAACACCAGCATTGGACGTTAACAATCATGGATTTAGGAATTCTCAGAAATTTAGCGATTTGGCGCTTGGTGATGCGGAATTTTTTAGCGGGTTGGATGCGGCGAAATAAGGCAGACATGAGATTTTCAGTGTATCTGTGTAGAGACGGGTTCAGGGAATAACGTTTGTAGCAGCGATAACGCTTCATCAAACCCGCCCTCACATCGATAGGGTGAAGGCAGGTTTGTTATCTCTAACGCCCTTAAATCGGTGGTCTAGTGCGAGTTCGGCTGGTACTCTGGTGGTAAACCCGGATTAAACATCACCACAAATTGGGCATTTGGCATCAGACGGCGAAGAATGCGAAGATGCCCATCAGCATCGGAACGGTTGCGGTATTGTGCTACGGTAATTCGTTGCATATTGGGTAGCAGGCGAACCAGCACCCAAGGATAAAGGCGTTCTTTGTAAGGCATAATTGACTTGTCTCCATGTGTCATTGGAGCCAGAGCCAGCGTCGTCCCGTGGAAAGTTCGTGCGCTGGCTCATGACTTGACCCTATATTACAAATATATTTAGGGCTTTGTCTACTTAGATAAATAGATTTAAAGTTAAGGGAACTAGGAGGCAATGAGTTCAGGGAGTAAGTTAACGAAGCTAAGGAAACGGTTGGGACTAACTCAGAAACAAGTCGCTGATGCGATAGGCGTCACCGATCAGACAGTCAGTAACTGGGAAGCTGGCAGATTTGAACCTCGACTCACAATTAGTCAGACACAGGCTTTATGTCGCGTCTTGCAATGTCCTTTAGATGAACTTCCGAGTTTTCAGGATGCACAGGAGTCAGACTGAAACGTGAGTGGCTGATTGGCACTACCAAAACTGGCGAAAATTTTTGGCTGAGTCCCCCACTCCCCTGCACCTTTACCTCATAATGAGAATTGGAGAGTTTATGAAGAAACGTAACAATGCCTAAAGCTATCTGGAACGATACGGTTCTCGCCGAGAGCAACAACTGTCAAATTGTCGAAGGAAACTATTACTTCCCTCCAGACTCAATCAACCAGGAGTATTTTAAGGAAAGCAGTACCCATACAAGCTGTCCCTGGAAGGGTCAAGCCAATTACTACACCATCGAAGTTGATGGGCAGCAGAATAAAGATGCAGCATGGTTCTATCCTCAAGCAAAAGAGAAGGCGAAAAATTTTGAGGGCTATGTTGCCTTTTGGAGAGGAGTAAAAGTTGAAGCCTAGCTAAGGCTTTCAGTACCGTAGGGTGGGCAATGCCCACCAACCTTACGTCAGAACCATGTTCTAATCGCAACAACTCAACTGACAACAAAATTTTTTTCGGGGATTTCGGAATATTGACCGTATTATAGACACCTTGCGCCCCTACACTTGGATGTATCACATTAGCTTGGAAACTGCAATATAATCATGCAAAACGTGATTTTGAATTGGTCAATCTCCCTGGTTTTGTTAACATTGACAGTCGCTTGCACAAGTAATCAGTATGTTCCCTATCGCCCAGTTATTCGCTCACAAGAGGAATTAGTCATTTCCGATTCTGCTGCTAACTCAGAACACCAGGAAAATATTAAGCGAGTCTTTGATGTTTATAGCGTTCCTTATCGCGAAGAAAATGGAAAAATCCTGATCTCGGCTGATGTTTGGCAAGATCGGGAACTGATGTGGAACTATACGACTAAGGCTAACGACCCAGATTGGCTACGTCAACAAGAAGAAGAGGGTTGGCTTAAGTCCACGCCCTGAAAAATGTATTCTTTTGCCAACTCGCCGCCGTGCGCTGTTCAATTGCTGCTAATTCCATCTCATCCAAGGGCTGAAAACGGCTGGCTACCTCCACATTTGACTCTAACTGTGGCACATCTTCCGCCGCAATCACCGCACAGTGAACCCCCGATTGAGAAAGGGTATATCCCAGCGCCTGGTGCATCCCGTCTAAAGCACCGGATTTAAACAACCGCCCATAGGCTGGGACTTTCATAGCAATCACCCCCACCTTTTGCTTTTGAGCAACGGGTAAAACGGTGGGAATAAAGGGACGGGGGTGATGTTTATCCGCCGCATTAATACAAACCAGGGTAGTATCAAAGGGATAACGCTGCAATCCAGCCGCAATCACATCGGGTTCGTGATGTCCGGTAATCCCACAGTATTTAATCAAGTTTTGGGCTTTGGCTTCTTCGATGGCTTTAGCAGCCCCGGTTGCACTAAAAATCCTATCGAGTTCTTCGTGAAACGAGACGTGGTGCAATTGCCACAAGTCCAAATAATCCGTATTCAAACGTTTGAGCGATCGCTCTAAGTCTCGCCACGCCCCATCGCGATCGCGGGCGGCGCTTTTACTGGCGAGAAATACCTGCTGTCGGTAGTTTGGTAAAATTTTACCGAGATAATCTTCACTCGGTCCATAACTTGCCGCTGTATCAAAGTAACGAATCCCTAATTCTAACGCCCGTTGAATAATCGCCAACGCATCCGCTTCCTGGTTCGGTTTGGATAAGGGTGTTTTCCCTGCCCCTCCTAAGCCTAAAATAGGCACAGAAACCCCTGTATCTCCTAACATCCGTTCCGGCATTGTGGTGGTTCCAGAGACTGACATGGCGAGGGTTTCCGCTGATTCCTGTTGAGAAGCTGAGGGTTGATGTTGTTTCCACGCCGCACTTCCCACAATTCCACCTGCTACCGCCATACCTGTGAGTAGAAACTTACGTCGGTTTGTTTTTTCGGACATGCGCTACACCTCCAGCTTTTCTTCCCATTGTGCTGACTTTGCTTAACTTTGCAATAACTAAGGGGAGGGAACAGGGAACAGATTGAGTCGGGGCGGGTTTAGTTACATCTAGGTGCTTTCGTAAACGATAGTAGTAAAACCCGCCCCTACATACCTCACGCGCCAGGTTTCCTCGAACGACGTGAAGAATCAACAATCAACAATCAACAATCAACAATCAACAATCAACAATCAACAATCAACACTTAATGTCCACACCCCATCCCAATCGGGAGGCGGTGGCGAGTCTAGCCAATACAAACAGCGCTGGATATGTAATCTCGCCGCCTTATCAGCGCCATCCATCTCCAAAACCTGGGAAAATTCACCAATTGCCAGGGCAAATTGGTGGTTGAGGTAATAGCGACGCCCTTTTTCATAATGGTCAATAATTTGTTCTTGCTGACTCGAAAGGGATTGGGAACGAAGTCCCATAAGTTCATATATAGCAAGGGATTGGGGTTTACTCTTCACCGGGAGGCGATCCAGTTCCCGCACCCAGACGCGATCGCGACAATGTTTATAAATTGTTTCGCTAATAATAATGTCGCAGCCATAATCGCGACTGACTTGTTCGAGTAAGGAAGTAAAGTTGACAATATCCCCAGATAATGGGGGTTGAGAACCATTTTGGTTCAGATGGATTCTCCCTGCATGAATACCAATCCCCAGGCGCGGCATTGGCTGATGGGGTGTCAAATGATTACGATTAAACTCGGCTAACTGTTGGCGCATGTCTATCGCTGCTTGTACCGCATACCACGCGCGATCGCTTACGGCTAAGGAGGTATCAAAGACAGCAATTAATGCATCACCAATATATTGATTTAAAGTGCCTTGATACTTCAAGACAGTCTCCACCATCAGTTCACAATAGTGATTGAGCATGGAAACAACGGTTTCTGCTTCCATATCGTCCATCAAGCTGGTATAGCCTTGAATATCGGCACATAAAATCGCCACATTGGGGTGGGCAAATAACTGGATATCATATTTTCTCAAAAATTCCTGGGTAAGTTCCTGGCTGACTTGGTGATAGGTGGGGAGTTGAGTGGAACTCGTGGAATTAATTTCTTTGAGAACGACGACGAGTCCATAAAAATGATGAGATCCGTTGTTCTCGGCGATCGACCGAATCGATAAATCAATCGGTTGTTCCTGATCACGAGCAATAACCGTATGAGGGGCGTGATAGTCCTGATGTTCCGTTAAAGCCCCTTGGACTAAATGAGCAAAATCACTCTCTTTTACCTGAATAAAATCACCAATCCAACTCCCTTCCACCCCATCTACCTCATCGCTTTTGAGAAGCTGATGCGCTTTTTCGTTGACTGTAATAATTCGCCCCTTTACATCGGTATAAATCACGCCATTATCTAGCGTCTTTAAAATAAGCCGTTGAATCTGTTCCTGTTGTCTAAGCGATGCGAATTGGCGAGAATTTTGTAATGCAATCCCCACTTGCAGCGCAAAGGCTGCCATTAATTGTTGATCGGCTTGACTAAAACTTGCCTTAAATATATCCGGTGGAATGGGCCAACTATCGGGATCATAAGCGGAAAAATATCCCCGTTTCTTTTTATTAATTAATTCCAGGACACCTAAGACTTCGTTATCCGGCGTCAAAATAGGCATATAGAGTAAACTACAGGTACGATACCCGGTATGGCAATCCCTTTTTTTGATCCGATCAACACCAGGGTGGATATAGAGGTCAAAGGGAATATTTAAGGCTTTTCCCGACTCAGCTACTTTACCAACAAAGCCAACCCCAATCCCGTGACGCTTCTCGTAAGGAGAACCTTCCTCTATTTCTACCCTTGTCCACAGTTCCTGACGTTCCTGATCGATTAGCCATAAGCGACTGCGATCGGCATTCATTAATTCATTGGCTTCTTGAATAATAAGCTGACGGATCGCATCAAAGTTTAATCCGCCTTGGCTAATCCTATGAATGGCTTTAATAAAGCCAATAAAAACCTCTTGTTTTTTAATTTCTGCATAAAGCGCCTGACATCGCTCAACTGTTGAACGAATCCACGCACTTGCCTGATAAAATCGCTTTTCATCGTCTTGAGTAAATCCATGATTGTCAATCGTCTTTTCTATAGGCTGATCGGGGCTAGCCTCTGGTTTTAATTTGTTGATTAATTGAACGAAGGCAACGATGTTTTTTTGTTTATTAGCTAAAGGGAGAGATAATAAATTATAAACGATATAATCAAAGGAGCGCGGTAGCTTTATGCCGTGTTCTTCACGGTAAAACTGACATTCAAAAGGGCTTTCTACAAAACTCTGCAAATTGGCAATTCCGCCCATGCCAGTAGAATTGGGAATTCTTAACTCTTTCGGTTGGGAAGAGTTAGGCGTTAAAACGAGACACTGCTCTGGATCATATCGGTCTAATAAAAAAATATTAACCCGATCAACACGGATAATTTTCTTGAAGCACTGAGCTATTTCTATTAACATTTCTGTTAATATAAAACTTAAGTCCTGGTAATTTGACATCAGTATAGATCCTCCCTTTTCTTTAACCAGGCAGTTGCCCATTTAAGCCGCTTCTCAAGGTTTATCGGGTAAGATGCTTCTGAAACAGTGCGATTTGGCGCAACTGCTCTACCTACAATCTTGACATGCCTGTGACCTATCGACCATACTACCTGTACTGTAGCCACTTTTATACCTGATTAGTCAACAATCCCCATTCGTTGAGGCGGAAAAAATCGTTTAGTCACCTTTCCCAGAATATTCTGTCGGGGAAGAAACCCCCAATCCTCACTATCATAGCTGTGGTTCCGGTTATCCCCCAAGACGAAATAAGAATTGGCGGGAACGGTGATGGGGGTAAAGGTGTCTTGAGAACCTCCTTGACGATAGTTCTCTTCCAGAGGCTGAGACTGGATATAAACTATTCCCTTTTGAATCTCTACCCGTTCTCCGGGTAAACCAATAATTCGCTGAACAAAGGCGTCTCGAAAATGGTTGTCTTGCAAAGTTTTCGGTGGTGAAAATAGGACAACATCTTGCCGCTGGGGGGATTGAAAACGGTAGATTTGTTTATCCACAATAACCCGATCGCCGTTGTGTAACGTTGGGTTCATCTCCTTCGTGGTAATGACGTGAGTATCAGCAATATGTGTTGTAATAAAGAACATCTGCATAGAAATTACGATAGAAAATAGAATAGAGACAAGCGCCATACATAAAATTGGGAGCTGATTTCGTTCACGACGAACTGTTGAGGCGATATAAACGTGATAAAAAACTAGAGATTTTAGGAGTATCGGCACGAGTTGAACTAGCAACGAGGTAACAAAAAAAGTAAAGAATAGAACACTCAACCACAGGCGGTTAATATATAGATGACCTGCACCAGGAACAAGGCGCGAGAGGAAGACAGCCAACCATGGATCTTTTCGACTGGTTCTGAGTTTCTCAAAGCTTGGCGGATTAGCTTTCTTGGCACAGTCATACGCATCAAAGATTCCCCAAATACTCAACGCGAATGTGGTGATTAAGAGAATTTCCCCGATAAAAATATTGCCGATTCGGCTTAAAATTAACCATCCACTTAACGCATATAACCCGACTTGAGTGATAATTAAACTATACCCTCTGATCATCTTTCCCGTATAAAGCTGACCAATTCCGGGAAAAAATAGGGATAAGTTAGCCGCTAGCCAAGGTTCTTTTCCTGAACTCGGTGAGGAAGGGTGCTGCAATTGAGACATCAGTTTTGCCTTCGATATAGGTATAGTCCAGTAGATACCCCATGTTAAGATGCTGAATTGAACAAAAGTCTAAGAGAGCGGCTTCACTATAACCAGTAACCGGGCAGAGTGACAAGTTGATTTAAATATCTTTATAAAAACTTATAAAAAAAGCCTATAGTTTAAATAAACGGTAAAGTTAAAATTGTATTTTATCCTTTGTCATTCCTAGTTATCAGAGAAATAAAAATGGGATTTAAACTCGAAACCGTTATTCCTTGGGGGCGTTCGCTGGACGAATATGTCAGAATGTTTGACCTGCAACCCGATGAACTCAGATTAACCCTACTCGATTGTGCGGGGGGACCAGCTAGCTTTAATGCGGAGATGACGCGCCAAGGATATAATGTTATGTCTTGTGATCCTATCTATCAGTTTTCGGCAACTGATATTAAAAGACGCATTCAAGAGGTATATCCAAGGGTGATTGATGGGGTGAAAGCGAATCGTGATAACTATGTGTGGCAAACAATTGGAACACCCGAAGAACTGGGAGAAATTCGCCTGTCAGCTATGGAAGAATTTATCGACGATTTATCGATGGGAATTGAACAAGGACGCTATATTAACGCTGAGTTGCCTAGTTTACCATTTACAACCCGTCAATTTAGTTTAGCGGTTTGTTCTCACTTCCTGTTTAGCTATTCTGACTTATTGTCTCAAGGGTTTCACCTGCTTTCGATTCAGGAATTGTGTCGTGTGGCAAATGAGGTGAGAATTTTTCCTCTGGTAGATATTTCGGGAGATGTATCTCCCCACGTATCACCTGTAATCAGGGAGTTAAATGCACAGGGATATAATCTGGAAATTAAGCAGGTTGCTTATGAATTTCAACGAGGCGGAAATCAAATGTTGCAGATAAGAAAGTTTTGAGTGTGTAGGGGCGGGTTTCACGAAGATGTAACCAAAGCCGCCCCGAGTCAGGATTCCGGAGGCACTAAAGCGCTGACTACGAACGAACGAATGGTGCGATCGCATCCGGAGCGTTAACCCTGATTGAGTATTAGTACCGCTTGGTTTTCTGCACCCCGTAAATAATCCCTGTGGCAATAGATAGTAAAATTAATAGCCACAAAATACCTCCTGGAATAAAGCTGAGGATGCCTACACCTCTAAAAATATAAACCACAATCGTAACAGCGACAGAAATGGAAAAAATATAAGCATAAATTAGGGTGTCAGATGGGGGAGGTGGACTCATAATATAAGTAGTTGAACAAAATTAAAGGTAACGGCGGGTATTGTCATTTGTCATTCGTGAAGGTTTCAAAAATAGTGACAGAACGTAAGAGAGTTCGGTTTATTTCCACCAACCTACTTAATTTACCGTCGGATCGTGAGACCGCTGAGGATACCGATACCAATGGAAAAGAGAACGATCGCCCAGACGACAGCCGATGGAATTTGCTGAATTACACCGAGTCCCGTGAGTAGCAAAACAAATGCTGCGAGTAACAGACCCACACCCAGGGAAATGCCAATAATATACAAAAAGGTTTTTGTGCCTTCATTGGGGGATTGATTCACAATCGAATTCCTTTAGATTGAGACAACGACAGAACTACGGGACTTATTGTTGCATAGAATGGAACAATCCGTTACATCAGACCTATGCAAGTCTAGGTAAAGCTCTATCATAGGAAGGGTTTCAGGCTTCGCTCTTCCGAAAGTGACGTAAGAGCGTTATCCTGGGGTTTTAACCCCTGGCGGGAAGACTCTTGCAGTGTGGCGGAAATACTTGAACAGCTTTGTATCTGTGGCGGAGTAGGGGAGATGGTAGCTGTTTCATTATTTCTGTTTTCTTTCACTCTCTTACATTCATGAGTTAAAGGAGATATTTAATTATGACCACTAGAATAACAGAAGTTATGGGCGATGATGGCGAAACCATTTATATCCAATATGATGAGGAAGACAGTGATGAACTGCAAGCCGTTGGCTTTATTGACGATATTCAAGACAGAACCAATAAATTAAAACGAACCATGAAGAGTACAGTCAAGAGTTACTCTAAACTCGTACTCGATAGTGTCAAACAGGGACTCACCGATAACCTAGCACCGAGTAAAGTCGCCCTAGAATTTGGCTTACAAACTGGAGGGTCAACCGGAATCCCCTTCGTTACCAAAGGAACCGCCCAAGCCAATGTAAAAGTCACCATTGAATGGGACTTAACTCAAAAAACTCCACCCAGTTCGTAGTTCGTAGTTCGTAGTTCGTAGTAAGGGCTTTAGCCCATCAAACCCCAAGAACCCAGCCAAAACTTTTGTCATACCCAAACACCGTACAAAAACATCATCTATGATGAAATAAGATAACTCCCCCATACCTAACAATTCACCGAAAAACACAAAACCTGTGAATCAGGGCGGGTTTAATTACATCCGGGTACAATCGAAAAGATAGTAGTAAAACCCGCCCCTACCTATTGACGCG
>JGI11783J13700_1001998_pt1 | contig 21934 bp, 11 predicted proteins | sample ElkSlonscriptome_6_FD_13700 | JGI IMG/M metagenome (IMG submission 13700)
ACTCAAATAGGCGATCGCGCAAATTCACCGACTTCTTTTTCCCCGACTTGGTTCGCTTCTCTAGCCAAATCGCCTCAGCCTGGTTTACCTGATTAACCCAATCTTGCCACTGTTGCGGCGACACTGATCCCGCTTCGCTTACCACCTCAAGCCGATACTCCGCTTTCTCTAACAGTCGGGTTGTCGCCGGCACCTTTAAATCCGCTTCTTCAACCTGATACACCGGGATATCCGGCGGCAGCTGATCCGCAAGCCGTTGCTGAAACTCCGCCACATCCATCGACTCGGTTAACTCAAAGTCGGCAATTTCGCCACTACTCGACATCCCTAATGATAAGGCATTAGCAATCATAATCCGGGGTCCAGGATGATATCCGCCAGTAAAGGTAATCGGTAAGGATGCCCGTCTCACGGCGCGGTCAAATAACCGGACTAAATCCAAATGACTGACTAATGTCATTTCGCCCAACTTACCGTACCATACCCGCAACCGCTGCGCTTTGTGTTGATTTGGCTTAAAATGACCTGTAAATTCGGGAATTTGCGGCGGTTCAAAGACAATATTATGACCAAAATCCGTGCCACAGATCCCACAGTGAGAACAGCCCTCAAAGGCACAATCGGGTACAGTTGCCGCTTCTAAGGCGCGTTGTAAGTCTTCAATTAGCCAGTTTTTATCAATCCCGGTATCAATGTGATCCCAGGGTAAGGGGGAAAAGGTGTAGGGGCGGGTTTCACTACTATCCTTTGCTTTATACCCAGATGCAACTAAACCCGCCCCGTCTGAGTGCGAGAGGGTTGAATCATGAAACACATTCCATTCACCGTTTTCGATTTGGCGATACTTCCAGGTAAGATCAGATTCTGCGATCGCACCTTCCCAAGCCGCAAATGCTTTATCTAAACTTTCCCACCACGCATCCATTCCCGCACCCAATTCCCAGGCGCGACGCACCACCGCCCCTAAGCGTCTGTCACCCCGCCCAACAAAGTCTTCCATTGCCGAAATTCGCACGTCGGTGTAATTCACCTTCACACCCTTAATCCGACGAAAGGCATCGCGTAATAAGTCTTGCTTACGGATAAACTCAGACGTAGACACCGAATGCCACTGAAACGGCGTATGGGGCTTAGGCGTAAAGTTAGAAATCGTGATATTAAAGTTAAACCGTTTCCGCCCCGATGCCCGACATTCTTGCTGCAACCACCTCACCGTTTCCGCAATCCCGATCACATCGGCATCAGTCTCACCGGGCAAGCCAATCATAAAGTAGAGTTTAACTTTATCCCATCCTTGCTCAAACGCTGTCTTCACACCCCGCAGCAATTCTTCATTCGTCAATCCCTTATTCACAATATCCCGCATCCGTTGGGTGCCGGCTTCTGGGGCGAAGGTTAACCCGCTTTTGCGTGTACCGCCGATAATATTGGCAATGTTTTCATCAAACCGATCCACCCGTTGGCTGGGGAGAGACAGAGAGATATTCTCATTTTTGAGACGATTCTTTACCTCCAATCCCACGGCAGGTAGGGACAGGTAATCGGAACAGGAGAGGGAAAGCAGGGAAAACTCATTATATCCCGTCGCCTGCATCCCCTTTGCGATCGCATCCACGACTTTCTCCGGTTCCACATCCCTAGCGGGGCGGGTTAACATTCCCGGTTGACAGAAACGACATCCTCTGGTACAACCGCGCCGAACTTCAATCGTCAGCCGATCATGGACAGTTTCGATATAGGGGACGAGTCCAATAGAATAGTCTGGTATTGGTGTAGCAACCCGCCGCAGAATCCGCGCTGGCACATCGGGGCGATTGGGATGAACTGAACCATCCTCTGCCATATCGTAGAATTGTGGCACATAAACCCCCGGAATCTGTGCCAAATCTAAGAGTAATTCAGTGCGAGTTAATCCGGCGGCTTTGCCTTCTTCAATAATTAAACCCATTTCCGGGAGTAATTCTTCCCCATCCCCCAGCGCCACAATATCTAAAAAGTCGGCGTAGGGTTCCGGGTTGGATGTCGCCGTTTGTCCGCCAGCAAAAATGAGGGGAATTTCTGTAATCGGGTGATTTGCCCGTTCTTGCCAAGTGAGGGGAATCTGGGCTAAGGAGAGCATTTCCAGGATATTTGTCGCCCCAAGTTCGTAACTGAGGCTGAATCCCAGGATATCAAAATCTGTGAGCGATCGCCGATTTTCGACCGTAAACAGAGGGGTTTTACTTTCCCGCAACTTTTCGGCTAAATCCGGCGCAGGTAAATAAGCGCGATCGCAAAGTTGTCGAGGTTGAGTGTTTAGGATGTTGTAGAGAATAATATGTCCTAAATTAGATGCACCCACTTCATAGACTTCTGGGTAGGTTAATACCCAGCGCACCTTAGCGGTGTCCCAGGGTTTATGAACAGCGCCTAACTCATTTCCCAGGTAGCGGGCTGGTTTGATGATGTCTTTGGTCAGTAGTTTCTCTGGTGCGATCGTCATGACAACCTTGCCCCTCTGAATCGAGTGCAGTTAACCCTTACAACTCATCCATCTTACAGAAGACTAGCAATAATGCCCAATGGTCGTCAGACTCTTGTCCTGTGACTATCTCCCAAAAGAAAAAATTAATTCGCTCAGGGAGTGTACAATTCACCTACTTTATGATATTGTTCTAGTTTCTCGATATCATGGGCATCTGTTCAACCGAGTTAATCAGGGTACACTACTAAACCTGTTCAGCCAACTAGCGCCAAAGGAATCAAGCGAATGCCAGTGTCCGTCTTGGGCTGTCTTCTTTAGCTGCCAAGGTTGCCAAGAAAGCATCATAGCTTGCAAAGATTTCCATGGCTTGATCCAGTTGAGTTAACTCAAAAATCATCCGCACCGAATCCCCCACACTGCAAATGCTAAAGCGCTGGTTTCGCTGTTGCGCTAAACGCAACGCTGATACCAATACACCCAAGCCAGCACTGTCAAGGGTTTCTACCTGCTGCATATCCACCAGCACTGTCGCATTACGAGCCGACAAAATAGCCGATGTCAGTTGCCGATCCAATTCAACCGCATTAGAGGCATTAACCTGACCCGTTGGTCTAACGATTGATAACTTGGAGTCTAAAGTCGCGATTGCCATAGCTCACTCCTCGGATTTGTATAGGTTAAGACATTGGATTAGAGAATCTACCTAAAGATAGCGCGTCAATTCTCCAATCTGCTACAAGTTTTCATTAAAAACGGTTTAAGGTTTCCTTGGTCGGTGACTTCCCTTCTTTCGGTTTTTAGTGTTCGTAAACACAGATTAAAAATTGTAGCCGAATATACTGATTAATGAACACTTAGCCAAAAGTCATATCCCACAATTTCTGCTTCACGAAATCTTTATCCTTAATACCAGTTGCTTTATATCTATAATTAATAGCCTATCTGTGGCATCTTCCTCCAGGTAGAGAATAAAATGAATCATTTTTTAGCATTTATTATACCTCTTTAACAATTTTTAGTATAATCAAATACGCTAATTGATTACCCAGGAAGGACTGATGTGCGATAAACTGTTTGAATTGTTCCTTTTTCGGCGGCTTAAGCAAACCGTCTGCTTAGTTATTGAATCAATTCCTTATACGATTTCTTGCCAAATCACCGTGATATAGATCACCAAAAAAAATGATTAGAATCACGCTCTCGCCTAGTAATTCCCCAGAGAATTGATCTAGTATGGAATTCTGTGCAATAAGAGAGTGAAAACTACCTACGTTATCCGCCATTTGGTTGAAAGAGCGCTTTATATCAGGCAACTAACTCCTGATATAGAGAATGAAATTAACTACGAATTAACTCGCTTAGGATATATTTCCGATGTCGATTACGAAGCCCTTGAATTATTAATGGCTGAGATGGATGCGGGTAGAATCCGGTTAGTTCCTAGTGTTTAGAGCGTTACGTTAATCATCACCAGCTATACGGGAAATTTTTGTAAGTGCCAAAAGCCAATTTTGGATTACCCTATAGAGTTGATTTCATGGATGACTCAAACTCCTGAGGATAGGTTTGCCAAACTTCAGCAATGAAATCAGCAAGTTGATGGCGAGTATCAGAATTATCTTTTGGGTGGTGATGTAAGTCTTCCAGTTGCGCTAATAGAGGAATGACCTCCGTATCCCAAACCAGTCGTAAAAACTTTGTGGGCCACAATATGTCAGGTCCTTGACGCAAATCATACAATCTCAGAGATTGGGCTGTAACGTGGTTTATGTCTTCATTTTCACTTGGGGTTACAGCTAGCATCAAAGGGCGCAACCAACAAATCTGCCGCCATTCAACGACTTCAATCACTTCAGCGTATAAGTGGCGTGTTGCGTATTCTAAACAAACGATCTGGTGAGTCTGAATAATGCTCATTTTGTCACAATATTTTTCATAAAAACCACCCCTCGGTTGAATCTCAATCTGAGGGGATAACCTTGAGTATTTGCCGTAATCCAATACTAACAAGGATTACAGCATTTTAGAATTATTTTATTATAGGCACGTCCACAACCTTGGGCTAATTCAGCGTTATACTCTGATTAGCTGCACAATAGTCTCGACAATTAATCGCTTGTTCCGAATTGGCAACAGACGGATGAATGGTACATTTGAGACGATAATCGTTGGTAAAAAATTGACAGTGGCTACAAGGGATTTGATGCATGCGCTTGGCATTGGCTACACCATCTTTAATCGCCAACCAGACTGTCATCAGGCTCAGGATTACTATTGCCCACGCTAGGCAAAAGCACAAGGGTATGAGAAAAGGCTGAATCGCCTGAATGAGGGGGTAGAGAACTTGAAACACAATCTATCCTATCTGACAAATTAACCAGCAATTTCAAGCTAATCTGAATGATTAGTTTTGGAAATTATAGCAAATTTTACCACTCTCTCACTCAGTCGGGGCGGGTTTAGTTACTTATGGGTGAGGTAAGAAACGATAGTAGTAAAACCCGCCCCTACAGACGTGCCATGGCACGTCTCTACACATGACAAAACTGCCCCAACCCCGCTTAAAAAGGAATATCATCTAAATCTTTCTGGGTATCAGGAACCGGGGGAACGTTTGGTACCGTAGTCGGTTCATAAGTCGGCTGCTCAATTGGCGATGAATAATCATAGTCCTGATCTCTCGGTGCGGATACAGGTGCCGAGGTTGGAGGGGCGGGACGCGATCGCATGGGAACAACATTCTCTGATTTCTTGGGTGATGATGGGATTGTTGTCGCCTGCATCGTTGGAGAAACGGTAGCCGTTTCTAGCCCCATGTCCGTATCTGCACCCAGTTTATGAACTCGATAAGTGGTTAATTCAGCCCGTTTTTCTTTAAATCCTTCGGGGCGCTCAATCGTATTCATACTCAGACGCCCTTCCAGGACGACAAGATCACCAACCCCATAGTTTTCCTTGATTTCTTGAGCCAAATTGCCCCAACCGACGACTTTGAGTGTTGCGGGTGGATCGTCGGATCGCATACTGGGGAACTGCACCAGCATTTGGGCAATCGGGGTTTGATTATCTGAGGTGTAACGCAGTTCTGGATCTTGAATAATTTGTGCCATCAAGACGCAGCTATTCATCGTTAATATCTCCTGGCGCTTTGGGTAATCGGTCTATTCATTGACCGTGACTGCTAGTTGAGTAGCGCTTATGTTTGGGACAATTGGTCGTTTAAAAAACCATATTCGCCCATTCTATCATTACTACTCCTGACCCAGCAGACCGATGTTGACCATTGAAAAAAGGAGTCCGTTGCTATAACTCAACGTCCTCCTTATTTAATTTAGAACAAAAGTACTATATTGTCAGCAGCGAGGAGCAAGCCCTGACTGTTCCAGACGTAGCATGCTACGTCTCTACACCTCATCTTAGACAGTCGATTCAGCTTGGGGCAGTTCTAACCCTTGCTCTTGTTCGATGAACTCTTGCACATACGTGCGATATTTTCTCAGATTTTCATCGACCCAATTCCGGTCATCACTGTTGGCAAAGACATGGACAAGCGGTTCTCCAGCATCGGGCAAAATCAACACCCAACTGTCTGTGTGCCGATCCACAATTTTCACCCCATCAATGAGTTCTAAGTCATCATTGGCATGGGTTTCAACTAAGTGGCGCATCAATGCTCCCTTGACCGTCCAAGGACAGCGCATGGTATAGGTTTTATGGCACACCCGAGGCAATTCGCTCTTGATCTGACCTAAGGATCGCTCTTGAATTGTCAGCATCTCAATTAACTTAGCGATGCAGAACATGGCATCAAATCCGGGATGGAGTTGCGGAAAAATAAAGCCCATTTCCTCAGAACCACCCAATACCACATTAGGATTAGTTTGAGAGGCTTCCATCAACGCCGCTGGATTCGCTTTAGTACGAATCACTCGACCATCATGACGACGGGCGATTTGTTCCACAGCACTGGAGGTATGCACCGGAACCACTACCGTACTGCGAGGATGAGCTGTTAGCATTACGCTAACCATCAGCGCAGTTAGGGTTTCCCCGCGCACGGGCATTCCGGATTCATCCACCAAGATCAGTTGTTCCCCATTAGCGGACACCTGCACACCAAAATTACCTTTAAGGGCTTCAACTACTTGACCGAGTTGGGTGAGCAATCCTTCTCGTTCATCGGCGGAGAGGGACATTTGATTTAAACTGGCATTGAGGACAACCGCATCACAGCCGAATTTCGCCAATAAGACGGGAAGAACTGCCCCAGAAACGGCATAAGCATAGTCAATCACTAATTTCGCGCCACTATTGCGAATCGCTTGCACATTTAAATGCCGCTCAAAGCCGACGCTATAGAGATCGAGTAACTGGCTGGGGTAGTTGACATTGCCGATTTCTGGAATCGGTGATCGGCGCAAGTCCTCTTTGAAGTAAGCCCCTTCAATTTTCTTCTCCTTCGCCTTAGAGATATTGATGCCGTGGGAATCAAAAATCTCGATCAGAATATAGTCGGGGCGATCCGGGTGTACCCGGACGTGAATCCCCCCGATAACGGCTAGGGTGGGTACAACCAGACGAGCGATGGGGATGGCTGTGGCTTCTAGGTTCTGGACGTGAACCCCCACCGACATCAAGCCCGCAATTAGCGATCGCGATACCATGCGGGAGATACTGCGTTGATCGCGAGAGACGGTGATTTGAGACCCCGGTTTTAAGGTTGATCCGTAAGCCGCGCCCAATTTGACCGCAAACTCTGGCGTAATATCAATATTCGCCAAGCCTTGAACGCCACGTTGACCAAAAAGATTCCGTTGCGCTGTACTCCCCCAAATCAGGTTCATGTTTAACATGGCACCCGATTCAATTTTCTTGCTGGGCCAAACCCTCACACTAGGGCTAATTTGGGCTTCTTCTCCCACGGTTGATAGAGAACCGACAACTGCACCTTCCAAGACATGGGCGCGACGATCCACCCGGGTTCCTCGGGAAATCACACAAGCCCGCAGATGGACTTCATCACCAATAATCGAACCATTCCAGAGAATCGGACGCTTCAGGTCAGCGTAAGCCCCAACGGAGACATTATCCCCAATCACGGTTCCGGCTTCAATATTCACCCCTGGACCAATGCGACAATTACTGCCAATTAGGGCTGGGGTTTCGATTTTAACCGTAGGATCAATGGATGTATTTTGTCCCACCCATAGTCCTGATCTGCGCTCTTCGTAAGCAAAATCAATCTCTACCTTTCTATCTAAGGCGTCGTAGTGGGATTCGCGGTAAGCATCGAGATGACCGACATCACACCAATATCCATCCGCGACAAAGCCATACATGGGTTCCCCTTTGTCTAAGAGTAGGGGAAACAGGTCTTTAGAAAAGTCAGATTCTGTGTTTTCGGGCAAGTAATCTAAGACAGACGGTTCTAAGATGTAAGTGCCTGTATTTACCGTATCTGAGAAAATCTCACTGGTTGAGGGTTTTTCTAAAAAGCGGCGAATCCGCATTTGCTCATCGGTAATTACCACCCCAAATTCCACAGGATTGGGGACACGGTAGAGAACAATGGTGGCTTTAGAGTTACGGCTTTTATGGAATTCAATGGCAGCTTTTAAATCAAAGTCGGTGATGCTGTCACCACTGATCACAATGAAGGTATCATCGAGTAATTCGGCAATGTTTTTCACGCAACCGGCAGTACCGAGGGGCTGCTCTTCTTCCACGGCATACGTCATTTGCACGCCAAAGTCACTGCCATCTTGGAAATAATCCCGCATTACATCGGGGAGGTAGTACAGTGTAGCAATAACTTCGGTGATATTATGGCGTTTGAGTAGGTTGATAATGTGTTCGGCGATCGGTCGATTGAGTACCGGCACCATGGGTTTGGGCAGATCACAGGTTAGGGGTCTCAGACGTGTTCCCGAACCGCCTGCCATCAGCACTGCTCGCATAAGTCCTCCTAAAAATTTTTGGCTTCACGGTGTTTGCACCGTATATTTTTTTACTTATTGTCTCGTTTAACTCAGCTAGCCCGGTCATGCTACAACTGAACTCTAATGGATAAATAGACTAGAACTGAACTTAATGCTACTTTGACTTGTAGTCGGGATCAATTCTACCCAGGGCTGAAATGTGGCAGCTAAAAGGCTGAAAACGTTATTGTAAAAGTGATTCAAGGATTCGTATACTGCCAGATGTAACCGGAGACGTTTTGGGGGAGTTGGTCTAAAATGAGTGAATTAGCAGGTTCGCTTTTGCTCGGCTGAGGCTTTGCAGTCGGTGTGAAACAGTCCCTGATTCGGCTTCTTGGGGGTTAATTGGATGAAAGTATTAGTTTTGCTTCTAGTGTTAGGGATTTATGGCTACGGCGCTTGGAAGTTCTGGAGGGGGTTCAATCGGACAAACTTCTCTCGTAGCTTGCCTAACCGGATTTATTTGTCTCTGTTGTGGCCCGCTTTAATTGTGGCAAATAAGTCTTATCGGAAAAATTTTACCAGAGCGCTGAAAGGTCGGTAGGTTTTGCCAGAGAGTCAAAGTCTGTGGCTGATTGGTGGGACAAGTGAGAGTGTACAGTTAGCAGAGGCGATCGCGTCTCTGAATTTACCTTGTCTGGTTACGGTGACAACAGCCGCCGCCGAGTCCCTTTATCCTCAAACACCCAGCTTACAGATACAAGTGGGGCGCTTGAATGGGAAGCAGATTGAGCAGCTTTGTCAACAGCAGCATATCAGAGCCATACTTGATGCATCTCATCCCTATGCGGTAGAAATTTCCCGACTTGCGATCGCGACTGCACAACGTTACCAGATTCCCTACCTGCGTTTTGAACGTCCTGTCGTTCAAGGAGATGGGGGAGATCAGGGCGGGTTTAGTCACATCAGGGTGACAATAAATGATAATAGTGAAACCCGCCCCTACACATCGGTCAGGGCGGGTTTTGAACAAAGGTTATCATCAACAGCGAAACCCAATTCCCTAAACCCGCCCCTACAGACGAATAATGAACCATCTGTGATTAGCTTAGACAGTTTTGAAACCTTGGTGGCGGGTGACTATTTAAATCAACAACGGGTACTGTTAACCGTTGGTTATAAAGTTTTATCCTTATTTCAAGACTGGCAAGCGCGATCGACTCTATTTGCCCGGATTCTTCCCGCCGTTACGTCTCTAGAGGCGGCTATCGCAGCAGGATTTAGTCGCGATCGCATTATTGCGCTACGCCCCCCTGTACCCTTTGAATTGGAAATGGCACTCTGGCGTCACTGGGATATTTCACGGGTGGTGACAAAGGCGTCTGGGGTAGCCGGGGGAGAGGCGACGAAGCGACAAGTGGCGGCGCAGTTGGGAATTCCATTAATTGTCATTGAGCGTCCGGTGGTAATGTATCCACAGCAAACCAGTGATGTCGCCGTAGCGTTGAAGTTTTGCCAGAGATATTTAGGGATTGCTGAATAAGTATTGTGTGCAGCAATCCCTATTTATGAATGACTGAATCCTTATGTTGCCTTAATCCAATTGTTCAGCCGCGTAAAAATGGATTGAGTCAACTGATTCAACTGTTGCTGGCGATACCACTTTTGAAACGCTTTTTCATAAGCGTCTCCTTGAAGTTGATAAGTATTCCACGTCTTCAAACCCAGTCCTGCTCCCCAAAACAAGAGAATATACAATGCCCAGGAAAGCTGACCCGCACTGAGCAGATTAATTACAACCAAAAAGCCATTAACGATAATATATTTGCCCAAACGCTGCTTTAATTGGCTGCGCCGATACTGTTCAAACTCCCGGCGCTTGTGCTGCTGTTGTTGCTGAAGCCGCCATTCCTGTTCCGCTAGTTGGAGGTTCGCTGGCGAGATTCCCAATTCAGCGGCAATTTCTACAAGCTGCGTCCGGGAAAACTCACCGCCATTGGCTTGACGGACGATCGCGAGATTCAGGATTTGCTGGAGTTCTTCTTGGTGATAAAACTGGATAGTAGTGGATTCAGAAACAGACATGACCTAAATTAAGAGGATGAGTGGGCTGATGATGAAAACAAAAAATAGTGGCACATTGAGGTTGTCCTTCCTCTATTATTATCAACCACACCTAGACAGACGGTACAGACTAGCTGATGTTCACAACCGAACCCCTGGGATCGGATTTTACGAAAAATAATGGTGGAACGGAAGTTTTACATTTCGTTACGATAGATTCAGACCCCAAGGAGGACACTATAAAAACAAAAACGTTTTCTTTGAGAGTAGATTTGAGGTAATTCGTATGAACGGTAGTATTCGTGTTGGTAATTTATTGGGGATTCCCTTTTATGTAAACCCCTCCTGGTTTTTAGTTCTCGCTTTGGTCACGTTTGAGTTTGGGGGATATCTCGGCGGATTTGCTGGATTGACAGGTCTCTTACCCTGGATGTTGGGATTCGTGGGGGCGCTGTTGCTATTTGCCTCGGTTTTAGCCCATGAATTGGGACATAGTTTAGTCGCCATTCGCCAGGGCATTGAGGTGAAATCGATTACCCTGTTTCTCTTTGGGGGTCTAGCCAGCTTGGAGAAGGAATCTCAAACGCCAGCCGAAGCCTTCTGGGTCGCGATCGCGGGTCCTTTAGTTAGCTTAGCCCTTTTTGCCCTATTTACGGGTATCGGCGTGAGCAGCGGCGTCTCTGGTCCCTTGGCAGCCATTCTCAGTTTACTGGCTTCGATCAATTTAGTCTTAGCCCTGTTCAACCTGATTCCTGGCTTACCTTTAGATGGTGGGAATATCCTCAAGTCCGTGGTTTGGAAAATCACCGGGAATCCCTATAGAGGTGTTGTTTTTGCCAGCCGGGTTGGTCAGGTTGTAGGATGGATGGGAATCAGCATCGGTATCCTTTCTGTCTTGGGACTGAGTAACTTTGGTAGTATCTGGACGCTATTAATTGGGGTATTCCTGCTACAAAATGCGGGTATGTCGGCGCAATCAGCCACCCTGCAAGAAAAACTCCAGGATCTCAAAGCCGAAGATGCGGTAATTCCAGAGAGTCCAATTATCTCGGCGGATCTGTCGCTGCGGGACTTTGCCAACAACTACATTATCGGCAAAAAAGAATGGCGCAAGTTCTTGGTGACTGATGAACAAGGACAATTGATCGGTGCGATCGCGGTTGATGATCTCAAAACTATCCCCACCTCGAACTGGACAACGACTCCAGTCAGCGAACTGATCAAGCCTGTGGAGTTGGATGCGATCGTCAAATCTGATCAGTCTCTGTTAGAAGTGATTACGCTGCTGGAACAAGGCAAATTTACTCAATTGCCTGTGGTGCGCGAAAATGGAGTCCTGATTGGGCTGCTGGAAAAGGCATCAATTGTGAGTCTTCTAGAGAAACGAACTCAAACCAATCCCGCTTAAACCTATTGGCGTCACTGAAATTAAAGACTTAAGCCTAATCCCTCGAATAAAGTTCGGGGGATTTATAATAGATGGGCATCCTGTAAAAGATGTATTAGGAGGTTAAATAGTGATTCAGTGAAGACAACGCTTAAGCAATTAATCTTTTGGTTACGAAAACTTTCGGTTCATTTCGTCGCTTATTTTTGGAAGTTACCCACTTGGTCAGTTGTTGTCGGGGCAACTGTTCTGGTCATCGGCGTGATCCTGATCACGGATGAGAACTCTCAACTCTCTAAAATTCTGAATAATGTTGAAGCTATCAGTATTTTTGCAGCGGTTGTTTTATTTTTAAAAGAAACGCCGAATCGAAAAAAACAATTCTATTACCAAGCTTGGCGCACAATAGACGCTGCCCATGGACGACAAACTAGCTATGCCCGGGTTCACGCCTTGCAAGATTTGAATGAAGATGGTGTGAGTTTGAGAGGACTCAATATTCCGGGAACAAATTTACAAGGTATCAACTTACCGAAAGCGTTTCTCTATGAAGCTAACTTACAAGAAGCCAATTTAATTACCGCTGATCTGAGTAACAGTCACCTGGATAAAGCGAAACTGAATAAAGCGAAACTGAATGCCGCGAAACTCTCTGGTGCTTGCTTGATTGCCACAGATCTGAGTCATGCGGATCTGAGTGAAGTTAACCTGAGAGGTGCTGATCTGATTGATGCTAACCTGAGCCATGCTAATCTTATTGGTGCTAATTTAAAGGGGGCGGACTTGAGTCGGGCGGATTTAAGTCATGCTAACTTGAGTAGAACGGATCTGAGTCAAGCCGATTTGATGGATACTATCCTAAGTGACGCTGATCTGAGTGGGGCTAATCTGAGTTATGCTGACTTCAATAATGCGGATTTAAGTGATGCGGATTTGAGTGGGGCTAATCTGAGAAATACTGATTTTACCGATGCTAATTTAAGTGGTGCTAACTTAAGCGGGGCGGATTTGAGAGGGGCAGATTTGAGTGATGCTAATCTGAGTGATGTTAATCTGAGTGGGGCTAATCTGAGTCAAGTTGATATCAGCCATGCTTATCTTGATGGCGTTAATCTCCAGCCCACTAAATTTAAAAAAAACGAAAATATTTTGTATCATCGAGAGGCTAAAAGAAGGATTTAAACAGGGTGCATTTAAAGGAAATTTTAGGGGCGCAAGCCTTGCGCCCCTAAAATCGTAATATCTATTCCACTATTTTAGCTGGGTGCTGGGTAAAGGGCAGTGTAGGAGTTTATTTAGTCATCATAAACTCGACATTGATCACTACTTTGATTCAGGACTTTCACAGCCTGTGGTATTTTGCCAATTCATCTGGGGTGTAACTGTGGGCGATTCCGCCACCAAAATTATCTGCCCATCTGCCAATTTCACCCACCCTTGTGCTTCAATAATTTGCCGAGGTTGATTTGAATTGGACGTGACAGTTTCTGGTTGCGTTTGGGTTGGAGTCTCTTCATCCAAAGTTACCCAATTACTGACCATTACGTCACTTTCCAGAACATCCAGAGGACTCGGAGGAATACCACCACGACCTGTAAAAATAAAGCTACTGGCTAACGCTGCACCTCCCGCATTACAGGAACGGTCAATAAGTTTCGTCTGGTCAACTAATCCTGTGGGTAATTGCAATAAGCCGCGATTGGGATCAACATCAGGCAAATTAAAGGTGACAGTCCCAGTAGCGGTAATATCGCTTAAAGGGGTGAGACGTTCTCGGAATTCTGTACCAAAGATACCTTGAGCGGTGATTTCAATATTGCCGCCTCGAAAAGCACTAGCAATGATATCACTATTTTCTTCGGGGATAGCAATCACAAATTCAGTATTGATCCCAATATTACCGCTATTCCCTTCGCCACGAGCCTCTGCCGAAATCAGGCTATTGCGGCGCATCAGTAGTAATTCTGGGACTTGCAGTGTAATGTCACCTCCCTCACCTGCATTGGTTTCTGCTGTGAGTGTGCCTTGGTTGTCCAGATTCAGATTGTTCGCGGTAATATTGAGTATACCTGCATTTCCAATGCCTTGATTGCTGACATTGATTTGAGCGCGATCGCGAAGCGTTAATTGCTCAGTTTCAACGGTGACACTTCCCCCATTGCCTGTAGCCGTTTCAGTGGCTTCAGCCGACAGGCGACTCGGAAACAAGTTATTTGTGGATATGCCAATTAATTCAATATCCTGGGCACGAATAGATGCAGAACCAGAATTACCGCTACCGGAAGTTGCTGTTGATATCTCGGCGCCATCACGCACCCTTAATGTCTCAGTGTCAACGGTTACAGTTCCGCCATTCCCTGTCGCTTCTACCAATACATCCGCTGACAATCCACTGGGAAGAAAACCGATGCCAATTATATCAATTTGCGAGGCACGAACATTCACAGAACCAGCATCACCTTGCCCTTCAGTAGAGGAGGATATCTTAGCACCATCCCGAAGGATTAAGCGCCCAGTTTCAACAACTACATTTCCTCCAGAACCTGTAGCATTTTTACCAACATTCGCTGAAAATCCACTAGGACCATTTGCTGTCGCACCAATCAGTTCAATATCCTCAGCCTGAATAGTCACAGCACCTGCATTGCCGTTACCAGAAGTAGAGGAGGATATCTGAGCGCCATCTCGTACTGTTAACCGTTCCGTTTCAACGGTTATCGTTCCACCATTCCCTGTAGCCTCTTCACCCACACTAGCAGATAATCCACTCGGAACTATACTATCTGTTGTTGCACCGATTAATTCAATATCTTTAGCGCGGATATTGATAACACCCCCATTGCCACTTCCATCAACCGTTAAAGCAGAAATATTGCCGCCATCCCGTATCATTAACTGTTCAGTTTCAAGGGTCAAAGTTCCTGCATTTCCAGTACCACTACTTTGAACCGACAAACGGCTGCTACTAGAATCAAAGGTTCCTGGGGCTGATTCTCCACTCACCTCTACTTTAGCTGCACGAATGGTTAAATTTCCGGCATCGCCACTCCCATCACTCGTTGACGCTGAGATACTCCCACCATCCTGCACTGTTAAAGTCCCGGTTGAAATCGTGATATTCCCAGCATTACCAGAAGCCTCAGTCGAAGCTAATATTCCGCTGCCCAACTCAAATGAGAGAGTTCCGATATTAACTGGTGATGTACCACTCAACGTAACCGATTCCGAGGCAGTTATCATGATATCACCAGCAGCGCTTTCTCCAAGAGTGTCAGTAGAGACTAATGCCCCGTCCCGCAGAACTAACTGCTTAGTCGTAATTGTTATATCACCAGTTTCTTCATTACCTGTACTGTTAGTCACCAAGGAACTAGGGAGTTTGTCAGCAGATATTCCGCTTAATTCTACTAACTCTAAAGCATTCACGCTCACTGTTCCTGTCGAGCCTCCATCGATAGAGACAGAGGCAACATTTGAACTATCTCGAATCACTAGTTTTTCCGTGTTAATCGTCACGTTACCAGCATTACCCTGACTGAATACAGTCGCTGATTCAATGAAGCTAGAATCGGATAGATTGATATCCTTGACATTAACAACTACATCTCCTGTATTCCCTGAATCAAATGTTCCTGCCCGAAGCCCCACATTTAAGGAAGCGTTCAAAGAGTCTGCATTGATAAAAATGTTACCCGCATTTCCGGCACTATAAGTTTCATTATGTAAACCCGTTTCGCTGCCAAGATTTTCACCAGTATTACCCATTAAGCTAATCGTTTTAGCATTAATTATGATATCGCCAAGATTGCCAGAGCTACCTGGTAAAGCTTGATTGTATAGACCACTTCCGATAGTAGCTCCTTGTCCAGAAAGACTAAAGGTATTAGCATTAACAATAATATCTCTCCCATCACCTGCACCTTCCGTTCCAGTGACTAAACGTCCGCCATCTGTCGCCGTAAAATTATTGGCATTAACAACAATATCTCCACCACCTGTACCCCGCACACTCGCACGCCCATCATCGGCTAATGTGACATCTGATAGCCGACCATCCGGGGGAAAATTCAACTTCAGACTATCAGCATTGATCGCTAATCCTACCGTTCCGGTTTCTTCTAAGCCTCCTAATTCAATACGACCTCCTAGCGCATTTAATCGCCCTCCCGCTTCTAACCTGACATTACCGCCAACTAGCAACAAACTCTTGCCATCGATAACCTGAAGTCCGCTTTCTAACGGGACATTATTTAAAGAAAACCCCAATACCGGAAATATTGCGGTTGAACGGTTAACAATTTCTGCCCCATTCGAGAGTTGGTTAAAAAAGAAAACATCAGGATTAATACTGAGTAACGTACTGGTTTCTGGTTTCGAGGCGCTAAATCGTCCAGTATCCCCTAACCCGACGCCATTTGCTGTCGTCGCCACAAAGGAACCTGCCACATCCAGCTTGGCATTTTGTCCAAAGAGAATTCCATTAGGATTAATCAGAAATAAATTAGGACTTCCCGCCCCAAACGTACCTAATGTACCCAGAATTTGAGAGGGATTCATCCCGGTTACTCGCGCCAAAATATTCTCAATACCATCGGGACTAGAAAAATAGACACCTCGGTCAGCATCAACATTAAACTCCAAGAAACTATGGAATAGATTTGTCCCTCGTTGTGCGCCTTGGTCAATCAGGTCAATGGGAAAACCCAACCCATCGAGCGGTGTCACCATTGAGCGTTCTGCCCCCAGAGTATCATCGACTTGAATCTGAGCCACAGCAGCCGTCCCTGACAATGAAATAATGCCACTGAGCCAACACAATAACCCATATTTCCAGAGTTTAGTCATCATAACTCGACCTTGATTACTACTTTGATTCAGGTATTTCACAATCTGTGGTATTTTGCCAATTCCCTTGAGGTGTGACTGTAGGAGATTCTGCCACCAAAACAATCTGCCCATTCGCTAATCTTACCCACCCTTGTGCTTCAATAATCTGCCGAGGTTTGGCTGAATTGGGCGTGACCGATTCTGGTTGCGTTTGAGTTGGAGTCTCTTCATCTAAACTTACCCAATTACTGACCATTATGTCACTCTCCAGAACATCTAGGGGACTCGGTGGAATACCACCGCGACCTGTGAAAATAAAGCTACTGGCTAACGCTGCACCTCCCGCATTACAGGAACGGTCAATCAGGCGTTCTGCATCAACAAAATTAGTCGGTAACGCGGTTAACCCTTGACCAAAGAAAGGTACGGGAGTGGTAACTGAACCATCGCGACCTGTTCGAGAGTCGGCGGAGATATCAACGCGCTCATTAATGCGAAATCGATTCACATTCTCGACAAGATCAACGACATTAACTGGCTGATTACCAGAAATCTGAGCAAAGTCCACCGAAATATCGACCTCACCATTCCGGCGAAACCGATCTAAGTCACCCGGATTACGACCGACTGGAATCGCCCGATCGCTCGCAAACAAATCAGCCAGAAATACTGAGGAGTTAATGATAATATCGCCTCCGGGTCCAGCATCAGCATTTGCTAGAATATCGCTGTCCTCCAGAGCCACAAAACTATTAGACTTTATCTGAATATTGCCACCGCCACCTGTACTATCAAATACACTCGTGCTAATTAAACTGCTGTTACGCAGGAGGATATCTTGAGCCGTGATATCGATATTACCACCACCAAATTGTAAGGACGTAGCCACAACTTGACCTTGACGCGATCGCAGCTCATCATTCAAACGGATGAAAATATTGCCAGCATTGTTCAACCCCTCACTGCGACTGGTGATACGTCCGCGATTGGCGAGTTCCAGAGAATTCCCTTGCAACTGAATATCTCCACCCACTCCTTGACCAAATGTGCCAGAGGATACGGCGGCTTCATCCTCTATTCTTAATTGTCCGGTGGTAATGGTAAGACTTCCCCCGTTTCCTATACTGTCTGGACGAGTTTGAGTGGTAATATCGCTGCCAAAACCGATAACATTGACCGTATCGTTGGCATTAATGGTTAAGTTTCCTGAATTGCCAGAACCAAAGGTATCCGTGACGATAGCACCAGCGTTATCAACCGTTAACTCTTGGGTATTTATGGTTAAATCGCCACCGGATGCTTCACCCCGACCTTGTGTCGAAATCACACCATTATTTGCCACATTTACTGAATCTGTGGCAATAACATTCAGGTTTCCTGAATCCCCTTGAGTAAAATTTCCTTGAGCAGCTATATTAACATTATTCCGAATTCGTTCAATCAAATCAGGTGAATAAAGGTTCGGGTCAAGACTACTCAAATCAAATGTACTGGCATCTAAACTGCTACTGAAAACTTTACCCTTGTCTTGGACATTTAAACTTCGGGTTTCGATTAAAAGGTTTCCACCAGTTCCTGTGCCGAGAGTACCTGTTGATAATAGACCATCACGGATTACATTAACCGAGTTTTTAGCTTGTACTGTTAGGTTCCCCGCACTCCCTTGACCCGCCGTACTGGTGATCACACCACTACCATCACGAATCGTAAGAGTTCCCGTTTCGATTAAAAGATTACCCCCTATTCCTGAACCAAACGATAGACTTGAGATCACACTCCCTTTGTCTACCGTAACGGATTCGGATTGGCGAATGGCAATACTGCCAGCGTCGCCTTGACCCGTCGTGCTAGTGTTAATAATTCCCCCATTTTCAAGAGTCAAATTTTTCGTTTCAATCGAGATAGTCCCACCAAATCCTGCCGCCGCGTTAGCCACTAGAGACCCGCCATTAGCTAGGTCGATAAAATCGGTAGCTTTAATTATCTGATTTCCACCATTTCCAGCCGTTGACGCCGTTGTGATAGTCCCCCCATTGCCAGCAATTAACCGATCGGTTTCAATCGTTACTTGCCCAGCATTTCCGGTTGCTCTTGGATGCGCTTGAGCCGATAAAGCGCTGGGATAAATCTTGCCCGTTCCGGTTAATTCAATCTCAGAAGCTTGAACAGTTAGCTCCCCTCCATTTTCACCCGTAAACGTGGAAACATAAACCCCTGCACCATCACGGGCAATTAATCGTTCGGTTTCAATCGTTATCTTACCACTGGCTCCTGTGCTTCCTGGTTGATTGTTAGCCAAAATTCCACTCGGAAAACCATTTAATGGAAAGTCACCAATTAGTTCAATTTCCGACGCTCTGACAATGATTTCTCCAGCCTTTCCAGAACCCGATGTTGTTGCGAGTACTTGTGCGCCATTTCGAGCGGTTAACCGTTCGGTCTCAATGGTAATCTTACCCGCATTGCCAGTAGAACCTCGCCTGGTTGCTGCACCAATACCTGTAAGAATATTAGATGAAGCGTTCACGGATTCAGTCATTTCAATTTCAGTCGCCCGGACATCCAGATTACCCGCGTTCCCCCATCCAAATGTACTGGTGTCTACCTGTCCTTTATTCTGAAGAATTAGCCGCCCTGTTTCAATCGTCATGTCTCCCGAGTCTCCGAGAAACCCCGATTCGGTATTGACTGTCGCCTCCTCGACTACGATATCACCACCAGCTTGGAGAACGATATCTCCCCCACGAGAGCGAACATCGTCATTGATAAAAATAGAACCATGATTAGAGGTTATGCCACCGATTAATTGGATATCACCACCCGGCGTGGCAATGCGTCGATTAACGGTAATCGTGTTGCCAGCTTGGGCGGTCAGTCCGATGCCAGATTCTCGGATATTAACGGCGGCATTAAAAATAATATTATTAGTCGCCTGAAGTACGACATCCGCCGCAGCATTGTTAATCGCCGTCGCATTAATTTTGGTGTCACCATCAGCCCCAATATCTGGATCAGCAAACCCATCAACATCATTTAAATTATCGGTTTCATTGGCAAAAACTACAACTTCGATATTTGTCGGATCAAGGAGTAGTGTTCCCGTTCTTCCATTCGCGGCAGTCGTATCGACTAATCCATCAAACTCTAAAACGTCTTTCCCCGAAACTTCCACAAAGCCACCATTACCAGACATTTCACCCCCACGGGCGCTAATCGTGCCATAAAAACGAGTGGCTTCATCTGACCAAACTAATACGTTACCGCCATCACTATTGCCAATCCCATTAGCATTGATAATGGCATCAGGACTGACAAAGGTTCGATTAGCATGAGTAACTGATGGAATGTATAGGTTATTCGCTTCCTCAGCTATGCCAATCAATACCGTACCGCCTCCCATATCGCTGGAGACATCAATTTGAGCATTCTCGAACAATCCCACGCGATCGCCTAATATCTGTACCGTTCCTCCGGGTGCTGTCAGTCTACCTGTGCTAGTAACCGTATTGCCATACAAACTCAGAGTTTCACCGACACCCACGCCTAAATTCCCAGCATTGGCAATTCGTCCGTTTGAATTCGACCCATACTGCAATCCCGGTGTTAAATTAATCGTTAATAATGGTGGTGCTTCAGGATTCGTGGCGCTAAACTCCACCCCATTCTCAAACACCACAGAATTCGCCGTAGATGCCACAAACGAACCCGCAATATCTAACCGCGCATTTTCTCCAAAAATAATCCCATTGGGATTCAACAAAAATAAACTCGCACCCCCATCTACCCCCAACGTTCCCAAAATATTCGAGACATCACTTCCCGTCACCCGACTGAAAATCGTTTCAATCCCCACCGGATTCGCAAAATAAACCCGCAATCCTTCGCCAACATTAAACTCTGAGAAACTGTGAAACAACGCCGCGTCCCGTGTCGCCCCGCCTTCAATTAAATCCGCCGGAAGTCCCTGGATATCTACATTTGGCGTAACCAGGGAATTTTCAGTTCCTAGGCTAGTATCCGGTGTAATCTGAGCCACAGCAGCCGTATCCCAGAACGCGAAAACGCCGCCGATTCCAATAATTCCGGCGAATGTCCACCACCAATATTTCCAGCTTTGATTCATCACCAATTTGAACCCAAACCATACTTTTCTAGTATATATCTCTCAGCAGTGGGAACTTATGCACGTTGGTAAAAATTTCATCCCGGTTATGAATAAACGTTACAACTCTGAAAAAAGTGCATAAGGGTCAATCCCTCAGAGACAGATGATAGTGAACCGTTTAATCGTGACTCCTTCATTCCGGTGTAACTATGACTTTCACTTTGTCTAGCTTCAAGTCTCTAACTCTTCTGTATACCGTAAGTTTACTCACTCCTTTAGTTATCACTGAACCCGCTAAAGCCGCGAATTTCAACAATACCTCAATTCAAACACAAGTCCAGCCCCTCTATAGGACAACGGGCAATCCCGATGACTATCTTGTATCTCCCGGAACTGGCTATGATGGCGTCGCTCAACTTTCTCTAGGTGATTTTTGGGGAAGTTCTTGTACAGGTGGATTATTAGGAACAGGCGCTCATATTCTCACGGCGGCTCATTGCCTCACTGATGATTTTGGGAAGTTAGATGTTTGGGATGGCACAGCCACGTTTGACTTATCCACAGGTGATGTCAACCTCTCCATTGCTGATATCTTTGTTCATGATGACTGGACGGGTGATTTATCTAATGGTTATGATATTGCCATTTTAGAGTTAACTGATGTTGCCCCAGATACAGTCGATCGCTATGACATTTATCGAAATAACAACGAAGTGGGTAAAATTGGCGATAAAGTAGGTTATGGTCAATCTGGAAATGGTAACGTTGGTAATGAGTTTTGGGATGGCTTGAAGCGTTCCGGTCAGAATCGTTATGACGCTTCCGGGGATTTGTTTAATCAACTATTATCCGATAACTTCAGTGACGCATTATTAGCTTACGACTTTGACAACGGACTTGCCGCGAATGATGCTTTTGGCTATTGGTTTGGCGATGATTATGCTGACTTAGGTTTGGGGTTAAATGAAGTTAACTCAGCACTAGGAGATTCTGGAAGTCCCACATTTATTGATGGCGCGATCGCAGGAGTGACTTCCTTTGGTTTACGAGTTTATTACCTGAATGGTATTTCCTCTGATATTGACGATGCCCTAAATTCTTCCTTTGGTGAGTTTTCCTTTGATAGCCGTGCGTCATCTTACACGAATTGGATCGACGATATTCTAACC
>JGI11783J13700_1047847_pt1 | contig 21590 bp, 19 predicted proteins | sample ElkSlonscriptome_6_FD_13700 | JGI IMG/M metagenome (IMG submission 13700)
CAAGGAACGGAACTGTGGGATTTAAGTTTAGTTGATCCCGATAATCGCCGTCCGGTGGATTTTGAACAGCGGCTGGCGTTAGTCCAAGACTTGAAGCAGCGCTGCGAAACGGATAAGCTGGGTTTAGTTCAGGAACTTTGTCAGAGTCCAGAAGACGGTCGAATTAAGTTATTCGTCATCTATCAAGCCCTAAAAACCCGGCGCGAGTATTTAGAGTTATTCCAGCGAGGGGATTACCACAAACTGAGCGTTATTGGCAGCTTGAAGGATCATGTAGTCACCTTTGCCCGAACCTGGGATCATACAACGGTGATTGTCATTGTACCTCGGCTGTTAACGGGTTTAGTGAAGCCAGACGAATATCCCATGGGTGAACAAGTTTGGCAAGAAACCCGGATTTCTTTACCCTCTAGTTCGTCGTCTACGTGGCGGGATGTGATGACGGGACGGGAAATTCAGGGGGACGATACGCTGTGGATTCGAGATGTTCTCAGTGATTTTCCGGTGGCGTTATTGGTGAATCAAAATCAGCAGGAATGAAGAATAGATAAACACTGTAGGGGCGACCCGCCGCACATAATTCATACCACCAAACCATTAATGGACTCGGGTCGCCCTCCACGGAGTTTCGGCAATTATCTGACATCACGTACTTTGAGAAAAGGGCGAGTCGAGACAGGTTAATTCTCACATCATCTATTGATGCAGCGACTCGCCCCTACAACCAAAAACAAGGTTAAGTCAAGAATAATGATCTACTGATTAAATACCATGGCTGGATCAAGGCGCGTCACTTTCTGAATCGCGAAAATAGCTGAACCGACGCACATTCCCACCGTTATCGCCAAAACTGCGATCGCGGATACGGGAGTGATCAGAATCACAATTCCCTGAGTGGCTGATGTCCACAGGGCTACACTGTAGCAGAGAATCATGGCGGGGAGATAACCCAGAACCGACATCCACATCGCCTGTTCAATAATTACGCCGTAAATGCGCCAATCTGACGCGCCGATGGCTTTAAGTGTGCCAAATTCTTTAATATGGTCAGCTACAGAGGAATAAAGAATTTGACCGACAATAATCACACCAACTACCACGCCAACCACCGCGCCCAATCCTAGAATAAAGCCAATTCCAGTTCGTTGTTGCCAAAAGTCTTGATTCTTTTTAATAAATTCCTGGCGAGTATAGGTACTGATATTGGGTAATGCTTTCTCTAATCGTGCTTTCAGTTGTGATAAATCCTGATTGGGTTCTGCCGCAATTAAAACATATTGAATGAGATCAGAGGCGACTAATGGATTCGGTGGCGGTGGCGGTTGATTGCGGAGTTCTGCTTCCGATACTCTCGAATAAGTATTGGTACAAATTAAATCCTCAGAACCTGACGGCAATTTACAAGATAATTCCGACTTTTGACCCGATTTTAAGAAAGCATTCGCACTGGTTAGGGAAGTAAACATGAAGGAATTGGACACAATCGAGGCGTTCGCTTGTGTGAACCCTACCACTTTGGCGGGCAAGGAATTCACTTGGGCAATATCCCCAATCTGTTGAATATTTAGAGAATCTTGGTTGGTTGCATCGACGATAATGTTATAGGGTTCAGATAAGTCCCCCACATCGCCTTGAACGAGATTGATTGGTTGAAATAGTTGCCCATTGGGGTCAAATCCCACTACCCTTACCCGGGTAATTTCCCCTTGGGGTGGATTCCACAACGCGCCACTAAAAATCAGGGCTTCAGCTTTAGCCACGCCTTCCACCTGACGGGCGGAGATAACATGGGATAAGGGAATGGGTAGTGTCAGTTCAACTTGCACCAATTTATCTGATGCGACCCAAATATCTGCATTAGAATTGTAAATTAATTGAGCGGTGGATTGGGTAAATCCATTAAAAATACCCGTTTGCAACGTGACTAAACTCACCGCAAACATAATTCCAGCTTGGGCGACTAAAAAGCGGGGAATGTCTTCAAGTAAGTTTTTTCGGGCAAGAGAAACCATTTTCGTGTATTGGTTGTTTAGAATCTCTGGGAAAATTTGGTCGGGGCGGGTTTAGTTGCATTTGGGTGAGGGAAGAAACGATAATAGTCAAACCCGCCCCTACATAAAAACGTTCTCATGCTTCATCTTCGGAGGGCCACAGCAAGCGAACAGCCATTAATGCGAAACCCACCGCCGCGATCGCTTTGAGAATTCGCACCGGGAACAGTTGCGCGACGCCTCCCCCTGCTAATACGCCAATCAACGTGGCTAATAGCAATGCGGCTACAGCCCCCAAGAATACCGCACGAGGCGACTTGAGGCTACCCCCAAGCGCGATCGCCGCCAGTTGGCTTTTGTCACCAATTTCGGCTAAAAATACAGTAATGAAGCTTAATCCTAGTAATTGCCAATCCATAATCTTCAAAACTCTCTGATTCAGTCGGGGCTGGTTTCGTCACATCTGGGTGCAAAGAAAACGATAGTGGTTTCATCCCTCGGTTAAAACGCGAGGGAACCTGCACCATCGCTATCCTGTAAAACCCGCCCCTACACACTCCAAATTGTTTCATCCGAGTTGCACCACATCCCACAGCAGCATAACGGAAATGAAGAGTAATAATGTCCCGGCGGCGGTTTCCAGGGTTTTGGGCGGTAAACGCTTGGCTAACCAGGTTCCCAGTAAGACACCGATTAAACTGGTGGTAATTAGTGCGATCGCGGCACCTGTAAACACAATCCACGGGGATTGAGATTCTGCACTGATCAGCAGGGTAGCCAGTTGGGTTTTATCGCCAATCTCAGCCAGAAAAATGGTTAGGAAGGTGGAACTAAAGATACCCCATATCCCCCGTTGGCGCTTGACGATGGGACGCAAACTGTTCGGAGTGGGGGAAATTGGTAACTCAGACGGATCAGAGACATCTTTGGGGGCTGGATTCATCAATGAAAAGGGTGCTGTCAGAACAAAACCGACGATGGGCAAGGAAGATAGTTTCACAGGGAGTTCCCAGTTTACGTCGATCTTTTTTCATATTCTATTCATCTTTGCAGAACTTTACAAATTTGACTATGAGAGTCGGTGTCTACTGGTCTACTTTCCTTCCTTGTCTCACCTGAACCCCAATCTTAAAAAACCTACCCTTGTGAGCCTCTACAGCCGTGGTAAAATTTCCGGTAAAAGCTGACCCGGTACCTTAGAAAGTGCCAGATTTTGCCCACTAATCCCTTGTTCCTGGTAGAACGTGCGAATCGTTTTAATGATATAGTCCAAAGAGGTTTGGTAAACATCCGATCGCGCCGCTACTCCCATACAAGCTTGAACATGCTGATGGAGGGCGGTTTGTAGATGGTGGGATTGATCCTCTTTTCCCCCACCCAAAGACGGTTCAGTGGCAAACTGATAATGGGCAAGTCCCAAATTATTCCGAGTGGCGATAACATCAAAATTAACTGATGTCGGCGGATGATTCTGCGCCAATTCCTCGGCTAACGCGATCGCAACCTCATAAGCCGCGATACAATGGCGTAAATAGTCTGCTCGTCTGTGATGGTCTTCCACACAGCGATCCGCCAGATGCCAATACGCCGTACCCAAATTATTCTGAGTCGCGGCACAGGCAGCCGGAGACACCTTTGGGGTACGATAAGTTAACGCATCTTTATAGGCTATCACCGCTAACTCCAGCCAGGTTTCCGGTTGTTCATACTGTGCCAGATTCCAGTAAGCTGTACCTAAATTATTTTGAATCATCGCCCAATTCGTCGCATTCGAGCGACTGTTGTAATAACACAGGGCTTCCGCATACGCCCCAATTGCTGCCTGTAAGTTATTGACAGGAGAGTGATGTTGTGCTAAATGCCAATACGCCGTACCTAAGTTATTTTGGGTAGAGGCATATTTAAGCGGGTCATTTTCTGGATTACGATAGTGTAACGCTTCTTCGTAGGCTCGAATCGAGAGTTCTAAGTTATCCGCGACATCGTTATAGCGAGCCAAATCCCCATAAGCTGCCCCTAAATTATTTTGGATCATGGCATAGGTGTGGGGCGCGTCTTGAGCCGTTAATTTGGTTAATGCCAACTGATAAGCTTGAATCCCCTGTTCCAGATAAGATAGACGCATCCCTGTATCCTGGGGACAGCGGGAGAGCATCCAATAGAGATTCCCCAAATCATTCAGAACATCCGCCACGTAAGGCGAGGTATCATCTAACCATTGCAACGCCTGCTCATAAGCCTGAATCGCGATCGCTAAATTTTCTTCTGAGGTGTCTCCTTGTTCAATCGCATGACGGTAATGATTCCCCAGTTGTAAATACGCCTCAGCGGGCGACGCGGTTTGGGGAAGATCTGGGGCTTCCGTTGATGTGTCCGCAGGATGGTGGGATGTGGGCGGATTTTGCGGCGGTAATGGTGTTTCTTCCATCTCAAAGTCCACAACCCCCAGCTTTCCTTTGCCATTCGGATTAGCATTAGACTTCCCGTTAGTCGGGACAATCAGGGGTTCAACCTCACCATTAGAGTCTCCATTGCTGCCTATACTATTCTGGAACAACTGCAAATCCAGAGTTTCGTCCACTTCCTGGGTTAGCACCGTCTGCAAGGTTTCTTGGAACGAAGCCTCTGTTTCCTCTGTCTTGTCTATCTCCTCTTCCTCTGTCTCCTGAGTCATCACCGCCGTGGGAGAGGCTTCCGGTTGAGTCGCGCCAACAGGGGGAAGTGGTGTGGGTTCCCCTTCAAACTCGAATACCCCAGTACGCCACCGCCAAAATTCCGGTACAGACTGGACAATGGAATGGAACCAAGGGCGGGGTAGCCAGAGTAACACATTGGCGTCTAACTGCGGCAAATAGCGCTCAATCGACTGTAAACGCCGGAGAAACAGTTGCTGTACTGTTGGAGATTGACGGGTTAAGCGTTCAACACCCAGGAGTTGGAAACAGGGAGGGGATGTGGCGATGGGAGAATGGCGATTTTGAGCTAACCAGGCAGCTATTTGGGCAAAGGGATGGGGATCATTGACATTAATGTTCAGGCTGACTAAATTAGTAGAGCCTGACCCCGTGGGTGGCGCGATCGCAGAGGTTGTCCCCAACTCCCCATGAAGTTTACCCGCCAGACGATTCCGCAGACTCAGATCATCACAAATCGCCACAAAAATTTGACGCCGTAGTCCGAGACTCAGAGCAAGTTTCAAGCGTTTATAGATTTGCCGATTCCAGCTCGAAATTTTATGGGCAACAGTATCCGTTACAGTCATGCTGAGAGAGTCCAGGAGCGTCAGGCAACAATAGGATGAGATTTAGGGGGAAGACTTGATCGTAACAACGAGTACCGATTAGTGCGACTTGGGCAGAATCGCGATAAAACCTGAATGATGAACAATAAGAAAATCGCAATTTTAGAGGATGTTTTAGGTTTACCTACCTACTCGTTGCATAATCAGTAGTTGAGAGTAATCTTACTATGACTCTTCCTACTATTGTTGCCTAATTCAGGACTTATTGGGTAATACTCAAGGCGTCAGGGAAAGCGGTATACCTCCAAGTACCAAAGAGCTTCCCATAGCTGTCGTCATCAAAAACTTTACGTCATACTGGGTTCCCTACTTATCCGTTTGGTGAAGGGTTGTCTGATTATTGACAGCAGATTCTAATCGAGCCGTTTCTAACCAAGAGATTTAATCAAAAAGTCCGATGAGAATTTGGGTGAGTTGTTCTAGGTCGTCGGGTACCCGATATAACGTAATATCTTGGGTGATGCGATGTTCGGTTCTCTCTATTTTGCCAAATCGCCAAGCATCTCCCATCGTAACAGCACCGTAGAGAATGTTTTGTTCTTCAACTTGGGTTAATGCTATCAGTTCTACGGCTAACTGCGTAAAACCTCTAGTCAAGTCATCATGTTTCGCCTCAACCACAATCAGACCTGTCTTCCCCCGCACAAGGTAGTCCAGGTTACCTTTGAGCCAATGATTCACAGTTAGAGGGTATTCAATACGAATTTGGCACTGGCATAACCGGGCAACTTCCAGCAGTACAGGAAAGACCAAAGCTTCCCGCCGCGCCGCTTCGTTACTCAAGCTGGTTAATAGGAGAGTGTCCTCTAGCCGCTGCTGCAATGCTGGGAGTTGGTCAAGTTGCTTTTGAGACAGGGGTAAAGATAGACGTGACTTGTGAAGGGTGTAATCAAACTCGGCAAGAATATCCTCTGCCTCGTAAGGCATCTGGAAATAAGATCGGAAGGTATAGGATTGTCCTTCTTGTAGAATTTTGGTCTTTGGCATGGGCGGCTTGTCCTTTTGATGTCATCCCAATTCTAATCAGATGGGTAAAACAACAACTGATACCAAGTTGCAGTCTAAGGTAGAACCTGCCTTGGTACTGCTATACCTTCAGACCCCCTCCACAGGTAACCTGTGGAGGGGGGTACTTGGGTCGCTATCTTAGGAAAGCTAAGGGACTTGCGACTTAATCATGTACCAAGGAAGCTTGGCTGAGTTCATGAATTCAGCTTGCCTCACTGGTACTTTATTTTTACGCCGCTCCCTAAGCTTCTACTTCCACCGGTTCGGGTTGGGGTTCGGGGGGAAGTTCCTGTTTCAGCGTCAGATAACGAATCACCTCATCTCCATAGCGCATCGCTCGCTGAAGCTGAGCCACATGAGTCGGGGGCGCTTTATAGTTCATTTGGATATAGACGCCTTCGCGGTGTCTGTCGATGGGATAAGCCAAACGACGCTTACCACGATGTTGGATGTCAATCTCCTCACCGCCTTGCTCTTGCAGGAGATCTTTATACTTGGTCACAGCTTGGTTAACCTGCTCCTCTGACATATCAGGACGCAGGATGTACATCATTTCGTAACTATCGCTCACAAATGGTCTTCTCCTTATGGACAGTTGGGCTTCTTTTGCTGATTCGAGATAGCCATGGCTTTTAATCGGGAGGCTACCCCAGTCACAGAAGCAAGGATTCGAGCTGACTTAACCGCTCTATTCTATGCCTGATCTGGGTTTTTTCCTACTTCTAGGCTTGAGGCAGACAATCCGCCCAGATGACACTCTTGCAATTTTACTATTTTTTGGTATTAATTCTAGCTAGCTGCCAGGGTCAATCAAAATCCCATATCAGTAAAATGCTCTCATTCAATTACCAAGGAATCTCTAATATCATGGCGCAGCGCTACGTCCGAATTAAAACGGCTCAAGGGCAAACCTACTATGGCTTGCTACAACTCAACCGCAGTATCCAAGTTTTAGATGCACCGCCGTGGCTACAGGGTCAACCGACTGATCTGGAGTTAGCACCGGATAGTTATACATTGTTGGCTCCCTGTGCGCCATCCAAGATTGTCGCCGTTGGCAAAAACTATATGGATCACGCCGTTGAAATGGGAACACCTGTTCCCCAAGAACCCTTGTTGTTTCTCAAACCACCGACAACCATAACGGCGGCGAATCGAGATATCCAGTTTCCACCTCAGTCAAAACGGGTGGACTATGAGGGAGAGTTGGCGCTGGTTATTGGTGAACTCTGTGTAGACTGTACGCCCGAACAAGCCCAAGCAAAAATTTGGGGGTACACCATCGCCAACGATGTCACTGCTCGCGACTTACAAAAACAAGACGGTCAATGGACGAGGGCAAAGGGTTTTAATACCTTTTGTCCTCTAGGACCTTGGATTGTGCGGGAGTTGAGTGCTGGGGCGAAGTTGCAGACGTTTTTAAACGATGCGCCGGAACCTGTACAATCGACATCCATTGATCAAATGGTATTTGCCCCGGACTTCTTAGTCTCCTATATTTCTCAGATTATGACCCTGCTTCCTGGGGACGTAATCCTGACCGGTACGCCACGAGGGATTGGGCACTTGCAAATCGGCGATCGCGTCCGTGTGGAAATTGAGGGAATTGGTCATTTAGAAAACCCTGTCGTCCCCCGTTCTGCACCCGTCACTCTTTAACCTGGGTTAAACGGTTTTTCAAGAATCCTCACACCCTTACATAAACGAATGACCAATGACCAATGACCAATGACCAATGACAAAGGACCAATCATCGAACTTGGGCGTAAACCGCTTCCGAAAGTGTGGGAATTTCAGCGTAGCGCCCCAGCAATGACTGAACTATCCCATAGCCGCAAGCCGCAAGCGTACCTAAAAAGATCACGTTGGATAGGGTTTCTATGAAAAAGTTCGCTCCCAGTCCTCTGCCGAGAATATCTATGGCAAAACTACAGAGAACTAAAAGAATATCTAAAAGAATTGCCTGCATTGTGTTGAACCGGATAAAATGGGCAATCCTTTCGTTTCTAACGACCAGCAAGAACAAAACGAAAAAAATGATAATTCCGGCTAAACCGAAAGGGACTAATCTGAAAACAATAGCTACCGGGAGTAAAAGTATTTCTAAAGCAGTTCCCAAAAGCGGAATTTGGCTCAATAAAGGCAACCTCAACTGGAGCGCAAACTGCATTACATAGAATAAAGGCAGTAAGTAGGTAAGGGAAGCAAAAATTCGATCTTTAACCGTCGTCGATCCGCGCCAAGTCATCTTTGGTTCTCCTTTTTGGGTTTGGGGGGCAAATCGTTATCCAACTATGTTCAGGATAGCGTAGATGACCTATTTCGATGAACGCTGTCATCTGTTATGGGTCTTATGTCAGGATTTAAGGACTATTTCCGACTCGGACAGTAGTTCAGTTTATTGTCCCAGATGATAAACTATTCAAGGTTAGCGATGCGGAAACCCATTTCGCACTCATATTGCTCCGGTTGATGGGGTGTGAGTTTACGAATGGCATGACCACATCCCAGCTTACCCCGACGCCAACGGGGTTGACCCTTGCTGTCAGCCAGCAAACAGCTTTGACAAACTTGAGTCGGGGAGAGAATTTGCTCTTCGGTAAGGATAACTAACATAGAACGCCTCCGGTTAATTCCACTAGAGCGCTGATCCCATGATAATTTACGTCTTTAGCTAGAGGCTCTTTATCAACACAGAGCTTAACTTTCATCCATTGGATACTTACCTCTGAGAAACGCAGGGGAGATGGGTCAGGGTTTGAGCAAAGCAACGGCAACGGGCAATGTGGTAAAACGTTTATGAACCCAACTGGACGGCAAAGCATCGTAAGGGATTGACGGACGTGACTCAAACAAACTTAGATTTTCTCGCCCAAACAGACCCAGAAATCGCTGAGGGAATAAGCCAAGAACTTCAACGCCAGCGTGACCATCTGGAACTGATTGCTAGTGAAAACTTTACCTCCCCGGCGGTACTGGCGGCTCAAGGCTCAGTGTTAACCAATAAGTACGCTGAAGGCTTACCCGGAAAGCGCTACTATGGCGGTTGTGAATTCATCGATAAGGTCGAACAGCTTGCCATTGACCGGGCTAAACGGCTCTTTGGTGCAGCTCATGCGAATGTCCAACCCCATTCCGGCGCTCAAGCCAATTTTGCCGTATTCCTGGCGCTGCTCAAGCCGGGAGACAGGATTATGGGGATGGATTTATCCCATGGGGGACACCTCACCCATGGTTCGCCTGTGAATGTGTCGGGGAAGTGGTTTAAGGTTTGTCACTACGGCGTTAATCCGGAAACCGAGCAACTGGATTATGATCAGGTGCGCGAACTTGCCCTCAAAGAACGCCCCCAGATGCTGATTTGTGGCTATTCGGCTTATCCGCGTATTATTGACTTTGAAAAATTCCGCAGCATTGCGGATGAAGTGGGCGCTTACCTACTGGCGGATATTGCTCACATCGCGGGTTTAGTGGCGACAGGTCATCATCCGAACCCAATTCCTCATTGTGATGCTGTTACGACAACCACACACAAAACCCTGCGGGGAACCCGAGGCGGCTTAATTCTCACCCGTGATCCTGACATCGGCAAAAAGCTGGATAAAGCGGTGTTCCCAGGAAGTCAGGGCGGTCCATTAGAACATGCGATCGCGGCGAAAGCTGTGACGTTTGGTGAAGCGTTACAACCCGCATTTAAAGACTATTCGGCGAATGTGATTGAAAATGCCCAAGCCCTTGCCAGTCAATTGCAAAAACGGGGTTTGAAAATTGTCTCTGGCGGGACGGATAATCATTTAATGCTGGTGGATTTACGCTGTATTTCCATGACCGGGAAACGAGCAGATCAACTGGTGAGTGGTGTGAATATTACCGCGAATAAAAATACGGTTCCCTTTGATCCAGAGTCTCCCTTTGTCACCAGTGGCTTACGTCTCGGTTCCCCGGCGATGACGACACGCGGAATGGGCGTGGCTGAATTTATCGAGATTGGTGATATTATTGCCGATCGCTTACTCAATCGGGAGGATGAAACCATCGCCGCTGATTGTCGGCGTCGTGTGGCACAATTGTGCGATCGCTTTCCCTTATATCCCCATCTGAATATTCCTGTACCCACAATGGTGTAATTTGGTCATTCGTCTGATGTCCCTTGTTTTCTCCCTGTTCCCTGTTCCCTGTTCCCTGTTCCCTGACGAATAAACCCATGAGCGCAGAAATCATTTGTGTTGGTACAGAGTTACTGCTAGGGGATATTCTGAATACGAATGCCCAGTTTTTAGCCTGCGAATTGGCAGATCTGGGTATTCCTCACTACTATCAAACCGTTGTCGGCGATAATCCCTCGCGGTTAAAGCAAGTCTTGGCAATGGCGTGCGATCGCTCGGCGATTCTGATATTCACGGGAGGGCTTGGACCGACACCCGATGACTTGACGACGGAAACCTTAGCGGATTTCTTTGGCGTTCCCCTAATTGAGCAAGTTGACATCATCGAGGATATTGCTCGCAAATTTGCTCAACGGGGGCGGCAAATGACCGCCAATAATCACAAGCAAGCCCTGATTCCGGAAGGGGCAAAGGTTTTACCGAACCCCAAGGGAACCGCACCGGGTATAATTTGGCAACCGCGCCCCAGTTTAACCATTCTCACCTTTCCCGGTGTTCCCAGTGAAATGCAGCGGATGTGGCGAGAAACGGCGGTTCCCTATCTCAAAGGTCAAGGTTGGGGAGAGCAAATTATCTACAGTCAAACCTTACGATTCTGGGGGATTGGGGAATCCGCGTTAGCCGAAAAAGTCGCGTCATTTTTTGACTTAGCCAACCCCACCGTCGCCCCCTACGCCTCTCAGGGAGAAGTCCGGTTACGGGTTAGCGCCCGTGCGCCGTCTCAAGGGGAAGCATTACAGGTAATTGAACCTGTTGTCAAGCAACTGCGGCAAATTGCTGGGACTGACTATTTTGGTTCAGATACAGATACCCTAGCCTCGGTTGTGGGTCAGCTTTTAATCGATGCCAATCAAACCGTGAGTGTAGCGGAATCCTGTACGGGAGGCGGTGTAGGCAGTATGCTGACAGCCGTTCCCGGAAGTTCTGACTATTTTAAGGGGGGGATAATTTCTTATAGCAATGACGTGAAAGTGTCCTTACTGGGGGTTAAGTCATCAGAGCTGGATAAATGGGGGGCGGTGAGTAAACAGGTTGCCCAGCAAATGGCATTAGGTGTGCGATCGCGGCTGACGACGGATTGGGGTGTGAGTATTACTGGCATTGCTGGACCCGGCGGTGGGAATGACTCTAAGCCGGTGGGGTTGGTGTATATCGGTCTGGCGACGCCAGATGATCGGGTGGAGTGTTTTAAATATAACTTGGGTCGCGATCGCGATCGGGCTTCGGTTCGTCATTGGAGTGCCTGTTATGCCCTCGACCAACTGCGACGCCGATTATTGCAGCAATACCATTAGGCTCACCTCTAACTTGAGTTATAACTGAAAGTAGGGAAGCCAAAACCGTTGCGATCGCAGGATCGACTTCATATTCCATTTAGGGGATAGCTAGGCTGTGGGGTTGTGTGTTATGCTGAACGTTAAGAAATGCAACAGATGGGTTAAAACGATCCAGACGGTGTATAGGAATAGGAAAACCGCTCAGTTTAATATCAGCGTCATAGTCTTAACTTGGGCAAGGTTTTCACCAAAGCGCCCAATAAAGCGCCCAAGAGTTCCCCAAGTAGTGCCGAGCAAGGCTTCTAGCACTCGTCCTGTTGTTAAGACGGTCAAAAACCTATTAAGTTGTCTCACAGGAGCATTCAGTTTAATGGATTATATAGAAAAGGTGTTGGAAAAACTGAAAGAATGGGCACGCGAGCTGGTTGGAACCCTCTTGGGTCCTGAACCGCAGCCGGAACCCGAACTCATCCCCATTCCGGTGAATAATCCACGCCGTCGTTCGCGGTAATTAGTTAACGTGGCGAATGAAGCTCGGAGTTCTTTGAGTATTCTCGTCCTGCATGGTCCAAACTTGAATCTTCTAGGACTCCGAGAGCCTGGTATTTATGGGTCTGTGACCTTGGCAGAAATTGACAAACTCCTACAACAGGAGGCGAGTTCATTATCCTGCCAAGTTGTGACGTTACAGTCCAACCATGAAGGCGTTTTGGTTGATGCCATACAAGCAGCGAGAACGCAAAATCATGGGATATTAATCAATGCTGGTGCTTATACCCATACCAGTGTAGCCCTACGCGATGCCTTAGCCGCCGTAGCCCTGCCTGTAGTGGAAGTCCATCTGAGTAATATCTATCAGCGCGAACCATTTCGACATCACTCATTCATCGCCCCCGTAGCTGTCGGTCAGATCAGCGGTTTTGGTGCCGAAAGTTATCGCTTGGGACTCTTAGCTCTCGTCCATACCCTGAAAACAGGGGCAAGAGCGAATTAATGCAGCATTCTCTTCTGTGCCGATTTCAAGGAGCATTACTGGGTAGCTTGATTGGTGAGCTGGTCAGCCATCACCTTGATCAAGGACTCGGTGATTCAGTTGGTAGAAAATCGCTTCAGTTCACCAAACGCCAACCCAAACCGAGTCAGTCTCCCCTCTGTATGCCCAAACTCTCCCCTTGGAGTCAAATCGCCACTTGTGGAATCGAGAGTTTAATTGACACAGGCAGGCTGAATCTAGACGATTGGATCAGTCGCTGTAGCCAAACCCAACCCTCACTCCTAGAATTGAAAGGGAAAGCCCAAAGCAGCGAAGCAGCAGTGGCAACGCTGCAAATGGCGCTTTTTTTTCACGAAAATCAAGAGTCGTTACGGCAACACCTGGTTCAGGCGGCAGCAATTTGGCAACTCGAAACCGACGCCTCGGCGGGGGTGTGGGCAATCGCTACCGCCATGGCTCTGACGCTCACCGAAACCCTTAACCGAACAACCCTGATTCCCCACATCCTGAGAGGCTTGGGGACAGAACAAACCATCTTAACCTACCGATTACAACAGGTTCAAACCCTCATAGAAGCAGGTGCAGATTTAGAAACCACCACGAGGAAGGTGCGCCGTCTACCCGCAAATTTAGGTAATAGGGGGGATGCCTCAGATATGGCGGTAGCTTTAGCCTTTTATTGTTTCCTCTATACACCCGAAGATTTTCGTCTCTGTGTCATCCGTGCCGTTCGTAGCGGTTACCAAAACCCAATTACGGCGGCTTTGACAGGGGCATTAGCGGGTGTTTATAACGGTATCAACGGTATTCCAGTAAGCTGGCGAGTTGCTGCCCTAAAAATTCCGGTCTTCAAAAAGAGGCAAAAATTAACAGACCAATTACTAGCGGTTTGGCTAGGGGTTTACGATCAAAACCAAATCAATGGTCGGTACAAACAAGCAGCCGTTGCTGCACCGAATATCATTCAACGTCGTTTATAAGTTATAGATAGGTGGGTAAGCCATGTTTTGTCAGCTAAAAAGAGCTAAACTCAAACCATTACAGCCGACTAACTCAAACCCAATCAACTGACCGCAAATCCCCACCTGTCTGCCTCGCGGTTTCACCGCTACCGCTCACCTAAAAAGGCAACTCTTCTGCTATGAAAACGCTCCACTCGTTGACGCAACAACTAAACCACCTGCGGCAAAAATCTGAGCAATTTCGTACCATCCTTCCATTCGTCGGGTCTGATGGTCATCTTTCCCCTGAGCAAAAAAAGCCAGGTCATCCGTTAAAACAAACCCTTTCTTTCCTGGGGACAAAAGGCAATCCACCACCATCAGCAAAGCGGCAAGGACGTTCACCCGTCATGTTTATCCTAGCCGTCGTTTCTCTCACCAGCGTGATGGGAAACCGTTTTTACAATCAACCAACCCTCGATGTTGGTAGGGATGCCCCCTATACCATCCGCGCTCGCTTTGACGCCAGTGTTGAGGATACTAAAACCACAGAAGAAAAACGCAAAGAGGCTCGGACGGGTTCGTTCCCGGTTTTAATGATTGACAAATCTCTGACTCAAGAGATTGATCAAAACCTACAACAATCATTGGACAAAATAGACCAATGGCGAGAAATTAGTGGTTCGTTTCCGTTTGTGCCAACCTCGGTGCTATCCGCCACCACCCAGCAGTATATGCGTCAGAGTGAAGCATGGGAATGGCAAGCTATTGTGGCTTTCGTCGAAGATAATGCTCCGGTCAACCCCTTTGAGCCTGGAGTGGTTATCCCGAACCGAGAGAAAAAACCGTTGACTCGGGAGTTTATCCAAGCGGTAAGCGAATTGCAAAGTTACCGTCAAGTAGCGTCTACTCCAGCCTTCTCTGAGTTGATGCAGACAGCCAGTAAAGCTCGTCAGGGTTACCAAAAGGCAGTGGCTCAACTCTCATCAAGTGTAACCCCGGAATCAACTCCTGCCTACGATGCATCCGTACTCGATCTGTCTGATTCCGCTTGGCAGAAAACTCGACAGGGAATTCAGGATGCCACTCGCCACATTCTCACCCAAGGAATTCCGCCGGGATTGCCCTCGGATCTATTAGACAATGCGGTAGCGGTGCAGGTGAGTACGCTGATTCCGGCTGAGGCACAACCCTTAGCCGTGGAATTCCTGACCTCTAACTTAAAGCCCAATCTCATTGAAGATACAGAACAAACCAAGCGTCGGGCAGAACAAGCCGCTCGCTCTGTAGATCCGGTGATGGTGACGGCTCAAGAAGGAGAAGTCATTGTCGAAGCGGGCGAGGAAATTACCCAGGCGGATTTTGTCCTGCTGGATTACTATGGCTTGAGTCGTCGCGAAATTAACTGGATCGGGCTGATTGGATTTGGCGGTTTGGTTACTGGGGGAGTTGGTATTTTTTGGTTAGTCGAACGTCGAGTCCATCCTCCCCTGCGGCGACGCGACCATATTTTGGTGCTGCTGTTGAGTGTAAGTACGCCCGTCTTGGCACTATTGGGAGGGCAATATAATAGCCTGCCCGCGATTGGGTTGTTAGTGGGGAGTTTCTATGGGTCAAGTTTGGGTGCGACTGTGGTGACACTGTTGACCGGCTTGGTCACGTTTAGTATGGAGGTGAGCTGGGAATTTTTAATCGCGGGTGGTACCGGGGGTTTAGTGGGGGCGTTAGTTGCCGGACGGATGCGATCGCGGGAGGAATTGGCGTTGTTAGGCGGTATCGTGGGATTGACCCAGGGCAGCGTTCATCTCGTCCTGAATCTGATTATGAGTGCCAGTGCTGGCACAATTTGGTACGCGGTGCTACCGGGTGCGGCTCTCTACGGGGTATCGGGGTTAGCCTGGAGTATTGTGGCACTGGGACTCTCTCCTTATCTAGAACGCTTGTTTGATTTGGTGACGCCAATTCGGTTAGCGGAGTTGTCCAATCCCAACCGTTCATTGCTCAAACGGTTAGCCACGGAAGCGCCAGGAACATTCCAACATACCTTGTTTGTTGCCTCGTTAGCTGAAGCCGCCGCTCGTGAACTTCACTGTAATGTGGAACTGGTTCGGGCTGGTACTTTGTATCACGATATTGGTAAAATGCATGATCCGTTGGGATTTATTGAAAATCAAATGGGCGGTCCGAATAAACATGATCAAATTAACAACCCCCGTAAGAGTGCCGAGATTATTAAAAAGCATGTTTCTGAAGGGTTGGTCATGGCTCGCAAACATCAGTTACCGAAAGCCATTCGGGATTTTATTCCCGAACACCAAGGTAAATTGCTGATTTCCTATTTTTACTTTCAAGCCAAACAACGCACTCAGCAACAGGGGGGAGATTCGGTCAAAGAAGCAGACTTTCGCTATGATGGACCGATTCCTCAGTCGCGAGAAACCGGAATTGTCATGTTAGCCGATGCCTGTGAAGCGGCGCTGCGATCGCTTAAAGATGTTACCCCGGACACCGCCTTAATCACGGTTAAGAAAATCCTCAAAGCCCGATGGGAAGATAAGCAGTTAGTTGATTCGGGGTTAACCAAAGAAGAATTATTGATTACGGCGGAAGTCTTTGTCAAAGTTTGGCAACAGTGCAATCACCAGCGGATTGCTTATCCAAAAGCGGCTCTGAGTTGTCAACCCTCTTCTCCAGTTTGAGCGATCACCCAATCCGCTTTTGTCACCCCTGAGAAAACTCGAGTCAACCCTTGACTTTTTTTGTTAGTTCAGGTATTTTTTTACCATGGGAAAATGTGCGCTCCTATAGACCCTCGTTCGTAGTAAGGGCTTTAGCCTATCCAATAATCAAAACATCGACACAACATTATCACTCACATCCACTCTGACAAAAAAGGGAGCATCCCAATTTGGTCTATTGACTCTTTGAATGGGGCTGAAACTCTTGCAATTGCGTTACTTTAAGTAATGCTTTGTCCAAAACGGGATGCTCCCATAAAAAAAAGGCGGGTTGTGCATAAAAGTTATGGGTTTCTTGAGTTAATTTTTTCCCTAAACCCGTCCCGAAGTATCCTTTTAGAATCCCTGGTCATTTATGCCAGGGAGAAGTCAACTATTAATCAGGCTCTTGTCATTAGTCCCCTGAATCATGGATGGCTATAATTGATGTACCTCATACTCATAAAACGTTTTTTTGTCAAATCAACCCCAGAGCGAGTTGATTAAATTTGGTCATTAAGTACGTTTGTAGTATTTAATGATTTACGACTTTAGCTAGGAAAATAGACGTATTTTTAAGGCGTTGAGGCGTTTTATCCTTAAATTAGCTACAATAACAGCACAATACAGGATTCATTTTTTTGATACTACAACCAAAACCAACGTAAAGTCAAGCTTTTCCAGGACTGTCCAGCTTCAGCCCTAAATCCGATTATCTTGATAAATTTAAAACTCAACGGATAAATCGAAAAGGTTTAGTTATGTGACAACAGATCCACCGATGAAGGTTCAACCGGATAGGATTATATCCTGACTATATTGCCTCGATGATTTAAATCCCGTAGTCATTGACTTTTTTTGTTGTTTGAGGTACTTTTTTATCATGGGAAAATGTGCGCTCCTATAGACCCTCGATCACAGTAGGGAGAGTCACAGTAGGGAGAGTCACAGTAGGGAGAGTAGGAAGTTGCCATTAATTTCACGATCGCACAACCTGGGAAAAAGAGCGATCGCATCTAATTACCGAGATGCCAACACCCCCACGAGATCGCTCCTCACCTCTGCCAAGATAGCACCGCGCCGTTTCAACACCCGCTTCATCTCCTCAGACAATCCTGGATTGCTAGCAAACTCAGCATTTTCCACATTTGCCCCTCTTAAATCTGCCTGAGTTAAGTTTGCTCGACTCAGATTCGCACCGCCGAGTTCAGCAATGCTCAGATTGGCACGAATTAAGTTAGCATTGCCTAAATTGGCTAAGTAAAGGTTAGCCAGACTCAGATCAGCCAGACTCAAATCCGCCCCCTGTAAGTCAGCCCCAGTGAGGTTCGTGCGAATCAAGTCCGTCCCTCGTAGGTTGGCGCGAATCAGGTGGGCGTGGCTAGCATTGGCACGAATTAAGGTGGCTTGACTTAAATCGCTGAGGCTAAAATCAGTATTCCGTAGCTGAGTATTCCGTAATTTGGCACGGTTGAGTTTCGCTTGACTCAGATCTGATTCACTCAGATTCGCGCCGTCGAGATCCGCCCCTTGCAGATTAGCCTGTCCCAAATAAGCACGAATCATATAGGCGCTCTTAAGGTTCGCCTCTCTCAGGTCAGTATTCCCCAAATTGGCTCCTCTAAGTTTAGCGTCACTCAAGTTAGCGGCATAAAGACGAGCCTGGTAGAGATGAGCGCCTCTGAAATCCACTGTCCTCAAATTCGCGTAGTTTAAGGTTGTCCCGCCTAAATTGGCATCCGTGAGGTTAGCCCCTGCTAAATTTGCCTGAGTGAGATCCGCATTCGACAGCACCGCACCCCGTAGGTTCGCCTGTCTCAAATCCGCCCCACACAGATTAGCCTGAATCAAATCCGCCCCGCGCAAATCCGCCCCGCACAGCCTCGCCTTCATCAGGTTAGCGCCATGCAAATCCGTTCCTCTAAGATTAGCTTTCACCAAGTTAGCACCTTTGAGATTCGTATCTCTGAGATTAGACTCGGCGAAATCTCGTGCCAAATTCAGACCCACCATTGCCGCCAGTTGAGCTAAATTGTCTGTTTCTGCCGCGACAACGTTCTGAATCAGGGCTTGGAGTTGGGTAAAAAAACGTTCATCCATCATAATGTAACTCGACTCGACTGAGATAGGGCTTAAACTTACGTTCCAGCAACTGCTGAATAATCAGCCTGTCCAGCACCGCCCGTTTATTGCGACTAATATCCGGACTCCACAATCGGTCAACATGGGTCAAACAAATATCTCGTCGCGATACTTCAAATGTGGCGTCCACGCGACAGGGAAGGGTAGAAATGCTCAATGTGCCGAGTTTGACCTGATTGAGCCAGCCATTTAAGACAGGCTGTCCCCGTTCTTCTTCAAAAATCCAGGCGGGGTTTTCTTCGGTTACTTTTGTAGTAATGTGACAAATGGAATAATGGTTAGGTTCCCCGTTTAGTGACGGTTGTCCGGTTGCTCCATTTCCCTGTAGATCAAGGGTGGGCAGATCGAATTCGGGTGAGGTGCGATCGCGAATTGGACGATTGGTTGGGGAATCCGTCTCCACCGTTGGTACACCCAATTCCATAGAACCCATAATCCGGGACTCATAAGGAATCTCACCCCCCTCTATCCTCAGCCTTAATGCTCCCCCTTTGAGTCCAAACTGAACCCGTCCTTTAGGTAAAGATTCCCACTGATGGCTAAACTGAAGGGTTAAGTACAGGTCAATTTGTGGCGTTGAGAACGGTTGCAGAAACTCCAGATAGTCAGGATGTTCTACAGGTTGCACCGGAATTCCTGCCAATGTCATGTACAGGCAATCCGGACATTTATTTTCCGGTTCTGGCTGGGATAGAGGAGAAAATGATGAAGGCATTGCTGAACACCGACTGAGTAGGGGTTCATCTATAACCGTACATGACCTGGGACTCGGTTGTTTGCCTGCGTAACATTAGGTAACTAAATCCTGGCTGAAAATCCGCCACGCCAGTAGGGTGGGTTAGGCGGGACTTTAATTGAGGCGATAACCATTCAATGAACTCTCCGCCGTAACCCACCGATATTAATGTTGGGCATAATTTGGAAATTGGCTGGGGTCAACGGCGCAATTAATTAAATAAAGGGCGCAATGCCTTGCGCCCCTACGGATTGGATACACTATCCATCAAACGTTAATCAACGCTCTAATATTATTCACATCAAAATCCAGTTGGGCAAAGTCTTGCTTGTGATTTAACAGAATTTTGCGGAATTCGGCGGGAATATCCCCATCTTCATTCTTGATGATATATCCATACTTAATCGCCGTTAACACATTCACCAGATAAAGCAGTTGCGTCGCTTCTCCTGAATCTGGAGCAATAGTCGGATCATCCTCATTCCCAAAACTACCATTACGCAGTCCGAGAGAACTATACAAGATTTCTCCTCCAGCATCTGTTTGGGAATCATTCACCCAGGAATGCCACAAGGTTACGTGGAAAATCGCAAACCGACAGAACTGTTTTAAGTATTCCATATCATTGGCATCAGGTTTATCCGATAGCGTAATCGGACTTACCACTTTCAGACTGCCATTGATGGTGCGTCGGGAATTATTCGGTTGAGTCAGTTCATTCGTATCGTACCATTCATACCCATCGTCGCCACCACCGTCTTTTCCGGGTTCATACGCCACACTATGGTCAACCAAGTCATTTGATAACCGATGAATTTCAATCCATTCGCGTTCAATCTCATCCTGATACGTTTGGAAAAAGACATCAATATATTCCGTCAAAAGCTGCCAATAGAGATTGGCTATTTTGGCATAGGTATGCGTTTCACATAACGGCTGACGAGGTTGCCATCCTTTCCAATCCAACTGCGACATGCTCTCATGACAAATCTGCACCACACTCTCTGGTGTCAATGGTCCAGCGGTGACAACATAGCCCACATTTGGGTCTACCAATACCGTATCCGCTCGTCGATTGATGTTAATCAAACTCTTGAGATGAGGAATCAACATCAGGCGGAGCGGACTTTTTCGCAAGTTACGGAATGCAGCAACTGTATATTGCTCCATTTGCAAATGAGCTTTTATATAATGCTCAATCAGTTCAGCAGCGAAGAAAGTGTTGGTGCGAAAAATTCGTTTAGCTTGCAACCATTTATCGCCATCCTTGGGAGTATAGGTAATCGGTTCTTTCAGGGCAGAAAAGGGGGCGTAGGAATCAGGCTGTCGGCTTTGAATAGTAATTGATGTGGGTAAAAATTTGCCATCTTTTACCTCAAAGGTTGCATCGACATTGTGCAGGTCATGAATCTGATCTTTTTCGTAAGCATCCCAGTTAAATGTCACTTTGTACTCATTCGGTTTACTCTTATTTTTTTTCGGTAAGCAGGGATTCATCCCATTGAGAACCCGCAGTCCAAAAAATTCATCACTTCGGGTATATCCCGGATTTTTTCGCTCTAGCTCAATCGTGGAATTGGGTGGATAATCAGCTTGAATTTCCTGGAGAGAGGGTTGATTCGGATTAAGCGTATTTTCGATAACATGCTTGGCTTTAATTGGGGTTAAAAGATTCGCAGCTTCATAACCTTGTAGTTTACGACCAATCGCATCTTCGTCCGGTGTTCCCTCTAACTCGGTAAATAGAATACGGGGGAAGGGATTTGTGGCGTTGTAAAGCCAGTAGGGAACAGTGCAAGTGCCAAAGTCATATTCTTTTTGCGTAACATTATCGGGTCCTTTAATCGTGTAGGCGAGACGTTTGGCAAGCACCAATTCATTGTTGGTATCGAAGTTGCTGCGAATTTCGATGACTCTCAGTTCTAAATCTGGCTTGTCTTTAAACCCCGCTTGTTCCGGATCATAGTAAATCTCAAAATACCCATTGCGATCCGTTATCCCTTTCCCTAGATACTCTTCCGGTGTACCAATGTCTCGATCCCACAACTCCACTTCCATATTATGTAAGGGGTTTTGGGTGTCACTGAAGACAAGCTGACCGATAACTTTACTTAACTGCGATCGTTGTTTTGCCGCTTTTTTTTTGAGTTTTTGCTGAGCGCTAGACGTGTTAATTAGCCTGAGCTTTAAAACTTGGAATAGTTCTTGAACAATCGTTTGCGACTTGGTCATGTTGATGTCCTTTTCTCAAAAAAAAACGTTACAGGTTTATTGATGCCTTTCCACGGATGATGCCGGAATCCTTAATCATTCATGA
>JGI11783J13700_1014617_pt1 | contig 21344 bp, 20 predicted proteins | sample ElkSlonscriptome_6_FD_13700 | JGI IMG/M metagenome (IMG submission 13700)
ATTCTGGATCAGATGTTACGGAAGTCAATGAAACCAATAACTCAAATGTCGGCTTTTTATTCGATTACGATGATGTGGTAATCAACAATACTCAATTAGCTGACTTGTCCGGGTTTGATTTTGATGTTACTCCAGAACCCCTGGATGCTGGTGATAGTTTTGACATTGATTTTGACATTACCAACACGGGGAGTAGCGCTGGTGCTTTTGATGTGTCTTTCTACCTTTCCAGTAATAACACGATCAGCACCATGGATCATCTGTTAAGTAGTACCACGATTAATGGTTTAGCGGGGAACAGCACGGGTTCCTTTATCACCAGCTTAAACTTGCCCAGTGTTAATGATTCCTTCTGGGATTTATATGGAGATGATACCTATTACATCGGGATGCGGGTTGATTCTGGAGCAGATGTTACGGAAGTCAATGAAACCAATAATTCTAATGTTGGCTTTTTATTCGATTACGATGATGTAGTCATCAATAATACCCAGATGGCAAACTTGTCTGGACTGAATTTCAATGTCACCCCAGAACCCCTCAATGCTGGTGATAGTTTCGACATTGACTTGACGATTGAAAATAGTGGTGCAGCAGCGGCTGGTGTATTTGATGTCTCCTTATATTTGTCCAGTGATAGTAATATTAGCAACTCAGATTTACTGCTGGATACAATCAGTTTTACCGGCTTAGCAGCCAATAGCAGTGGTACATTTACGAGCAACTTTATTCTCCCTGAAGCGAATGATGCGTTCTGGAGTGGAGATGGCACCTACCATATCGGCATGATGATTGATTCTGGTGATGATATCACGGAAACAATTGAAACGGATAATGCCAATGTTGGCTTGATGTTGGATACGGATAATGTAGTCATCAATAACACCCAACTGGCGGATTTAGTTGGCGTAGACTTCAACTTAGTGCAGGAACCCTTAGCCGCTGGTGATAACTTCGATGTCATTTTTGAAGTGCAAAACCTGGAAATGTTTGCCGCCGGAGCGTTTGATGTGTCTTTCTACGTTTCTACCGATAATACTATCGATACGGCGGATCAATTCCTCGGTAGTGCGACAATTAATGGTTTAGCGGGTAACAGTATTGGTGCTTATACCACGGGGTTAACTTTGCCAGGAATTAATGATTCTACCTGGAATGGTGATGGAATTTACTACATTGGCATGATCATTGATCAAGACGGAACACTTCCTGAAACTGATGAAACCAATAATTCCAATAATGGTCTATTTGTGGATTATGACAATGTGCTAATTTCCGATACTGAACTCATTGGTACCGATGACGATGATACTTTGTTTGGCACTCCCGGTGATGACATTCTCTCTGGCTTGCGCGATGATGATGATTTAGTAGGCGGTGGCGGTGATGATACCTTGTTTGGCGATCGCGGCGATGATAACCTGTTTGGTGAAGCCGGAAGTGATATGCTATTTGGCGATCGCGGCGATGACTATCTCTTCGGCGGTACAGGGAATGATATGCTATTTGGCGATCGCGGCGATGATCTGTTAATCGGCGTTGAACTCAATCTGGCAAATCCTGGTTTAGGGGAAGTGGATAGTCTTATCGGTGGCTTTGGTGCGGATGTGTTCCAACTTGGAGATGTATTCAGCGCTTATTATGATGATGCTGACGGGACAACCGATGGTTCTACCGATTACGCCCTGATTACTGATTTTGATATCAACCAAGATATCATCGAACTTCATGGCAGTGCAGCTGACTATCAACTCGCCACTGTTTCCCCCAGTTTACCATCAGGAATTGGCGTTTTCCTTCAGTCTTCTACACCATCCGGTCAAGATGAATTAATTGGTATTGTACAAGGTGAAAGCAGTCTGAGTTTGAATGATAGTTACTTTAGTTTTGTGTAACGACGATTGCTATAAAAGCAATTGCCATCAGAGTGGATAACCTCTCTCCAAACCTCTCTCCTGCAAGGAGAGAGGCTTTGAATTCTACCCCGTGCAACTGTGTAGCAGTAGATACATCGAGCGCGGACTTTCGGCACCATTGTAGTGGACTGACACAGCTAAAATTGTGGAATAGATTTATCGTTAAACCGGGCGCACGCCATGCGCCCCTACAATTCTAATCTACCATTTTAGCTGTGCCACGCCAGTAGAGACGTTCCATGCAACGTCTCTACATAAATGATGTGACAAGAAAGCTATGGCGGTTGCTATAAAAAGCCGAAACGCCCTATTTTTCGTTTTCGCCGTCTATTTATTCTAGATTGAACGGGGAATTGTTCTATCAAATTTCAGCCGATGCTCGTTCGATTAAACGACGGGCGACGGTTTGAGTGCCAGTATGTTCGTAATAATTCGTTGACGTGTCTAAAAATGCAGCCAGATAATCCAACTTATCATCGGCAATTTCCACAAATCCTTGCAAATTATTAACCACCTTTTGGGGCGTCAACCCTTTCGCGGCGACGACACCACCCATCCAACCTTTAACCGCATCGAAGCTTTCCCCAATGAAGTTCAGCTTTCCTTCAGAACTATCTCCCGGAATCAATCCGCTGATTTGTTGAAAGGTGGAATTTTGCTCTAAGCGGGAGGGACTTAATCCAGAAAGCGTCGATTGCGCGGCTTGAATGAAATCAGGACCTAGAGGAATCAACCCATCAATACATATCAGTCCAGCCATCCGGATCATTGACTCACCGCTATAGTCCGCTAAAGCATTGACAAAATCTCCAATACTGTCTCCAGGAATACCGTTAATTTGACAAAACGCCACCAATTCTGCCACAATTTTTAAACACAGATCGATGGTTTGTGCCGTATCCGCTTTGGGCGTAAGCCGATTTAAAAAGCCCAGAAACGAAACTCGTTCACCGATTTTATTGGCTAAAGCGGCTGCACCGAGAGCAAAATCCGCACTATCAACCGATTGGAACAGCCAAATTGCCCGTTGATAGCCTTGGGACTTGTCGTTATAGAGCCAAAGAGCGCGTTCACTAATATCCTGAATTAATGCCGGATCATCTTCCCCGGTAACCTCGCGCACTGTATTTTCAAAGCCGACTATATTTTGCCAATCACCAGGAGCAACAAAGTCTAAGGCTTTCAAGACGGAAACGGTTAATCCACCTTCAGGTAAATTATCAACTAATTCAATAATAGATTTACTCATGTAAAATCTCCTATAAATCGTTTCAATGATATCTTTAATTTGTTCCCAATGACCAAGGACAAATCATAGAGAACTAACCTTTCTGTGTAATCAGTGTAACTAAGCTTTCATCTCCTACCCGCATCTGGACAATAAATCTGTGAAATCAGTGTTTTGATAAATGACCAATTTTATTTGAGTTGAGATAATCCTTGCAGGTCAAATTTGTCCAACCAAGCTTCGCGATCGCTAGGGGTAAAGGAGTCGTCACGGGATTGGACTTTGACTTGGAAGCGATCGCCAACTAGAATCGCGGTTTGTGTCTTCCCCCGTTCTACACCGGGATAGCCTGCAATTGTTTTAGTGCTATCCTGGAATTTCTTAGCCGCACTGGGGTTATTAGCTAAATCATTAATCGATAGCACCGCCACATCCTTACCATCCTGTTTCAACTTGGCTTGGGCAAATCCAGTTTTCTCTTGGGCAAATATTCGCTTATAATCACCGCTAGCATCGGGGAAGAATTGATTAAATTGCCCCCCAGCTAAAGGTTCACCTGTGGGAACCTGAGTGGGTTGCTGAGTGCTAGTTTGAGGCGCTTCGGTTGAGGGTGGGGGAGCGGTGGATGGTGCGGCACAAGCCGTTACCAGTAAAAATAGGGAGAGTGATAAAGCGGTGAGTATTTTACCGATTCTGAACATTAGGGTTAGCGTTCTCCGAAGTGTGTGCCGAGATTTTCTTATTTTGCCATAGCGATCGCACAAATATGTGTGCCGTTGTTGCCAGAGGGCTTCGAGTCGAGAAAAGCCTTCTTGGAGTATATCTAGGACTTACGCATAGTCTCTATCTGTAGGGTGTGTTAGCGTAGCGTAACGCACCATTGCCTAATAAAGTAACTGCCCAATCCTTCAATATGTACCCAGAGGACGTTATACCACTTTTCCCAGTTGAGGATACGCTTTGGATTAATTTTCAGGTATTTGGCGATTTGTTGGAGGGTGATGATGAAGGTTTGGGGGTTCTAATGGTGGATTGGCAGGGAGAGTGGTTTGCGGGTTGGGGGTTGGGTTGGGAAGAAACTCTTGTGTCATAGGGATTTAACTGCTTTTCAAGTTGACGGCATTGTTGACAAAGTGCAACACTTTTTATTTTATCTTGATGTCGAACTTTGTCAACATTTACGTGGTTGTAAGCCTTTGACACAATCAAGGGCATGGGAAAAGCAGGCACAGTGTTAAAGCAGGTGTTAGATACCTATCGCATTAGCCAAAATAAGTTGGCGGTGGCGATGGGTATTGGACGTTCCAGTATCAACCGTTGGGTTAATGAAAATCGAGATCCATCCGGTGATGCTATCCTCCAAATTAGAAAAGGATTGAATAAGATTAGTCCGGCGGCAGCTGAGGAGTTTATTAGGTTGTATCTGGATGAGTCAGATGAGGGTGAGGAATCGTTGTAGGGAACGGGCTTTGTCAACCATTTATCCGGTTGTCAGCCTTTGACAGAATCTCAGGCATGGGAAAAGCAGGCAAAGCACTCAAACAGGTTTTGAAACGTTATGGCATTACCCAAAATCGGTTAGCCGTGGTAATGCAAGTGGGGCGTTCTAATGTTCACCGCTGGGTTTATGAGGTGGCAGATCCCGTCGGCGATGCCATCCTAGAAATTAGGAAGGGACTGAATACGATTAATCCGGCAGCAGCCGAGGAGTTTATTGGCTTGTATTTAGATGAGTCATTTGCCTCTGGCACGATAGAAACCATGCGAAAGGCAGGAAAATCTTTAAGACAGGTGTTGGAAGCCTACGGCATTAGCCAAAATAAGTTGGCGATAGCCATGGGTATTGGGCGATCAACAATTCACCATTGGGTCAATGAAAGTCGAGATCCAGGAGGTGATGCCATTCTCGAAATTAGAAAAGGGTTGCACCAGATTAATCCAACAGCAGCCGAGGAGTTTATTAGGTTGTATCTGGATGAGTCAGATGAGAATGAGAATTAGTTGATTAAGAGTAGCGGCATGACTAGCAAAACAGGATTAGGCATTAAAGATTTGTTAAACGATCAGCGTTTGCAAATTCTGGCTATTGCTCAAAAGCATGGAGCCTACAACGTGCGGGTGTTTGGTTCGGTGGCGCGTGGAGAAGCAACGGAAGACAGTGATATTGATTTTTTGGTTGACTATGATTTAGAGAAAATCACCCCCTGGTTTCCCGGAGGACTATTAATTGATTTGGAACAGCTACTCAATCGCAAAGTGGATATCGCTACGGTGGATATGTTGAAGGAACGCAGTCGCGATCGCATTTTGCATGAGGCTGTGATGCTATGAGGCGAGAAGCGGAACGGCTGCAAGATATTTTAGATGCAATTGCGGCAATTGAACGATATGCTGGTCAGGGTAGACAGGCGTTTGACGAACAAGAACTGATTCAGGTTTGGGTGGTTCATCATCTTCAGATTAGATGATACAGAAGTTTACGCTAATTACTCATCTACGTAAAAAAATAAATTCAAAAGCAGAAGAGTTTATTCTGCTATATCTGGATGACTCCGATGAGACTGAGGAACAGTCATAGAGGAGAAGAGTGCGATCGCGCAGCGTTCCCCCAGGGAAATCGCGTCAGTTCAATCAACCTATTCAGATTATCATAAAGAGAGCATAGCTAATCCACTCTGGCTGTTGTCGAATGTAAGTTACCGTGCAGAAAGTCGAGAGAAATAACCCATGCTAAACAGCCTTCAACTCAAAAATTTTGGTCCGATAGACCAGCTTAAGTGCGAACAGTTAGGCAATATTAACTTAATTATTGGTGAAAATAGCACAGGTAAAACAATATTGCTCAAGGCTCTTTACACTGCCATGCGAACCTTGGAAACCTATAAACGGGGCAATGAACCGCGCAGCGCTGAAGAAATACTGGCAGACAAACTTTATTGGACATTCGAGACGGAGAAAATCGGCGAACTCGTAAGCAAAGACGTGGATGAACCTTTATCATTCCAGATTAACGTTGATAATCTAAAATTCGTTTATACTTTCGGCAGAAATACAACCCGAACTATTCAGAACTTAAACAATCATGTTACACCCCGCGACAGTAACTCAATTTTTTTACCCGCCAAAGAAGTTCTTTCTCTGCACTCAATCATTTTAGAAACTCGTGAACTAGACCAAACCTTTGGCTTTGATGATACCTACCTCGACCTAGCCCGCGCCTTGCGTCACTCTCCTAAAGGTGGCAAAAATTATAGAGAATTTGCTGAATCGCGAAGAAACCTAAAAGATATCTTAGACGGCAAAATTGAGTATGACGAAAGTTCAGGAATTTGGCACTTTAAGAAAGGCAATCAAACGTTCTCTATTGGAGTTACAGCAGAAGGCATCAAGAAAATTTCGATTCTCGATACTTTACTCGGAAACCGCTATCTTGATCCGCAATCCGTCATTTTTATTGATGAACCAGAAGCCGCGCTGCATCCAAACGCGATTTCAAAATTATTGGACATCATCGCTCTGTTAGCGAAGTGCGGAATCCAGTTTTTCATGGCAAGTCACTCTTACTTTGTGATCAAAAAATTATTTATCATCGCTCAACAACAAAAGGAAATCTCAATCAAAATAATTTCAACTAATCCTGAACAGTGGACTATTGCCGATCTAAAAGATGGTTTGCCGAGTAATCCTATTATTGATGAATCTATCCAACTTTACAAAGAAGAAGTGGGGCTGGCTTTTCAATGACCACTCAATCGATTATTGAATCTGGAATGACGTTCGGACCCTATCCAGAAGGACATGGCTTCCATATTGAGAAAAGTCAAACCTACCAAGATATCCAGGAGGGCGTTAAGATAGCAGAGCTTTTGTTGCTACATCCTCCCAATTCACCAAAGGTATGGATTATTGAAGCAAAATCTAGCTCACCTCGTCCTGAAACCCAACCCGGGTTTGACGATTTTATCGAAGACATCCGAGAGAAATTGACGAACGGGCTGAATCTCTGTATGGCAACTTGCTTAAAACGCCATACAACATGGACAGAATTACCTTCTCTCTTTCAGACACTCGATTTAGAAACAATTGATTTTCGCTTACTCTTAGTGATCAATGGACATAAAGAAGAATGGCTTCCACCATTACAGGACGCCCTTAAAAAAGCACTAAAATCGACGGTAAAAACTTGGCATTTATCGGCAAATTCTGTGATCGTGCTAAATCACACATTAGCTCAACAACAAGGATTAATTAGCTAAGGGTTAAATACCAATTAATGCAGTGAATAGAAATAACAATCCACTTCCACAACCTAAATCCACCACTAAGCCTTCCCGTATTTGGTGTTGAGCGAGGATTGCCAATATACCAGGCGCAGATTTAAGGGCGTAATCCCGGAAACCGACATCGTGGATATATGCCAAATCTTCTTTTTATCCCTTTTCTATACCCTCTTACCGCTAACCCCGCTACACCCTCTAGATTATCGGTTCACTATGACAAAGGGCGGGTTTTGTTGAAAGGTTATTGGTAGATATCCTAATTAAACGGCTAAACCCGCCCCGACAAAACGATACCCAACCCTCTTTTGTATGACCAAGGGCGGGTTTTGTTGATAGATTATCGGTAGATATCCTAATTAAACGGCTAAACCCGCCCCGACAAAACGATACCCAACCCTCTTTTTTATAGACCAAGGGCGGGTTTTGTTGAAAGGTTATCGGTAAATATCCTAAATTAAACGGCTAAACCCGCCCCTACAGATGTCTTTCGGGTTGCACGAACTGACGTTCTCGATTAGGGTAGGGATTTCATTGCCAATTAAATCAGAACCGCTAAATCGATCCATTAATTTTTGTTACGATAAACACGGATGGAGAGTCAGCGGCGCACCTAAAACGTCTGATCGCTCGATCTCCCTGCTGTAATCTGCTTGAGACAATACACCCATGCTGAGACTAGAACACATTAGTAAAATTTATCCCACTGGCGAAGTTCTCAAGGATGTCAACTGGGAAGTCAAACCAGGCGATCGCATTGGCTTAGTGGGCGTTAATGGTGCGGGTAAATCCACCCAACTCAAGATTATTGCGGGAGAGATAGAACCCACGGCTGGAGAAGTCATCCGCCCTACCAGTCTACACATCGCTTACCTCACCCAAGAATTTGAAGTTGATCCCAGTCGCACGGTACGCGAAGAGTTTTGGACGGTATTTACACAAGCCAACCAAGTACAGCATAATCTGGCGCAGGTGCAACGGGAGATGGAAACCGCTGATCCCGATGAACTCGATCGCCTGATCCACAAGTTGGATAAATTGCAGCGTCAGTTTGAAGCCCTGGATGGGTATAGCCTGGAAGCGCAAATCGAGAAGATCTTGCCAGAAATGGGATTTGCCCCCGAAGACGGCGATCGCTTAGTTAGTGCGTTCAGTGGCGGTTGGCAAATGCGGATGAGTTTGGGCAAAATCCTGCTGCAAAGCCCTGACATATTACTGTTAGATGAACCAACAAACCACATCGATTTAGAAACCATCGAATGGTTAGAAAATTACCTGAAAGGCTTAAAAACCCCGATGGTAATTGTATCCCATGACCGGGAATTCCTGGATCGCCTCTGTACCCAGATTGTGGAAACTGAACGCGGTGTCTCTACCACCTACCTGGGCAATTATTCAGCTTACTTGCAGCAAAAAGCTGAAATGCAAGAATCCCAACTCAGCTCCTATGAGCGTCAACAAAAAGAACTGGAAAAGCAGCAAGCCTTTGTTGAACGGTTCCGCGCTAGTGCCACCCGCAGCACCCAAGCAAAAAGCCGCGAGAAACAGTTAGAAAAAGTTGAGCGCATTGAAGCACCAACAGGTAGCTTAAAAAGCTTACATTTCCGCTTTCCCCCAGCCCCTCGGAGTGGTCGCGAGGTGGTCAATATTAAGGAATTGGTGCATACCTACGACGAAAAGATTCTTTTCCTCGGTGCAGACTTGCTAGTTGAACGGGGTGATCGCATTGCTTTCTTGGGACCGAATGGATCAGGCAAATCCACGCTATTACACCTGATGATGGGGATGGAAAACGCCACGGAAGGGATTGTGGAACTGGGTAAGCATAATGTGATTCCCGGCTACTTTGAGCAAAATCAAGCCGAAGCACTAGAGTCAACTAAAACCGTCATGGAAACCATTCATGATGAAGTTCCAGATTGGAAAAATGAAGAAGTTCGCACCTTATTAGGACGATTTCTTTTTAGTGGTGAAACGGCATTCAAAAAAGTCAAATCCCTGAGTGGGGGTGAAAAAGCGCGTCTGGCTTTGGCAAAAATGTTGCTCCGTCCCGCGAATTTACTCCTATTGGATGAGCCAACCAATCACCTGGATATTCCCGCCAAAGAAATGTTAGAGGAAGCCCTCCAGCATTATGACGGCACCGTGATTATTGTCTCCCACGACCGTTATTTTATTTCCCAAGTGGCGACTAAAATTGTGGAAATTCGTGATGGCGAGTTCCGCACTTATCTGGGGGATTATCACTACTATCTGGATAAAATTGCCGAAGAGAAAGAACAGGCACGATTAGCCGCGATCGCGGCTGAGAAAGCCGCCAAGAAAGCTGAAAAAGCTGCCAAGAAAAAAGCAGCCGCCAAACGTCGATAAAAAAGTTAGCCCTGAACTATAAAAAAGTTAGCCCTCAACTCAAGTTGGGGCTAAAAGCTTAAACCCGTTGAAACGGGTTCACAGAATTCTGACTTTTCACGGTATGTAGTGCCTCTGTAGGGGCGGGTTTCACCACTATCTTTTCGGTTGCAACCCGATGAAACTAAACCCGCCCCGACTCAGGTTTTTAGACTTCCCGTGAAAAGTCAGTCAATAGACCTAAGAATCCGCTAAATTCTCCGGCAAAATGGCTAAAAAGTCAAAAGAAAGGCAAAAATTAGCCATCAAATCAAGAAACTAATGATATCATGGCGGTGAAATTAGTGTAGGAATAAAGAGCGATACTATGATGCAAGCACCTGTATCTCCTGTGGTGCTAGTCATCTTGGACGGCTGGGGCTACCGCAAGGCAAGGGATGGAAATGCCATTGCCATTGCTAAAACCCCTGTGATGGATAGCCTGTTGACGGCTTATCCCAGTACAACCATTCGGACATCTGGCAAGGACGTTGGTCTACCAGAGGGTCAAATGGGTAACTCGGAAGTGGGTCACCTGAATATCGGTGCTGGGCGTGTCGTCCCCCAAGAACTAGTTCGCATATCAGATGCTGTGGAAGATGGTTCGATCAGGGAGAATGCAGCCCTGCAAAAATTGAGCCAAGAACTGAAACATCAAGGGGGGAAGTTACACCTAATCGGCTTATGTTCGGACGGTGGTGTGCATTCCCACATCAACCATCTGCTGGGATTACTTGATTTTGCTAAATCCCAAGGCTTCTCTGATGTTTGTGTTCACGCCCTTATGGATGGTCGTGATACCAACCCCAACTCCGGGATCAGCTATCTTCAGACCATTCAAGAGCATATTGACAAAATTGGCATTGGACGCATTGCCACCATTAGTGGTCGCTACTATGCCATGGATCGCGATCATCGCTGGGATCGCACCCAAAAAGCTTACGATATGATCACCCAGGATGGAAATGGGGATGGTCGGAGTGCGGTTGAGGTGATGCAAGCCTCTTATCAGGCGGAGATTACTGACGAGTTTATTCTGCCGACTCGGATTACCTCGGGTGCATTGGAACCGGGGGATGGAATAATCTTCTTTAACTTCCGTCCCGATCGCGCCCGACAATTGACCCAAGCTTTGACAGATCCTGAATTTGACGGATTTGAACGGGAACTGATTAAACCTCTAGCCTTTGCCACGTTTACCCAGTATGATCCCAGTTTCCCGGTTTTGGTGGCATTTGAGCCGCAGAACTTGAATAATATTCTCGGTGAAGTCGTTTCCCGGAATGGGTTGCGCCAATTCCGCACCGCTGAAACCGAAAAGTACGCCCACGTCACCTACTTTTTTAATGGCGGTTTAGAATTACCCTTTGAAGGCGAGGATCGGGAACTGATTCCGAGTCCGATGGTGGCAACTTATGATCGCGCCCCAGCGATGTCCGCCGTCGATGTGACGGATGTGGCGGTAAAGGCGATTAGCAAAATGATGTACTCCTTGGTGGTAATTAACTACGCCAATCCGGATATGGTGGGACATACGGGAAATACAGACGCCTGTGTGCAAGCCATTGAAACGGTGGATCACTGCTTGGGACAGTTGATTGAGAACATCAACAAAGTGGGCGGAACCGCGATCATTATCGCCGATCACGGGAATGCGGAATACATGCGCGATGAACAAGGTAATGCTTGGACAGCGCACACAACCAATCCTGTACCCTTTATTCTGATAGAAGGGGAAAAAGTCAAAATCCCTGGACATGGCACGGACGTTGCTCTGCGGAGTGATGGACGGCTGGCAGATATTGCACCGACGATTCTAGACCTCTTAAACCTGCCACAACCCGAAGACATGACGGGACGTTCTATGATTAAACCTGTGGAGTTTGATGTGCGGAAGAATCGGACGCCAGTACGAGTTGCCTTGTAGTCTTTGGTCTTGGACGAAAACAGAAGACCACATTGCCATTGACAAATAAGCCATAATCAAGTATGACCAGTCAAGTTCTGCAAATTATTTGGGCAGCATCTGCTCTCGGTTTGATTGTTTTAGTGTTGCTTCATAGTCCCAAAGGGGATGGTATTGGTGGGATTGGTGGTCAAGCCCAACTGTTTACCAGCGCCAAAAGTGCCGAAACCGCCCTCAATCGGGTGACTTGGGTGCTTGCCATTATCTTTATCGGTTTGACCATTGTTCTCAGTGCTGGGTGGTTGAATCAGTGATATCTTCCCCCACTGAATCGAACAAGCAACGAATTTGGGATGATACAAATTACCACTCCCAAGCTGAGGCGTTTCCTCCATAGCACCAGGAAACGTCTCTTGTGGATCGCGATCGCGATCTTGACCAGTGGGTTAATTCTATTACTATCGATATCTTGGCATGTCCCTGGGATTCCGTTCTCTCTCCCAACTCCTCAACCTCACCCCCTCCCCCAAACATTGGCGCAGTGGGATGATCAGACGGGTGTAGGTGATTATTTTGCTGAAATAAAATTAACCCCGGTGGAATATCTGGTTTGGTCCGAGTTTCCGGTTCAGGTTTATATTGAACAACCCAGAGAATCAGCAGAATCCTCGGCTAGTGCGAAACGATTCCACGATTGGTATAATGCTGTGTTACAAGCCGTAGAGGAATGGACAGTCTACTTGCCGTTACAAGTGATTTCTGAGGCAGAATCAGCAGATATTACAATAGTGCGATCGCGCCCTCCTTTGCAAGCCTCGTTTAACCGCGAAACCCAACGATTTGAGAACATTCGCGCCCGTACCGCAGAAACTCGCTACGAATTTTATCTGCGTCCGGGAGTTCAGGAATCACAGGATATTTTAGCGCACAAGTTTACCATCTACCTTAGTCCCCACCAAACTGTAGACTATACCCTAGCCACGGCTCGTCATGAATTCGGACATGCTTTGGGGATTTGGGGTCATTCTCCGGTGGAAACCGATACGATGTACTATTCCCAAGTTCGCCATCCCCCGGAAATCTCGGTGCGGGATATCAACACGCTGAAACGGATTTACCAGCAGCCCACTCGCTTAGGATGGGCGGTGATACCAAATCCGCCATTAAAAACCCCTTTTTACCACGGCGATTAAAATCGCGGCTACACAAACACAGTCCGCCTACGCGGACTATATTATTAAGTCCTAATACCGTAGGGTGGGCATTGCCCACCAGCCTTAAGTCAGTTCCATTCCACCCCACTTCAACGGAGCCAATAATATTGCACTTGTGGGGCTGTCTATAAACCAGCCTGGAGGCACGGGGTTATCGTGCAAGCTAAACCGAACTCCCAGATATGTTCAGCTTAGCTTGTTCGATGACTTCAGGGCTACTGAAAATCCAGACCTCAGCCGTTAGGCAGGTCTGGGTAGTTTATACGCGGGAGTCGGTGCTTAAAGCCACAAAGGATTTCCCAGGATATTGTGTTTAACGATATCGCCCAGTCATCCGCAGAGATTTGCCTGTCCCCGTCTCGTCCAATTAGGGTGACGATTTCACCAACCTGTAAATCGGGAATATTACTCACATCCAACATCAGTTGATCCATGGTAATCGCCCCAATTTGGGACACCCGTTGACCCCGAATTAATCCGGTCATTTTATTCGAGAGATTCCGGGGAACGCCATCAGCGTAACCGATACCCACTACCGCTAAACGTAACTGTTTTTGTGTCCTGAATTTATATCCATAACTCACCCCCGTCCCCGCCGGTATTGTTTTCACTTGAGTGACCCGCGTTTTAACTTGCATGACGGGTTTTAGGTTGACTTTTGGGTGTAAATGTGGTGCGGGATAGAGTCCATAAAGCGCTAATCCGACTCGAACCCAATCGTAATGCAAGGCGGGGTCAGTTAACGTGGCAGCGGAGTTAGCTAAGTGTAAGCAGGATGGGACGATATTCGCCGCATGAAGTTCGGCAATAGCCGCTTCAAACCGCTGATGCTGTAGTCTCATCACTGTGGGATCTGGACTATCTGCTGTGGCTAAATGGGAATAGACACTGGCGAGTTCTAAATGGGGTAATCGCTGGACTAATTGCACAAACTCAGTGGCTTGTTGCCAAGGCATTCCTAAGCGAGACATCCCTGTATCGATGTTGAGATGAACCGATAAGGAGGTTTGACAACGACTTAGGGTATCAGAAAAGACCAAAGCCTGTTGGGGTGTACAGATAGTGGGTTGTAAATGCCAATGGGCGATCGCACGCACTTGTTCGGGGGTATTGGTTGCGCCTAAAATCACGATGGGTGCGTCAATTCCGGCTTCTCGCAGTTGAATGCCTTCTTCTACTGTGGCGACACATAGCCCATAAGCGCCTGTGGCGAGTGCGGTTTGGGCAACCATCGTGGCACCATGTCCGTAGGCGTCTGCTTTCACCACCGCCATGAGTTGGGTTTTGGCAGACAAAAGCTGTTTTAATTGGTTTAGGTTATGGGCAAGTGCCGCGCGATCGATTTCTACCCAAGCGCGTTCGGTTAATCCGCCGGAAACTTCCCAGATGTTGGGCATTAACTCATAGGTTGGGATCATTTCTCCCATTCTCATTTACTCCTCTATCTCTCTCAAATGCCACAAAGCCTAGCATAGGAGGTTGGGGAGGGATATGGGACAATCAGATTTAAGCCGTGGCGATTAAAATCGCGGAACCACACAAACATAGGCGAAGCCTTCCCGAAGGGTAGGCCGCCTGCGCGGACTACTGAAAATTAAGGTTTGCGGTGACTTATCGTTTTGAGTTTAATCTTTACCAGCGCCAATTTCGACATCCCCTAACCACTCATCATGGCATCTGGAAAGTACGCGAGGGAATTATCCTGCGTCTGATAGATGAAAAAGGGCGAGTGGGTTGGGGAGAAATTGCCCCACTTCCTTGGTTTGGTTCTGAAACCTTAGAACAAGCCCTAACATTTTGTCAGCAGTTCCCGTCTCAGATTACATCAACGGATATTTTCTCAATTCCGGCTGAACTCCCCGCCTGTCAGTTTGGCTTTGAGTCAGCGTGGGATGCTTTAGTCGCAAGGAATGGGGGAGATGGGGGAGATGAGGGAGATGGGGGAGATGAGGGAGATGGGGGAGATAGGGGAGATGGGGAAGAGAGTCATATTGAAACGGAACAAATAAGCCAGTCGTTAACCCATGCGTCACTGAAATACAGCTATCTTTTGCCCACAGGGGAAGCCGCGTTAACATCTTGGCAGCAAGGTTGGCAACAGGGCGATCGCACGTTTAAATGGAAAATTGGTGTAACCTCTATGGAGTCGGAACTGAGGTGGTTTGACCAATTGGTTCAAATCTTACCCCCATCGGCTCAATTACGCTTAGATGCGAATGGCGGACTTACACAGCATCAAGCTCAACAGTGGTTGCAGGTGGCGGATCAGGCGGGAATTGTCGAGTTTCTGGAACAACCCTTACCACCAGAGGAGTTTGATGTGATGAGGGCAATGCATGATCAGTATAGGACACCGATCGCCCTTGATGAATCTGTCGCCACGTTGAACCAACTCAAAACCTGTTACCAGCAGGGATGGCGAGGAATTTTTGTGATTAAAGCCGCGATCGCAGGATCTCCAACACAACTACGGCAATTTTGTCAAGCCCACGATATCGACGTGGTTTTCTCCTCCGTCTTTGAAAGTGCGATCGCAAGAATAGCGGTTCTCAATTTAGCTGTAGAATTATCTCATCTCCATCGGGCAGTTGGGTTTGGAGTTAATCACTGGTTTGTCTAATGGTGATGTGCATTCAAACTGCCTATTCCCTTTGATAAATTTAGCATCCAAATTCAACGGCTGAACAGCTTATGATTCAAATCAAAACTAAACAACCCGAAGGACCAAAAGCCCCCAAATGGTGGCAAAAAATTCAGTGGATTACTAAGCCGCTGGATTACATGGATGCAGCAGGACAACAATATGGTGATATTTTCAATGCCCCTGTTATTAGCAATCATTCCTGTATGTTGTTTGTCAGTCATCCCCAAGCCCTACAACAGATTTTCACCAACGATACCAAGCAATTTACAGCTCCTTCAGATAGGCTTTTGCAGCCAGTTGTTGGAGATCATTCAATATTTGTGCTAGAAGGCGATCATCATCGTCGGGAACGGAAACTCTTAATGCCACCATTCCACGGCGAACGCATCCGAACTTATGGGCAACTTATCTGTGACCTAACCGATAAAATAATGCAACAGGTGCGTCCAGGTCAAACCTTTGTTGCTCGTTCCCTGGTTCAGGAGATCTCTTTGGAAGTTATCTTAAATGCTGTCTTTGGCATTCATGATCCAGAGCGATTTGGTCAACTGAAGGGGCTAATTGCTAGCCTGATGGATCAATTTAAATCTCCCTTCACATCAGGATTACTTTTTTTTCCAGCCCTACAGAAAGATTGGACACCTTGGGGTGCGTTTCGTCGCTTAAAGCAGCAAGTGAGTCAGCTAATCTATGCGGAAATTCGAGAGCGCCGTCAACAGAAAGACTCTTCGGGTTCAGATATTCTCACCCTACTGTTATCGGCACAGGATGAAGAAGGTAAACCCATGACAGATGAAGAATTGCATGATGAATTGTTTACTTTATTAGTAGCCGGTCACGAAACTACCGCTACCGCGATCGCGTGGGCGCTGTATTGGGTTTATCGATCGCCTGATGTGCAGAACAAGCTGTTGCAGGAATTGGACTCTCTCGGTCAACAAGCAGACCCTGTGGACATTGCTCGTTTATCTTATCTCACAGCCGTGTGCCAGGAAAGCTTGCGGATTTATCCTGTGGCTGTCTTAACTGTACCGAGAGCCGTGAAAGAACCTGTTGAACTGATGGGATATCAGCTACAACCGGGAACCCGAGTTTATGGCTGTATTTATTTAACTCATCATCGCCAGGATTTATATCCAGAATCTCATCAATTTAAGCCAGAACGCTTTTTAGAACGCAAGTTTTCTCCCTATGAGTTTTTCCCTTTCGGCGGTGGGATACGTCGCTGTATTGGTGAAGCTTTGGCATTCTTTGAAATGAAATTAGTCCTCGCCAAAATTGTCTCTCAGTATCAACTAACTCTGGCACAGCAGCAACCTGAGCGCCCTCAGCGACGGAGCGTAACCTTAGCGCCTAGCACGGGTGTAAGATTAATTATGCAAGGTAGGAGATAGGGGAACCAGGGTATTTGTAGGGGCGGGTTTAGGGATTAATTTCGGTTTTTTTCCCTAACTGAAATGCGAAACCCGCCCTAAATTTTGGTTGGGGTGGGTTTAAGGAAATGAATTCTATTTTAATCGATATAAAACAGCGAAACAATGATTGGCTCATTGGTTTTGACAATAATCAATTCCAAGAAATAAATCAGAAATTATTTGATCAATTTTCTAACTTATTTCCATGTCAAACTGTTCCTAAGATTATTCTGGCTGAATCTAACCCTTGGCGATTCCTTGCTGCCTTGAGCGCTGCTATTGCTGCCGATTGTTCAGTGTTTTTGGGTAATCCCAATTGGACACAACAGGAATGGCAGCAGGTTTTAGCATTAGTTCAACCCGATTTAATTTGGGGAGATTTGTCAAGGGTGATTCGTCAAGAGTCATTTGTCCACAATAAGGGACAAGGGATAATCAAGAAGGAACCTACAATGGGTGTCACTGAATTAGGCGTTTGTAGTCAGCGCTTTAGCGCTGATGGCACTAAAGTGCCTACTACGAACCCTGATGGCACTAAAGTGCCTACTACGAACCCTGATGGCACTAAAGTGCCTACTACGAACCCTGATGGCACTAAAGTGCCTACTACGAACCCTGATGGCACTAAAGTGCCTACTACGAACGCTGATAGCACTAAAGTGCTTACTACGAACGCTGATAGCACTAAAGTGCTTACTACGAACCCTAAAATAATGATTCCTACAGGGGGTTCCTCTGGTAAGATTCGCTTCGTGATGCACAGTTGGGATACTTTAATAGCGTCGGTGCGAGGGTTTCATCAGTATTTTGACCAAAAGCCAGTGAACTCCTTCTGTGTCTTGCCTGTGTATCATGTGAGTGGGTTAATGCAATTTCTGCGATCGCTAACTACAGGAGGACGACTCGTTATTCTACCCTTTAAAGAGGTGGTGGCGGGGAAAGGACGAGATATTGACCCCAGAGATTTTTTTATTTCCCTAGTTCCCACTCAGTTACAACGCTTACTCCGTGCGAATGCAGCAAATTGGTTATCTCAGTTTCACACGGTTTTGTTAGGTGGTGCGCCAGCTTATGAGTCTCTCTTAACTCAGGCGAGACAACAGGGTATTCGTTTAGCGCCAACTTATGGAATGACTGAAACGGCGTCTCAAGTGGTTACTCTGAAACCGGACGCATTTTTAGCGGGGAATAATAGTTGCGGTCAAGTTCTCCCTCACGCCCACGTTACCATTCGCAGTACAACTGGGGAATTTTTGGGGATGAATCAAATCGGAATTGTCACGATTGCAGCAGAGTCTTTGGCATTGGGTTACTATTCTTCAGGAGATAAGGAAGATAAGGAAGATAAGGAAGATGAAGAGTTAACTCAAAACCATGTCCTTGAGCGAAGCGAAGGAGCAATCAGAGCGGGTTTTGAGGAAATGTTATCGTCAACCACTGGCGCGAATTTTAAAACCTCGCCCCTACAGACGAATAATAGCGCATCTCTACACTTCCCCAATCACCAATCACCAATCCCCAATAGTCATGCAACGCCTAATAAAATCCCAATGCTGCAATCCGATGATTTGGGATTTTTTGATGAGCAGGGGTATCTAACAATTGTCGGACGGCAGAGCCATAAAATCATTAGCGGAGGTGAAAATATTTTCCCCGCCGAAGTCGAGGCGGCTATTTTAGCCACCCAATTAGTGCGTGATGTGTGTGTGATTGGCATACCGCATAATTATTGGGGTCAAGCCGTTACAGCAGTTTACGTTCCTCGTACATTGGATGTTTCTGTGGATATTTTAAAAGCCGCGCTGATCAATCAGTTAAGTAGGTTTAAGCAGCCTAAATATTGGGTTCCTGTTGAACAATTGCCCCGCAACGAGCAAGGAAAAGTAAACTATGAATCTGTTAGAACAACTGCTTTAGAATTTTTGCCTAGGGTTTAAAAAGTCACAAACCTATGAAAGCCTATTGCCTCGACAGATAAAAACCCATACAAAATAGCGAGCGAGACGCTCGCACTACATACAACCGTTCCCCGTTCCCTATCCTCACCACAAGACTTATTCAGCAACCCCTAAATAATGACTTTGCCAATCATTAAAACCCCCTGATCCGATCGCAGATAGGGAACAGACGCACCCTTAAATCCGGTAATAAACGGCTTGTGATGCAACTGCCAATAGCTAGGACTCATATCATGGGCGATCGACTTCAAAGCTCTCAGTTCTTCCACCAGTTCAGTGGCGAGTTCGTTAATCCGATTGGCATGATCATAAGCCTGTTGAGTGGCGATCTCTACCTCATCAGCTAATGTTAAGGGTTGCTTGGGTTTGGCGAGAGGCTGTAGCTGTTGCTGTTTTTGCTCTAACTGCGCCTGCAACGCCGCGATCGCATTATCAATTCCTTGGACTTCGGCGGAAACCTCTGCGGCTACCCTCGCTTGATGGCGATAAGCCGCCGCGATCGCTTTGGGTGAATTATTCTCCGGTTGAACCTCCTGATTGGTTAGAGTATCCCGTTCTTGACGTAGTGCCTCGAGTTGGGAGCGAATTGCCTCAATTTCTGCCTGTATCTGATCCATCCTGATACCACGTTGTCTAAAAAGATAATTTTTTCTTGGTGCGGGTTACTACCTTTACATAACACAATCGTTACATAACACATAAGTAGGGACACGGCAGTGCCGTGCCCCTACTTGTTTCGTAAATGCGAGTTGACCTGATAATCTGGAGAGTCAACTTATTCAAGTATACCCAGCAAAGGTTGGGCTTTGGCTTTGGGTAGGGCTGGTGCGTTCAACTACCCCAACTTACTCCGTTCCGCCTTGAGGTGTCACTTCGTTGAAGTTGGGGATTGCATCTTGGCTCCACCTCAGCCCTGAATACCTCAAGCGGTAATCAGTTTTGGTTTCATCACCAGATACATCAGGGACGGCTGAAATACGCCCCATACTCTCTCGCCAAGAGTGGGAGAGCAACACTCTAAGTGCAACATTTCTAGCACCTACTAAATCGGCATGGAGAGTATAACCACATTGCTGACACACAAAAGTTAGACCTTTATTGGGTCTATTTTCTTTAGATGTGTGACCGCAGTGTGGACAAGCCTGAGAAGTGTAATGAGCATCCACTTTAACTGCAAGACTCCCATCCATTATCCTGAAGGATATAGGCTGAATCACCGATTGGGGATGTGAGTGTGGGGTGGCGCGATCGCACTGCGCTAGTCGATCATGGTTTGTAGGGGCGGGTTTAGGGACTTTCGTTTCGCTATTAGATGATAACGTTTGCTCAAAACCCGCCCTTTCCAGATGTTGGGGCAGGTTGTTAACGGTTGAGATTAGGGAACTCTTAACAGGGAACAGGGAACAGTAAGGGTTTGAGGATGATTTACGAACGCAATAGTTTGACACAACCTCTCCCTAACCCTCCCCTGATCAAGGGGAGGGTTAGTATCTGAAAGATAATTTCTAGGCACATCTTGGCAAGTCGTCCTGATTGCCCATATAATCTAGGGTAAGTTAAAAAGTAAGGATTATATGGAGAGCATTCAGGGCGTGACAGTGAGTATAGGAGAAGCGGCTAAAGAGCTAGGCGTTTCTGTTGACACAGTTAGAAGATGGACAGATGCAGGCAAACTAAAGTCTGTACGCGCTCCAAGCGGTCACAGACGTTTTTATTTGGCAGATTTAAAAAGACTGGCATCTAGAGAGCTAAAGCAATTGGATGAGCGCATTACTATCAACTATGCCCGTGTTAGCAGTCATGACCAAAAGCAGGATTTAGTTAGACAAGTACAGGTTTTAGAATCATTCAGTACCGTAAACGGATGGCAGTTTGAGACGATTCAAGACCTTGGTAGCGGACTAAACTACAACAAAAAAGGACTTAAAAAGCTTCTTAAACGCATCATGCAAGGTGATGTTGGTAGGTTGGTTCTGACCCATAAAGATAGGCTGTTACGCTTTGGCGCTGAACTGGTTTTTGCAATGTGTGAAGAATTTGAAACTGAGGTAGTAATAGTCAACAAGTCAACCGAAGAATTGAGTTTTGAGCAAGAGTTGGCAACTGACATGATTGAACTTATTACCGTATTTTCAGCCCGTCTGTATGGTTCCAGAAGCAAGAAAAACAAAAAGCTTATTGACGGTATGACTCAAGCTGTAAAGGATGTACAGTAATGCTATTAGGATTCAAGACGGAATTAAGACTAAACAACAAACAGCGAACTGCATTAGCCAAGCATTCAGGCGTTTCCCGCCATGCGTGGAATTGGGGTCTAGGCTTAACCAAGCAAATACTTGACCACAATCGGGACAATCCAGGGGATAAAATTAAATTTCCCACCGGGATTGACCTGCAC
>JGI11783J13700_1007929_pt1 | contig 21235 bp, 19 predicted proteins | sample ElkSlonscriptome_6_FD_13700 | JGI IMG/M metagenome (IMG submission 13700)
TTCTGGATGGCGTGAAAAGTCAGAACTATAACAACCCGTTTGAATACTAAACCACCGTGTCGCCTGCCAGGGTAAATCGGCTAAATCCCAGGCATTCAACGCAGTCAACGCTTCAATATCATCCTCAGATAACGCTCCCAACGCCACTGACAGCAAGGCAAACAACTCCCGCACTTCCCCTTGTCGCTTAATCTCCTCAACTTTGGCAAGTTGGCGAAACTGTTCTTTGACATAAGCTTGGAACCCACCGGGACTATTCCGGAGTACCCCCTGCACATCCTGACGCTTTTTTGCCGCCTGTCTCAATTCATCAATCAGATAACGCAGGTAAAGCGGGAATCCCCCAGTTATCTCATCCAGCCGTTGAACAAAATCCTGATTCTGGCTATAGGTGACTAACTCGCTGATTTGCGCCAGCCACTTGGGAATTGCCTCACGGCGTAACCGATTCAGATACAATCTCTGAGCATTATCCGTCCAATTCCGCAGGTATTCCGGCTCATCCCCTACCTCAGCCCGTGCTGAAGCAATCACAAACACCCCATCCGCGAGCCTGGTAAAAAACGGCTCCAACGTTTCTGAAGCCTCATCCAACCCATCCAACACAATCACCAGACGCTTACCCTGTGGCGAGACAGGTTTCTCCAGCATCCCCACCAGGATATCCCGCATCTGATTTGGATCATTCGGAAACTGCCCATTCCTAATGTTGTGATACAGATAGAGTTGTTTGAGCAGATGGCGATAGGCTTCCGAGACTAAGCGCGTTTTCTGGTAACGATAACTAAAGCAGTGATAGGCGATGAAACAATCTTCCTGCTGGCTTTCTTGCCAATGCGACAACAGAGCCGATTTGCCAAAACCCGCCGCCCCCGTTACCAACAGCACTCCCCTAGAACTGTGCTGCACAAACTCATCAAGCTGACACTGCTCCTCCTCCCGCCCTTCAAAGGGCTGCTGGATATACTCATGAACAATTCCCTTAACTTGAGCTTCTATCTCGTAGCCGATATATTGCTCACCAATAATCGAAATAGCCGATTCAGCCAGGATGTTATTGAGGCGTTCAACTCCCTCTGACTCTTGCTCTAGCCGTTGAATCACTCGGATTGCCCGCAGTGATTGCTCGGCAAAGGGGCTGGGAATAATCGCCGGGTCAATTCCCAACCGGAACAGCACTTGCTCAAATTGAGCCGGATTCAGCGTTTTCAGGCGCTGTAGTAGTTCGCCTCGACTATCCATTCAACCCTATCCACCTGATACCAACTTGCCTTCTATCCTGTCATTCTGAGTGTTCTATCCTGTCATTCTGAGTGTTCTATCATGTTATTCTGAGTGTTCTATCCTGTCATTCTGAGCGTTCTAAGCTGTCATGCTGAGTGTTCTATCTTGTCATTCTGAGCGAAGCGTGAAGCGAAGCTATAGCGAGGAACGAGATACGAGAATCTGGACAAATGCTGCGCTAGAGTTCCTTACGCGAATCATGACAGATTCTGCCATAGACAGCACTACCAAACTGTAAGTAGGGCTTGCTGCACAACCTAGAAATCCTGAGCCATCAATACTTTGAGGCTTATGGGCAGTGGATAAAGTGCAAGGAAATGGGGTAGCATCCTTCATAAGTATGGCATCACCTTGCTCAGGGAAAATGTACCCTTGCTCCCCCAGCTCCCCCAGCTTCCCCAGCTTCCCCAGCTCCCCCTCACCACAACACTTATTCAGCAGCCCCTAAGTATTCGGACTTAAGCAGCTACACCATCTATCGTTGAAATGGTGCGTTACGCTACGCTAACACACCCTACTGTCGTGGCACACCTTAATTGGTGGATTAGCATTGTAGGGGCGCATGGCGTGCGCCCGGTTTAACCCTGAGCGAAGTCGAAGGGTTAAACGTCAAATCTATTCCACAATTTTAGCTGTGTCAGTCCACTACAGATAGAGACTATGCGATTCAACCAGACATGACATCACTCTACCTCTTCAAGTGTGGAGCTGCTTGATAAATCGAGTCTAGCAGTCCAGACAGCGACTCGCCTTCTTTTTGACTCGCCAGTTTAATAATTTCCTTCGCTTTTTGCACCTGTGCCACATTCATTGGCAGTTGAGATTCATCTATTTCATAGTAGAAAATAACCTCATCAAACTGAGCTGGAAGCAGGCATTTGAGCAGCTTAAACGCCAAGATTCTCGGTGCAACACCGGATGACACCTGGGCTGGGGGTGAAGCCGGAACAGGTGCAGGCGTCGTCTCACCCTTAAGCGGCGGCTTCCCTGACTCCCTCCGCATCCCATTCACCAGTTGTTGAAATCCTGCCTCATAGTTATCGTCATTAATACTAACGTGAGGAAAAGGTTGCAGAAAAAACGGCTTTTGGCAATCTTTGTAGAGAACCGGAATTAGGCGACGGCTGGGAGTCTGTGACTCAAGTTTAGCCCGTTTTTCCTCCTCAACTTGTGCCATCAGCCATGCGTCTTTCTCATAACTCACCCACTGGGAATTGACACTATCGGGGGAGAGAACCAGAACCAGAATACCTGCATTGGCTAACCCGTCTTCCAACTTATCCGGTATTCTATCACCGGGCAGAATCTCCCATTTATCCAACCAAGCATCAATCCCTTCGCGGCTGCGTAAATCCGTTGCCAGACGCTCAACAAAGGGTTTATCGATACTGCTATGACTGATAAACGCTTTCATTATTTCAGATTATTAATATGGGGACTATTATAAACTATTGAAGATGTTACACACCATCCAGCTATGGCGATTGAAATCGCTGCTACACGAACAAAGCCTGCCTCCGCAGGCTGAATTGAGTCCGCGCAGGCGAACTTGGTTTGTATAGCCCCAGACTTCTAGTCTGTGGGCGATTGGCTTTCACCAATTAACGTAAATGCTGCCCAATCCCGCAGATCAGGATGTTTTTCCATCGTGGTTAACATGGCTTTTCGTAAGGCTTGGGCTTTGTCAGAATTTTGCTGTAAATTAGCATAAAATTCCTGCATCAAAAAGGCGGTGGGTGAATCAGGAATTGACCACAAAGAGACAATCACACTAGACGCCCCTGATGAAATTAAAGCACTAGATAAGCTAGCCAACCCATCCCCACTAATACTCCCTCGCCCCGTATTACAAGCACTGAGAACCACTAACTCAGCAGTCAGGTTTAAATCCAGGATTTCTTGTGCCGTTAGCCAGCCATTATCTGTCTGCGTTGGTGCTAACGCGATCGCACTCTCCCATCCTCGCTGTTCATCAAAGATACCATGAGTGGCGAAATGAATCACTCGTGACGCGGACATCTGCGGCACAATCTCGGCTTTAGTCGCTACCTCTCCGGTAATCGCTTGGGTATTCACCAACGATGCAATCGCCTGGGCTTCTTGTTCGGCAGCAGGTAAGGGCGAGAACTCTCCAGGCATCGGGTGAGGATTTCCCACCACTAACCATTGTTGCAGAGATTCTGGAATATTAACCTGGCTTCGGCGGGTGATATCCAATACCATTATCGCCGGAACGGTTAAAATTGTGTGTTTTTCCAGCAAATAATTACCCAACTCATCTTGTAGAGGAGAAAAGGGAATCATCAACAGAGATTGTTGGGGAATGAAGATAACATGAGCGTTAGGATCAGTGGGCAATTTATCCGCGATCGGTTCAATTAAAACCTGATACAATTGCCTAAACGGGGGAATTTTACGCCGAGTTAAACCAACACCCCACTGGGAAGCGGCAAGGGATTGACGGATATTGCTTACATAGTCTGTTAGGGTGGTTTTTTCTTCCTGCCAAAGTTGGGTAAGTTTGCTCTGGTGAAAGGTAATTTTTCCGGTTGGTTCAATCACCCATATAAATAGTTCTTCGCGTTGATTCGCCTCAGCCAAGGGATTATCAATAATCGAGTATTCAATCAAGGTGGCGTTTCGCTCTTGGGCAATCTGTTGAATCTGCTCAATGGTTGGTTCTGCCATAACAGCCGTAATTGTTGACCCGTTAGAATTACCCCTGTTTACTAATTCGCTCAACCCCCTCACCCGACTCTGCTCAGACACTAAAAGTGCTTCATTAATTTTACCCTGAGCAATTAATACTTTTTGCAAGAGCTGATAAATTGCTGCCTGTGTTTCTAATCGTTGGGATTGGGTATCTTGGCTTTTATGATTCAGTGATACCGATGCCAAACTCTGAATTCCTTGGCGCAACATTTGCTCGGCAGCTTGATATTGACCGTTCTGATATAATCCCCATCCCAGATAATTTAAAGACTCGGCTATACCCACGCGATCGCGACTATTCTGATAGAGGGTTAATGCTTGCTGGCTCGACTGTATCGCCGCATCCAATTCCTGCTGGCGTAACTGTTCAATCCCTTGGTTTAACCATCGCTCCGCCTCTGCTTGACGAGCATCAATTGAGAACGTCAACAGAGGGGTTTTGGAGAATAATTCAGTTGAATTTAATCGCAACGGAACTGAGACACCAACAAAAATACTTACGAAGGTAGCGCATCCAAGTCTCTTCCATCCCATGATTAAAACCCTGATTCAGTATTGAGCAGATATCCGAAAGCTTACACTCTTATGCCTTCTGCCTAATTGTTACATACCAAAACGATTAGGATTATCTGGTTTACTTAAATCCAATGTCATCACCTGATTCAGCAAAGCTTGATTAGAATCTAAAACCATCAATAATTGTTGAAACTGCACATTCATTTTTTGCTCCAATATTTTCAAATTCAAGACCACTTGTCGGGCTTTCTCTTCTGATAAACTGAATTTTCCCATAACCTGCTGCACTTCGTCCTGAGAAATTCGCACCGTCATCTGGGTAAACTCAGAGAGGCGAGGCGGAATTTTATTAATATTGTCCGCCTTATCGCCATGATTATAGAAATGAATCCCCTGACGATCTACAAAGAAATCGGCAAAGGGTTTTAAGCCTTCATTGAGAACCATTTGCGTCGCTTGAATTGCCTCTGGTAGTATGCTACCTAAGCCGACATATACCATAAACCAAGCCAGGATATGATGCTTTGCCCCTAGGGATTCCTCTAACCGTTGAGCGACTTGAATCAAGAAATTTCTGGCAACTTCCGCTCGCAATGATTCCGGTTGTTCGCTAGGAATGTCATAGAGCGCGGTTTTCAGGAGTTTATTAAGACGGGGTTGATCTTGGTTGAGTGTAGCCTCAACCACGGCTGAAACTAAATGAGTGTGTATATTATCATTAGAGGGTTGAGAATCCATGGGATAACTCTTTTTCCTAAATTAGGTTCAAAAATAGCTGAGCAATAACAAAGATTGTACATTGCTCATGGTTTATTGTTCAGGGTATTCCTGCAACAAAATCGGATCTTTCCCATCATAGAGGAATGTAGGGGCAACCCACTTGCCAAAATGAACAACTGGACTCTGTTCAATAGGTTCGGGTCGCCCTATACTCAAATCATTGGGTCAAAAGGTATTTACTCAGCGTTTTGTTACATGGGCGCAGGTTCCTCAATCGTCCAAGGAATCGGCGCAGTGGTTTCTTGTCGTTCCAGATATTTACTCAACGCATAAGCCATATCTCCACGAGTCATCGGGGCGAGAGGATCAATAGAATTAGTCAGGGGATCGATATTAACAAACCCCTCATACAAAGCCGTTGCTATTGACTTTCTTGCCCAAGTTGGTATTTTCTCAGCATCGGGATAGCGGGAAAGCAGTTCAGCCACCGTATCCTCTGGAAACTGAAACACGCCATAGGCTTGAGCTAAGATAGAGAAAGCTTCGGCACGAGTAACCCGTTGATTGGGAAAAAATCGTCCCTGACGATAACCGGTCATAATGTTATTTTGCAAGACTAATTGGATATCGCGATATGCCCAGTGAGAGGTAGGCACATCGAGAACAGCAATAGGTTCGTCAGGTTGGGAGACTCGTTTTTCTAAGTCAAAGGTTTTGACTAAAATCGATGCTAATTCAGCTCGATTGAGGATTCGTTGTGCCTGAAAATCCCCCTCGCGATCGCGAGTCATCCATCCAGCCGCGATTACCTGTTCAACGGGGTCAAGGGTTGTTGACTCTTGGGCAACAACGGGAAGACTTTGCAGTAAAAAAACCAGAGGTAGGATGCCAAAAATACGATGCATAGTGTAAGATACCAATCCTTTGATCAACGCCAATGTTTTCCAGAAGCATTGACGTTACCAGCAACCAGCGAGTTTCAATCGGATTAATTCGCTGCACCCTCCTTACACTAAGTTCGTAGTTGCATGAAGTGTACCATAAGCGCTAAAGCGCTTACTACAAACGCACCGATCGCGAATGTCCTCATCCACTCAGATTATCTTGATCAGCGATATCATATCCAGCCGTTCAAAGGACAAAGGACAAATGACAAATCTAGCGAAATAATTCAGCAAAAAACCGATTCATTGCTGCCCAAGAGCGCTTATCTGCCTTCTCATTGTAAGCCACTCCCGTTGAAGGATCATTCCCCGCATTCGGATCACTAAAGCTGTGAACAGCATTACCATACATAACCATTTGCCAGTCTACATTGGCATAATTCATTTCACGTTTAAACGCATCAACTTGCTCATCAGGAACTAAAGGATCGGCTGCACCATGCAACACCAGAACTCTACCTTTAATCGCTTGAGCATCTGCGGGATTGGGTGTATCTAAATTACCATGGAAGCTAACAACCCCAGCCACTGGCGCACCACTGCGGGCTAATTCTAATACTGTACCCCCTCCAAAACAATAACCGATCGCGGCAACTTGATTCCCATCCGTCAGGGGATATTGTTGCAACAATTGTAATCCCGCCTGGGCGCGATCGCGCATTAACTTTCGATTGGATCGATAAATCGTCGCTTGTTCTCTGGCTTCTTCATTGGTTTTGGGTCGAATTCCCTTACCATAAATATCAGCCGCAAATGCCACATAACCCAATTCAGCAAGCTGTTTTGCCCGTTGTTTCTCGTAGTCTCCCAATCCTTTCCAAGCGTGAACTACCATCACGCCGGGGCGCTTTCCCTGAATCTCGTCATCGTAAGCCAGAAAGCCTTGGAGTACAGTATTACCGTGTTGGTATTCAATCACTTGGGTGCGAACTTCAGCTAAAGCAATAGCTGAACTAAATAGAGTAAGCAGAGGAGTGATGATCAGGGAGGCGATTAGAGGTTTCATAGCGATTAGAATGAGTTATTTTGTTAGAATATCCTATCTGGATAGGATTCGGAACTAGCAGTTAGTGGTTCAAATTCGTAGATACGTTGCGGCGGAATGTCTGTACAAAGTCAATCCTCTTTATTTTGTCGCCCGATGAGCATCCTCATCAAGTAATAATTGAACCACACTAGCAGGATTTTCTGCCGCCATCACCGCACCAATGACAGCAACGGCTTTTGCCCCTTGTGCGATCGCAGCACTGACTCGCCCTGGCTCAATTCCACCGAGGGCGACTAAAGGGCGGTAACTGCGCTTAACGCTATCTCTCAACCCCTGTAAACCTAATGTATGGCGCTGATCATCAGGTTTTGACAAAGGTGAGTACACTGGACTGATAGTAGCATAGTCAGCCAAACCAATATCATCCTGATCGAGTGCGTCGGTTCCATGACGCGAGACTCCTATAAGCATCTCAGGTGGAAGTTGTTGACGTACAGGTTCAATGGCTGTCGTTGATGATAGATGAACCCCCGCCAGATTATATTCCAATGCTAATTGAGGATAGCTGTGTACGAGTAACAATACACCTGTCGAATCAGTTAGCGGCTTTAGGTTCCTAATTGTGGTAGCAATTTCTGAAATTGTCGCTTTTTTGTCGCGTATCAGTATAGCAACACGCTGAGGATTAATGGTATTGAGGATACTTGTTAGAGTTTGTTCGACAGTTCTACCCGCCCGATGACAAGCGGCTTGGTCAGTAATGAGTAAAAGATCGAAGGGTAGAGTAGAATAATTATTAGTCATTGGCAATTTTTTGTATAATATATTGCTGAATAAGCCCTGAACTAAAGCCCTGAACTAAAGTACTCGAAGAGAAGCCGCTCCGCGTCTACGGGCTAAAAGCTAAAACCCGTTAAAACGGGTTAAAATCGACAAGTGGGACTATTTGAATTCATAGCCGTGCGACTTTATTTAGAAGATATTTTGGGGTGTTCTGTAGATAGGGGAACCCAGAAGGCGTTAAGGGAACATTTGCGGGAACCTGTACTAAAGGATGTCATCCGTGCCTTCTAGAGATTGGCAGCTACGCATTCAAGATATTCTGCAATCCATTGCCGAAATTTTACAACGGACAGAGGGAATGGAATTTGAAGATTTCATGGTAAACAGAACAATTATTAAAGCTGTCCTCTACGACTTTGGTATTATTGGTGAGGCGGCTAGAAATATTCCCCCTGAAATCCAATCTCGCTACCCCCAGATCCCTTGGCGATTGATGGGGGATATGCGAAATATTATTTTCATGAATACTTCCAGGTAGAATTAGAGATAAGCTGTCATGCATTTAAATTGGGTATTAGTAGCGAGCAAGATGCAAAGCCTGCGGCATGGCTTCGCTTAACGCACTACAAGAATTTCGTCATTATTGACATTAAGGTTTAAATGCCGAACAGCTTAATTTGGAGAGCGATTAAAAATAATCTTCCCTTGCTGGCTTTACAATTACAGGAGGTACTGGAAAGCGAATAAAATGGAGTATAAGTAATACAAAAATCTACAACTTGCCTTTTTAACCCTAACCAAGACATCTTGACCCAGGCGCAACGTACCTTTGTTTGATTCTCAAGGCTTTACTAACAATTGCAGCTACTTAAAGGATGGTAAAATAGGTTTCAGTTGGGCTAATGGGTAATAGTTTTAAGGTTTGATTTTTCAAGTCCAGTTCAATTCCCAATGCTTCCAGTGGGATAACGCCTAGTAAGGGATCACTTCCTCCTGGAAGTTCCAAACATTCAAATGTTCCTTCTCGTCCCAACAGAGAGATTTTGGCATCTTGAAAGATTCTCGCTTTGCCAATTCCCGTAGCTGTGGCGACATCGACTTCTTTAAGGAGTTTTAATCCTAACTGATTAATGATAGATTTAGGTAGACACAAGGTTGTGGCTCCCGTATCGACTAAAACGTTAGTCAAGGTGATAGAACGCACTCGATCAGCAGGAATTAGACCATCTTCGGCATTAGCTTGATCAATACGATTAGTGATAACTAGGGTCGTTTTAACTTTTCCCATTAAGTTATTAGTAGTAGGTTGCATAATTATAAGTCGATGTGTCCTTTTGTCTGGGGCAATACCCGGTTATATTACAGCATCTGGCATCAACAGAAGTTCTCATGGGATTATCGCGCAGCCATGTCAGGGACAGCATAAAATGTTCAAGTTAACCAAGGGAGTTGGGTTTCGTTCCTCAACCCAACCTACTCGCGTTGACATGCACCCCATGTCGGTGTTGTATTTTGGAGGAATGAAACGATAGGAGCAATACACAAGTTTTGTCTCTCAAAACGTTGACAAGACAGCCAAAACACTTGCCTCTAAAGTACCCTTCTTGCGACACACATCTCATCTATGGATGTTGGGTTCCATCAGGCATAATCGCACCTTTGAGGTTGGCACCTTTGAGGTTGGCACCTTTGAGGTTGGCATCCAGCAAGTTGGCATACTCCAGATCAGCATTCCCTAAGTGGGCAACTGTCAGGTTAGCATTAGTCAGATCAGCACCCTCTAGGTCAGCATCCCACAGGATGGCATACTGGAGGTTGGTAGCCATCAAATTGGCATTTTTGAGGTTGGCTCCCTCTAAAGAGGTGTTTATCAAATTAGCACCCGCTAAGTTAGCACCCTCCAAGTTGGCATCTTTGAGATTGGTATACTCCAAGTTAGCACTCGCCAAGTTAGCACCCTCGAGGTTGGCATCTTTAAGGTTGGCATGCCCGAGTCCAGCTCTCTTCAGGTTGGCATCTTTGAGGTTGGCATGCTTGAGTCCAGCACCCGTCAGGTTAGCATACTCTAAGTCAGCACCCTGCAGATTACATCCTAGACATCTGTTTCTTTCTAGCAACTGCTTCTCTGGTTGAGACTCCAGCAACCGTCTTTCCGGCTGAGACTCCAGCAACTGCTTCTCTGGCTGAGGAGTGATAACAGTTGTTCCCACCCAAGCGACAATACCCAAGGTGGCTAACCCCACAACATAAGTTAGCGTTCTCCCTTTGCTCACACCGACTAAATTCTCGACGCGATCAGCCTTACCAACCCACCGTTTTGACTTAAGCGCCTCCAACGCAACCTCTGCATTCTTGAAGCGCTGTTTCACATTCGGTTCCACCATCTTCTCCAACCAGGCGATAAAGCTAGGATTGAGTTGGGGAACTAATTTCTTGATATCAAACCGATAGTTATCATCAATTAAATTACCGATATTGAGCGATCGCGTGTTCGTGAGTAAGCAAATCAGGGTGACTCCTAAACTATAAAGATCAGAAGCCTCAGTCAAGGGACGACCAAACTGTTCCTCTGGTGGCATAAATCCTAGAGTGCCAGCCGCTACGCTACTGAGTGCCATGTCCCCACCCCGAATTCGGGCAAAGCCAAAATCAACTAAATAAGCATTCGATTGGTTGTCTACTAAGATATTTTCCGGTTTTATATCCCGATGGATAATTGGCGGAACCCGTTTTTGCAAGTCAATTAAAATTTCCAATACTGACACCACAACTTGCTGAATCTGTTCCGGAGTAAAGCGACGTCGTTGGGCTAAAGATGGCGCATTTTTATACTCCTGCACGAGGCAAAAGCCTTGTGGTGTTTCAAAGGAATCTAAATAACGAGGAATGCGGGGATGATCCAGTTGTTGCAAAACTTCAATCTCCCGTTGATAGGCTTTATAGCCTGACCAACTGGAATCCGCTAAGGCAAAGCGGAACTCTTTGATCACAACCTTTTGGTTGGAATTGAGGGCTTTTGCCAAGTAAGTAATCCGTCCGGCTTCGCGGTTGCGTCCTAGCTCTTGAATAACGTGATAGCCGTATTGGTCAAAATCTGGATGGTTGCTCATTCGTCTGTACCGCTTCCCCATGATCTGAATTATAAGCGCGATCGCGCCCTAAGCAGCACGGCAGAAATACTTGGGCATTTTCTTGACGGTTGCTCAAATAATCGACCCCGACTACTTAAATTAGAAGATAGAGGTTTAGGTTTTGCATCATGGTCACGCTTCAACTCCGACAACTCGACGTACCCCCCGGTCAACGATTGCTGATCCATGATGTCGATTGGTCAGAATTTGAACAAATCTTGAACGAGCTGGGTGAAAAACGCACCGCTCGAATTGCCTACAGCCAGAAAACACTAGAAATCCGGATGCCATTACCCAAACATGAGCGAGAAAAATCGATTATTGGTGATTTAGTCAAAATTCTATTAGAAGAATTAGAAATAGACTGTGAATGCTTTGGTTCAACCACCTTCAAACGTCAGGAGATGGGTTATGGCATTGAACCGGATGAATGCTTTTACATCCAAAATCATCAAGTCATGGTGGGTAAAGAGCGCATCGATTTATCAGTTGATCCACCGCCCGATCTGGCTATTGAAGTGGATGTCACCTCGAAAACTCAGATGGAGGGTTACATTAGCTTAGCAGTACCCGAACTTTGGCTGTGCGATCGCGGCGAACTGAAGATTTATACCTTACAATCAGGACAATATCAGTCAGTTTCCACCAGTCCCACATTCCCAGGACTACCGATTTTAGACCTTGTAGCAGACGTTCTCACCCAAAGTAGCACGATTGGTAGAAGTCCTGCCCTACGAGCCTTTCGTAAGCAAATCCGAAATCTCAATTCTCAAATCTCCTATGGCGATTAGTTAATGTACCAGATCCCCGATTTCTAGCTCTCCGACTTTTAGATCCCCGACTTCTTCAACAAGTCGGGGATCTCTCTCTAAAGTATGGCTGATTACTGATTACGGTTTTTGATGGTGAAACGCTCGATTTCTGGGCAAAATTCATCAGATCGTCTAGATTGGATTCGCATACGACTGATATAACAATTGACTATGCCCGAAGAAAAACCCACTGAACCGAAAACACTCACCCTAAAACCGGGTACATTATGGTCAAAGGTTCAAAAGACAACCGAACACGCTCTCCAATGCGGCGCACTGCAACCAATCAAAACCGACTACGAGTTCGTCGAACAGGATGGGATTCGCTTTCTGGTAAGGATTGTCTCTAACCTGGATCGCAAAGCCAAAGCCAAGAAGCAGCAGCAGAAGAAAAAAGCTGACTTTAACCCCTTTCTCCCTTACGAGGAGGATTTATTCGTTGCTGATATTTCCGACACTCACCTGTGTCTGTTAAATAAGTTCAACGTGGTTGATTATCACCTCCTGATCGTCACCCGCGAGTATGAAGATCAAGATAATTGGCTCACCTTATCCGATTTTCAGGCAATGTGGACAGGTTTAGCGGAAATTGATGGCTTAGCCTTCTATAACGGCGGCAAAATCGCAGGGGCGAGTCAGCGACACAAACATTTACAACTTGTCCCGTTACCCCTCACCCCAGAGAAACCCAAGCTACCCATTGAACCCGCGATCGCATCGGCTAATTTTCAGGGTTCCATTGGTACAATACCTAGCTTTCCCTTCGTTCATGCCCTAACGCGATTCGATCCCGGTTGGATAGACACGCCAGACGTTGCCGCTAAAGCCACTCTGGACGCTTATTACAGGCTTCTACAAGCAGTGGGTAAGCCCTCAAATGGCATCAAACAATCCGCCCCCTACAACCTGCTAGCCACACGAGAATGGATGCTGATTGTGCCGCGATCGCAAGAAGAGTTTGAATCCATCTCCGTCAATTCACTCGGCTTTGCAGGGGCGCTGCTGGTTCGCAATTCCCAGCAAATGCAGAGTCTCAAAGACGCAGGTCCTCTGACTATCCTCAAACATGTATCAGGTTAATAGTACAGCTCCCCGACAACTCCTACGAAGTCGGGGATCTCAATGTCGGATCTCAAACGATCTGGTTAATCGCTTCAGTCGGACCGACTAAGGAAATATAAGGTTCCCCAAAGAAACGTTGTGCCGCCGCTTGTGCCATCTCTGGCGTGACTTGGACAATCTGCTGCTGAAACTTCAGATCAAACTCAATTCCCAATCCTAGGGTTTCATACCAGCCATAAATCTGGGCAAGTTGAGCATTGGTTTGTTTCCCTAAAGCATATTGACCCAGAAGTTTATTTTTAGCCGCTTGGAGTTCCGCTTCACTCAACCTCAAGCTGCAAAGGCGTTCTACTTCTGTCCGCAATCCCTCCATCGCGATTACTGTATTGTCTGGGGCGGTTCCCATATACGTCACAAATAGGGAATCACACTGGCGCGTGGGGTAAAATGCCGAAACATCATAAGCTAACCCTCGTTTTTCCCGCAATTCCACAAATAAGCGACTCGAAAGCCCATTCCCCAGATAGGTATTCAGTAGTTTTAGCGCCCCATAATCTGGATCAGTAACCGATGAGGCTAAATACCCCAGCATTACCACCGATTGTTGGGTTTCCTGGGGGGTGACAACGTGGCAAGGCTGAGGGGTAATTAAGGGTAATGTGGTTGTTGGTAAAGGAGTTGAGGGCGGTTGCCAATCTCCAAAGACTTGTTCAATCTGCTGTACGGCGGCTTCCGGTGAAATTCGACCGGCGACACTAATCACTAGGTTATCCGGGCGGAAATAGGTTTGATGATAGTCTTTTAAATCCGTGGGTAACAATTCAGAAACCGTGGCTTCCGTACCCAATACAGAGACAGCATAAGGGTGATCCTGATATAATGCCTGTCGCAACTGCTCAAAAGCAACGCTAAAGGGTTGTTCTTTTTGGGAACGAATATCCTGAATCGTTAGATAGCGTTCCAATTCTACCTCAGTTTCCGGGAAACTTGGCGATCGCAAAATCTGCCCCGCTAGCTTTAACATCTCCAGCCAGTCGGAGGATACCGTTTTCAGCGATAATAAAAAGTAATCCGTGGCGGCATCTGTATTCAGTTGAGCGCCGACTGATTCGACTCGTTCGGCGATTTCAATTGAGGTTAGTTCTTGGGTTCCTTTAGTCAAAACAGCCGCTAGGAGATGGGTTAATCCCGCCTTATCTCGTGGTTCTCGTTGGCTACCCGTGCGAAAAAATAGGCGTGAGGCAATAATATCAGCGGCTGAATTCTCGATAGCGATAACGACAATGCCATTATCTAAAACCGTGCGATGGATAATGGACTGTTGGGGTGAGGCAGTTAGACTAGAAGGCATAATCGATAATTTAAAGTTCAAAATTTGGTCGGGGCGGGTTTAGTTGCATCTGGGTAAGGATAAGAAACGATAGTCGTCAAACCCGCCCCTACAGACGCACCATGTAGAGACGCGCCATGGCGCGTCTCTACTCAAAATAATTCTCCCATCAGCAAATCTTCACTTACGGGTTTGAGAACAGTTACGGCATAGTGATAAGGAGAAAGGTAACGCTGCGCTAAGTGCATCAAGTCTACTGGGGTCAGTCGTTGAATTTGCACGGGATAGGTGACAGCTAATTCTGCGGATGCGATCGTGTTGTAATATCCATACAATCCAGCAATTTGACCAGCGGCTTCGGTAGAAAAAATATAGTCATTACACAATAATCGCTGACAGCGACGGATTTCTTCAGAGGATATCGGTGTCTGCTGTAGGTCTAATAGATGCTGACAAATCAAGGCTTCGACTTGTTCTAAATGCTCAGGATCAAGATAGGCGCTGATGGTAAACAAGCTCGAATCCCGCTGGAGTGAAAAACCACTGCCAATATTTTGAACCAGTCGTTCTTCTTCCCGCAATTGTCTCACTAACCGGGATGAGCGTCCATCAGCCAATAATACCGAAAGTAAATCTAAACCATAAGCATCTTTTAACTGATCCACACCAGGTCCAACCCAAGCCATAAATAGACGGGCTTGTTCAATTCGGGGTAAATACAGTTCCTGACGCCGAATCTCAGTCATCGGCGGTTCGGCTTCGGCGGTTAAGTGGGGACAATCACCGGGAGTGGCAAACGAGGCAAAAGACTGATTCACTAAATTTAGCGCTGATTCTTGTTCTACACCGCCAATAATCACCACCGTCATATTCTCCGGTTGGTAGTGACTCCCATGGAAACGGCGCATCTGCTGAGACGTGTGCGCCCTCAATTGTTCTTCATTACCCAAAACCGAGCGCCTATAGGGGTGATATTGGTATATTATTTCCGAGAGTGCCTGAAAACCTAACCAGTCAGGATTGTCGTAACAGGAGCGAATTTCTTCTAGAACCACATCTCGTTCGCGATCAAATTCGATGTCAGGAATCGCTGGAGATAAAAGTAAGTCCGCTAATGGGGGTAAGGTTTCGTCAAGGTATTGAGCGGCGGTGGTAATAAAGAAATGGGCATAATCGTGGCTAGTCGCCGCATTTGTCAGCCCCCCATGACGTTCAATCACCTGATCAAAAGCACCAGGAACCAGTCGCTTTGTCCCTTTGAAAATCATGTGTTCCAAAAAATGAGCCATCCCGCACCATTCATTGGGTTCGACAATTGCCCCAGCCTTCACCCAGACATCAACCACAACGACAGGTGTTGCAGGTAAATGCTGGTGAATGACGGTTAACCCATTGGCGAGTTTGAATATATCACCCGGAAATTTGGTAGAAATCAGTGGCTCAGATAGCAATTTCTCTAAAATCTCAAATTCGGTTAAGTTAAATTAGTCCCATCTTAGCGTCTGAGGGCGTTTATGATGAAATTTGCTTAAAACATACATAATAAAGCAAAGTAAGCCAGGTTGTAGGGGCGGGGTTGACAGCATTGGTGTCAACTTAAGCGCTAAAAGCAGGGGAAGCAGGGGAAGCAGGGGAAGCAGGGGAAGCAGGGGAAGCAAGAGAATGTTCTTGCGGATTGCTCTTGCTCCTGTAAGAGCTTAGGGAGAAGCAGCAGAACCATGTCTAGAAAAATCGACCAAATTCTAGTTATTGATGTCGAAGCGACGTGCTGGCAAGGAAAACCGCCACCGAGACAAGAAAGCGAAATTATCGAAATTGGGGTTTGTCTGCTGGATTGCCATTCCCATTCCGTTGTTAAGACAGAGAGTATCTTGGTTAAACCTGAACACTCAACGGTAAGTGAGTTTTGTACGGAGTTAACCACATTAACCCAGGAACAAGTGGATCAAGGCATATCCTTTACTGAAGCCTGTGAACGTCTCCAAAAACGGTATTTATCCCATCAACGAGTTTGGGCGAGTTATGGGGAGTATGATAAAAATCAATTTCAAAAACAATGTCAATCCTTTGGCGTTGAGTATCCGTTTGACTCGCGCCATATCAATGTGAAGACGTTGTTGGCGCTGGCTCATTCGTTACAGAAGGAAGTTGGTATGTTAAAAGCCCTGTTTTTGCTCAAGCTGTCGTTACAAGGCACACACCATCGTGGCGTTGATGATGCGGCGAATATTGCCCGAATTTTGTCTCAATTACTGTGGAATCAGGACAGGAGATTCAACCGCTTTTTAGATTAAGCGAATAGGGCTGGCTGAATAAGTATAGCAGTAGACACATCGATTAGGACAAACGAACTGTTGTAGAGACGTTGCATGCAACGTCTCTACAAAATGATGCGTCCTTGCTGGTACCAGAGATTGAGTAAAGGGCGACCCGAGCAAATTGAGTGGATGCAGTTGTTGATTTGTGCAAGCGGGTCGCCCCTACACGAAGACAAAATTAGGTGTCTGTCAATGTTTTCAATTGTAAAATATATTCCACAGTTTACCACTGAGGAATTCCGCCTAATAAAAGTCCGGCGGCACACTTAGTTAACGGTTTGGAAAATAAATATCCTTGTCCTTGTTCGCAGTTTAGTAGTTTCAATTCCGTCAATTGTTCGAGAGTTTCTACCCCTTCAGCAATCACATCCATTCTTAAACTATGAGCGAGAGTAATAATCGTTCGGATAATCTCAGCGTTGCGGTTTTTCTGATTCATTTGGCTAACAAAAGAACGATCAATTTTAAGAGTATTCACCGGAAAGCGATGTAAGTAACTTAAGGACGAATATCCTGTACCAAAGTCATCCACGGATAACTGGATATGTCTCGCTCTCAATTGCAGCAGCATCTTGGTGACTGTTTCAGCATTTTCCATTAAGATACTTTCAGTAATTTCTAGCTTTAAAAAACTGCCATCTAAACCTGTTTCTGCTAAAATATGATCAATTTGCTCAATTAGATCCGGCTCCTTAATCTGTTTGCCCGATAAATTGACACTCATTTTCAATGGCTCTGGTGTAGGGAATTGGGTTTGCCACATCCGCAGTTGACGACAAGCTTCATGAAGTACCCACTCTCCCAGAGGAATAATCAGTCCAGTATCTTCAGCAACGGGAATAAACTCTGCTGGAGAGACTAACCCTCGTTCTGGATGTCGCCAACGCACCAGTGCTTCAAATCCGGTTAGCATCCCTGTTACTAATGAAGTGATCGGTTGATAATAAACTTCAAATTCCTGCCGTTCCAATGCTCGTCGCAAATCATTTTCCAAGGTCAATAATTCTAGGGCGCGAGCATGCATGATTTTATCAAATATTTCATGACGGGCTTTGCCGAGTTCTTTTGCCCGATACATGGCAATATCAGCATCCCGCACGATATCTTCGCTGCGCTCATATCCTGTGGAACTGAGGGCAATGCCAATACTAGCACTCGTAAACACTTCATGATTATTCAGGTTAAAGGGGGCTTTTAAGGTTGCCTGAATCCGCTCAGCTACACGAGTAGCATCTTTTATATCTTTGATATCTTCTAGGAGAATCGTAAATTCATCGCCACTTAAATGGGCAACGATGTCAGTGGTTCGTACACACTTTTCTAGCTGACGGGCGGTGGCAATTAGGAGTTGATCCCCGACATCATGTCCCAAGCTATCATTCACTACTTTAAAGCGATCCAAATCCAGGAACAGAACCGCAAATAAATAATTCTGATTCCGTTTGGCTAATTTAATCGTATGGTTAACCCGCTCCATAAATAGATTACGATTCGGTAACCTGGTTAAGTTATCATGTAAAGCATCGTGGCATAACTGTTCTTCGATGTGTTTGTGGTGACTAATATCAGTAATCGAGAAAACAATATGGGTAATCAATCCGTCGGCATCTTTTAAGGGAGCGCCATTAACCGAAAGGTATTTACGGGTTCCATCCGCCCATTCAATCGCGTGCTGGACATCGAAAACGGGTTGACCTGTTACCATCACCTGTTGGAATGGTAGTTGTTCCTCTGGAAAGGGTCCGCCTTGAAAATCAGTAATCTGCCAAGTAGGACAGTTGTATCGACGTTCTACTAATTCGGATTGAGTCAAACCGAGGACTTGCTGCGATCGCGCGTTGGCAAAGATAATGTTACCGTGAGTATCAACCACCGTAATCGCGGCGACACTGGTTTGCAGAATGCCCTGGAGTAGATCGTTTTCGGTACAGAGTTGGGCGTCGGCTCGTTTGTGTTCGGTAATATCAGTAGCAATTCCATCAATCCGAATCACAGAACCCCTCTCATCCGCGATCGCACAGACGCGATTGTGTATCCAACGTACCTCCCCATCAGGTCGGACAATTCTGTATTCTACGGCTTGATGACCGCTTTCTCCTAAACTCTGAAATTGCTGCTGAACTCGCTGGCGATCATCGGGATGAATCATCAACTCCCATAGAGTTGGCTGATCATACAGTTCACAAAGGGTTATGCCCAAAATAGTCTCGGCAGCTTGATTAATATACAGTAGCTTATAAGTTTGGGCTGACACTGACCAAACGATCTCGTCTAGAGAATTGAGAATATCTGAGATTAGCTGATGTCTTTCTTGGGGCTGGGGTTCTACCCAATTATACTGAGTAATATTCATTGCCTCATTGTTGGTGCCAATGGATTCTATCGGCGTCCCAAACAACCTTTTTCGAGACAGCCTCTGAATAGCTACATTGATTTGTTAATAATTCAAGAGGGAGCGACGTTTCCCTGTATCAGCGAATACCTTGACGCCATTGAGATAACCGTTGTTGTGCCGATTTGTCAAGGGAATGCACTAAAAAACGACCGCGAGATTGTTTTGGCGATCGTTGTCGGCGGCGGACTCGACGACTTGTACAATAGACCTCACTAATTAACTGTTGCGAGGACATCCATTCTGCCCCATACCCAATAACAGTTAGCTGCTGTGCCCGATCTGAAGTTGCGACGATTAATCGTTGCTTGAACAGCTTCGGTTTACTGCGAACAGCCGCACAAAATTTTTCGATGTAGCTATCGGCGGTCTGCCCAAAATCTGTATAGCAGATCGATACATGGGGGGTTATATCTTCGTGGCGCGTTCCAGTCGGTTGATAGTGAGCGTCAAAGACAACTTTAGTTTTATAGCCGTGAAAGGCGCTATAGTTAATTAAAACCTCAACTAATTCTTGCCGCGCTGCCAATAGTCCATGGCGATCGCGTGTCTTAGTCAAACTCGACTCGGTGCCGATGATGTTATAACCATCAACCAGTAAAACAACCTGGGGTGGGGGAGAGGGCATTTTTCAAGGCTAATTTAATATTTTTTGTTAATTTTTCTCAATCTCCTCTTTATATTAATTTATGATGACATTTTTGTCTCACCTAGAAGCCGTTGCTTGAGTCGCTCCGGTTCTCCCTGTGCTACCACCCGACCATTTTCCAGCAAAAATGCTCCGTCGCAGTAATTCAACTCTTCCAACCGATGAGTCACCCAAAGGGCGGTTAACCCGCGACTTTTGACCAAGCGCTGCACCTGAGCCACCAGATCTAACTGAGTATCGGGATCTAGCAAGGCTGTTGGCTCATCCAATAAAAGGATCTCAGACTGACGCGCGATCGCACCCGCAATAGCAATACGCTGCTTTTGTCCCCCACTCAGGGCGTAAATCGGGCGTCGTTGTAAATCCAGCAGGTTGACAGCGGCTAAGGCTTCGGTGACGCGGGCGCGAACTTGGGCGATCGAAAGTTTCTCCTCGACCAATCCAAACGCCACATCTGCACCGACTGTCGGCATAACCAGCTGATGGTCAGGATTTTGGAAGACAAATCCCATGAGTCCCGAAATCTGTATCTCACCCGAATCAGGTGACAATAATCCAGCCAGCAACCGCAACAATGTTGATTTACCACTGCCATTTGTCCCCAAGAGCATCCAAAACTCACCCTTGGGAACTTCTAGAGAGCAAGCGTCTAAAACCGATGCTCCACTAGACCAACTGAAGCATAGATCCTGTACCGTAATTGCGGTTTGAACCATGACGTTGGTGATTACTGTTGTTCTTCAGCTAAGGCAAAGAAACCGGGTGTACGCCCTGCCCCCACAGCACCGGATTTCTGGGAAATCATCACCGCACTAATTTCTTGGGTGAGAACGCCAATTTTCTTATCGGACTGGTGTTCACACGTCAGTTCCATGAACTCAGGTTTACCCGAACTCATGGCTTGCATAATTTCCTGGTAAGTTTCTTCCGCCGCTTCTGCTGACTTCCGTTGCACGGATAAGGGGAAGGGCGTGTTTTTCAAAGTCAAGTCAATCGTGAACATGCTACTCTCAAGCGCGATACTCTCCCTCTTATCTTAGACGGGAGTTGGCACAGATGAGGGAGATGGGGAAGATGAGGGAGATGGGGGAGATTGGGAAGGACGAATGACGAATGACGAATAACAGTGGCAAAATTTGAAAATTTCTTTTAATATAAGTTCAAGACCGTAAAGAAAAGTAAACTTTACTCACAATCGGGTCAATTATCTGCTTAGGCACAGCCTGAATCGGTTGACCGAGTGAAATGGCTTTTCTTTCGTACTTATAAATTCTTGGAGATCTACACGTTATGACAATAGCTGTCGGACGCGCTCCCAGCCAAAGAGGATGGTTTGACTCACTCGATGACTGGCTAAAGCGCGATCGCTTTGTATTCATCGGTTGGTCAGGTCTACTCCTGCTCCCTTGCGCCTACTTGGCGGTTGGAGCTTGGCTAACTGGTACAACCTTTGTGACATCTTGGTATACCCACGGTTTAGCCTCTTCCTACTTGGAAGGCTGTAACTTCCTCACCGTGGCGGTTTCCACCCCCGCCAATACCTTCGGTCATTCCTTACTTCTACTGTGGGGACCTGAAGCCCAAGGCGACTTCA
>JGI11783J13700_1009002_pt1 | contig 19989 bp, 11 predicted proteins | sample ElkSlonscriptome_6_FD_13700 | JGI IMG/M metagenome (IMG submission 13700)
AAAGTTTTAGAGTTAGCGAAACGGTATGGCGCGGGTGTAATTGTGGGGACAATTGACGAAGAGGGGATGGCGCGAACCGCTGACCGAAAATTCGCGATCGCACAACGGGCTTATCACCAAGCTATAGAGTATGGGATTCCCGCCCATGAAATCTTTTTTGACCCCCTGGCTTTACCGATTTCTACCGGAATTGAAGAAGACAGAAGCAATGGGAAAGCGACGGTTGAATCCATCCGCCGGATGCGGGACGAATTACCCGGATGTCATATTATTTTAGGGGTTTCTAATATCTCCTTTGGACTCAATCCCGCCGCCAGGGTAGTCTTAAACTCCATGTTCCTCCACGAAGCCATGGCGGTGGGGTTAGATGCAGCGATTGTTAGCGCCAGTAAGATATTACCCCTGGCCAAAATTGAACCCGATCATCAAGAGATTTGCCGGAAACTGATTTATGATCAACGGGAATTTGATGGCGATATCTGCACCTATGATCCGTTAGGGGAGATTACTCAACTATTTGAAGGCAAAACCACCAAGCGCGATCGCACGGTGGATGAAAATCTGCCAATTGAGGAACGCCTCAAGCGCCATATCATCGATGGGGAACGGATTGGCTTAGATGATAGTCTGGCAAAAGCCTTAGAAACCTATCAACCTTTGGACATTATCAACACCTTCCTCTTAGATGGGATGAAAGTTGTCGGGGAACTCTTTGGTTCCGGACAAATGCAACTCCCCTTTGTCTTACAATCCGCCGAAACCATGAAAGCGGCGGTGGCGTATTTAGAACCGTATATGGAAAAAGAAGACGGGGATAATAACGCTAAGGGAATCATGGTAATTGCCACAGTGAAAGGGGATGTTCACGATATTGGTAAAAACCTGGTGGATATCATCCTCACCAATAATGGGTATAAGGTGGTAAATCTGGGAATTAAGCAGCCCGTAGACAATATTATTGAGGCGTACAAAGAACATAATGCCGATTGTATTGCCATGAGTGGACTCTTGGTGAAATCCACGGCATTTATGAAAGATAACCTGGAGACGTTTAACGAAAAGGGAATCACGGTTCCTGTCATTTTAGGCGGTGCAGCCTTGACGCCGAAGTTTGTCTATCAGGATTGTCAATCTGCTTATAAAGGGAAAGTCGTGTATGGCAAAGATGCGTTTTCCGACTTACACTTCATGGATAAACTCATGCCCGCTAAAGCTGCCGAAGAGTGGGATGATTTAAAAGGCTTCTTAGATGAAGTGGATGACAGTCCCAATGGCAGCAATCAGCCCTCGGACAACGGTAAATCTGATCAGAAGAAAGAGAAGCAGAAGTCATCGGCAAAACAAGCGGTTCCAGAGGTAGAAGATACCCGCCGTTCTGAACATATTACCTTAGACCTTAATCGCCCAACCCCACCCTTCTGGGGAACTCAGATTCTGCAACCGGAAGATATTCCCCTCGATGAGGTATTGTGGTATCTAGACTTACAGGCGCTGATTGCTGGACAATGGCAATTCCGCAAACCGAAAGACCAATCCCGTGAGGAGTATAATCAGTTTCTAGAAGAGACCGTTCATCCGATTCTCGACGACTGGAAAAAGCGAGTTGTAGCGGAGAACTTGTTGCATCCGCAAATCATTTATGGTTATTTCCCCTGTCAATCGGAAGGAAACTCGCTGCATCTATTCGATCCGGATCTGATGAATCAAGGGGGTGAGAAGAATCCAGAGAAATGGGAACCGATTGCCACATTTAAATTCCCGCGCCAAAAATCAGGGCGGCGTCTATGTATTGCCGATTTCTTTGCACCGAAAGACTCCGGAATTATCGATGTTTTCCCGATGCAGGCGGTAACCGTGGGGGAAGTTGCTACCCGATACGCCAAGCAGCTATTTGAATCAGATCAATATACCGATTATCTCTACTATCACGGTTTCGCGGTACAAATGGCAGAAGCCTTAGCCGAATGGACACACGCCCGAATTCGCCGGGAGTTAGGCTTGGCTGGGGAGGAACCAGACACGATTCGGGATGTCTTAGCGCAACGGTATCAAGGTTCGCGCTACAGCTTTGGTTATCCCGCTTGTCCGAATATCCAGGATCAGTACAAGCAACTGGAGTTGTTGAAGTGCGATCGCATCAACCTGTACATGGATGAAAGTGAACAACTGTATCCCGAACAATCCACCACCGCGATCGTTACCTATCATCCCGTAGCCAAATATTTCAGCGCTTAATTCTACCTTAATCGCACTTAATCGTAGGGTGCGTTAGCGAAGCGTAACGCACCATTTTTACTGCTGTGGGAATCACGACTTCATTGTAGAGTTGACGCAGCAAATCAAGCTGACCAATAGTAGAAAGATAAAAAATAGGCGAGGTATTACTGACAACAATCATCGGGAATCACTAAACTCATTGGTTCACTCTCCTCGCCTCTATATCAGTATGGGTGTATACTTAACATCAATGGTACGCTCAATAAGCCTTTGACCACTACATTCTCTCATGGTTACGCTTTACTCATTGGTGTGGGTGAATCCGCTTACCCGAAATGGTCACTTCCGGTGACGGTAAAGGATATGCAAGCCATTCAGTCAATTCTCACTGATCCAAATCTTTGTGGTTATCTGAATGATGAACAGCATATCCGTTTATTGTATGATGCTGGGGCAACCCGTCAGGCGATAGTTGATGGATTAACCTGGCTGAAAGCACAAGCGGCGGCGGATACTGAGGCGACAATTATTATCTATTATTCTGGTCACGGCTGGCTAGATCAGTCTACAGGTAAATACTATTTGATTCAACATGATATTGAAGCCGTGGATATCCCAGATTCGGCAGTGTCGGCTCAAGCCTTTACCGAAGCAATACGCCAGATTTGTGCCAAACGATTGCTGGTGATTATTGATAGTTGTCATGCTCAAGGAATGGCAACAGCAAAGGATAAAATTGTCGCGATTAAACTACCCACAGATTTTGCTCAGACGGCGTTACCGAAACAGTTTATTGAGGAACTGAAACAGGGTGAAGGGCGGGTTGTTTTTACCTCCTCAAGAGGCACACAATCGTCTTGGATTCGTGGGGATAGGGCGATGAGTGTCTACACCTATCATTTAATCGAAGCGCTGCAAGGGGCGGGGAATCAACCGGGAGATACAGTGGTGCGAGTGTCGAATTTAATGAATTATCTGGGAAAAGTGGTTCCCGAAACAGTGCAGCACGAATATCAGCAAGCACAAATCCCCTTCTTTGATTTAGCCACGGAAGATTTTGCCGTGTCATTATTGCGGGGAGGGAAGGGTTTACCGGAGAAGGGATGGGAAGCGGTAGAAGCAGATGTGGCTGAGACAATGGGGAGAGTTATCGCAGGTAGAGATGTGGCTATAGCCTCAGGAACTCAAACCGTTGATAGTTCAGGTTCAGGTAATGTAAATTTCGGGAATATTGCCCGTGCTGGAGAGATTAGGATAGAGAAGAGTTCGTAATTCGTCATTTGTCATTCGTAATTCGTAATTCGTCATTCGTAGGGTGCGTTAGCGACAGCGTAACGCACCTTTCGACAGCGTAAGACACCTTTAACCTTTACCCTCATCATCGGTGTATCTGCTTCATTAACGTACCCGACGAGTTCTGATAATTGGTTGGGTGCGTTACTTCGTTAACGTACTCGACGGGTTCTGATGGTTGGTTCGGTGCGTTACTTCGTTAACGCACCCTACGACTAACTATATATCCCAAATACTGTTAAACATCTCTGGAATTTCACTCATCCCCCAATTGGGCGGATAAATACCTTGATTAATAAATCGATGAATCGTTGAAAATTGCCAATCCTGCGGACTCTGGCATAATTGATGTCGCACCGGATTGTAATGGATATAATCGCAATGATTAGCAAAATCTCTATCATCCCGAATTAGATGTTCCCAAAATCGTCTTTGCCATAGATTGCGTTCTTGTCGTTTTTGTCTAGAGGGAAAAATATCGGCATAAACTTCCAATTGATTGCCGTATCGTTTCGTCACAAAGGTTTTAATTAATCGCAGTCGAATTGATAAATCGCCATCTCCTTCTGGTAATGTCCATAAACAATGGAAATGATTGGGTAAAAGTACAAAGGCATTGATAGTGAAAGGATAGTTTTGACGTACATGGGTAATTGCCGTGCGGAGTGCAAGTCGTGCGATATCGCTGATTAGCCAAGGTTGACGATGATGTGTGACTTGGGTGAGAAAATAAGTACCACCAGGATGTTTAGTTCGGCGGTAGTTAGGCATAAGTATTCTGGGGTGAGTTGTTTATTTTAAAATACCACCGATGAGATCTATTTGTAGGGTTTGTAGGGTTTGTAGGGTGCGTTAGCGATAGCGTAACGCACCTGTACCCCCATCATTGGTGTGTCTGCTTTGTTAACGTACCCGACGAGTTTTGATGGTTGGTTTGGTGCGTTATTTTGTTAACGTACCCGACGAGTTCTCATGGTTGGTTCGGTGCGTTACTTCGTTAACGCACCCTACGGATTCTGGTAATTGGTTTGGTGCGTTATTTTGTTAACATACCCGACGGGTTCTGGTAATTGGTTTGGTGCGTTACTTCGTTAACGCACCCTACGGGTTCTGATGGTTGGTTCGGTGCGTTATTTTGTTAACATACCCGACGGGTTCTGGTAATTGGTTCGGTGCGTTATTTTGTTAACGTACCCGACGAGTTCTCATGGTTGGTTTGGTGCGTTACTTCGTTAACGCACCCTACGGATTTTGGTAATTGATTTGGTGTGTTACTTTGTTAACGTACTCGACGAGTTTTGATGGTTGGTTCGGTGCGTTACGCTGTCGCTAACGCACCCTACGGGTTCTACAAACTATGACCACGCTTGAGCAATTACAGGCAATTCTTAATCGAGTCGCTACCCATTCCTACACTGAAGCCGATATTATCGCGCTGCGGGATGCGGTGATTGTTCGCGGTGACCAGATTGTGGCGCAAGAAGGGGATCACAATATTAATATCGGTCACATTGGTCAAGCTGGGGATATTCAAATTAATCCTACCTATTACGGTGCTGATGCCGAGACGATTAAGGCAATCTTACAAGAGATACTATCAGAGCGTCAGCCTCAACCCACAGGCATTCCCCAGAATCTGCCCCTCAGTGGGGTGGTTCAGTTTGTGGGACGAGAATCCGCCCTGGCTACGCTACATCAACAGTTACAGGATAATCAGCAAGTTGCTATTTCTGCGGTGGCGGGGATGGGAGGTGTGGGGAAAACCGAGTTGGCGCTGCAATATGCTCGGCGCTATTCCCATAATCGTACAGACGTGACCGTATCAAACCTAACCCCCCAGCCCCCTTCCCTGCAAGGGAAGGGGGAGAATTCAAAGCCTTCTCAAGAGCAGGAGAGAGGTTTGGAGAGAGGTTTTCCAGATTCCGTTTACCTGGGTGGGGTGTGCTGGTTGGATGGGCGAGGTGTGGATTTGGGGATTCAGATTGTCCAATTTGCCAGGGCGTATTTACCCTTATCCATTCCAGAGGGGTTAGAGTTACCGCTTCAGGTGGCGTACTGCTGGCGAAATTGGCTACCGCCGGGACAGGTGCTGATTATTATTGATGATGTCACCGATTATCAGCAAGTGCGGCAGTATCTGCCCTCCGATGCTTCTCGGTTTAGGATGCTCATCACGACGCGGTTAGACTTGGGGGCGTCGATTCGCCAGTTACCCCTGGATGTGCTGAAACCGAGAGCAGCATTGGCGTTGTTAGAATCGCTGATTGGACGAGAACGACTGCAACCCGAACCTTGGGAAGGGCGAAAACTCTGTCGCTGGTTGGGATATCTGCCCTTGGGTTTGGAATTGGTGGGGCGATATTTGCGGCGAAAACCGGATTTATCGTTACAGGAAATGTTATCTCGGTTGCAGGCGAAACGGTTGGAACAGTTAGCGCTGAAAAAGCCGAAGTCAGAGGCTGATATGACGGCGCAATTGGGGGTAAGAGATGCGTTTGAGTTGAGTTGGCAAGAATTAGATGAGTCAGCGCGGGAATTGGGGATAGGGTTAAGTTTATTTGCGGCTACGCCAATTCCCTGGCGATTGGTGGAGGCGTGTTTGGCGGAGATGGATGAGGAGGAGTTGGAGGAAATTCGGGATTATGGGTTGGTGAATCTGCATTTAGTGCAGCGTCAAGGGAAGGAGTTGTATCAATTACATCCGCTGATTCGGGAATTTTTGATCAGTAAGCGGGAAGCGTCAGGGATAGCGGAGGAGTTGAAGCGGGATTTTTGTCAGGTAATGGTAGGGGAAGCCAGGAAAATTCCAGAGACGCCGACATTGGCAGAGATTAAAGCAGTCAATCCGGTGATTCCTCATATTGCAGAAGCAGCGAGGAGTCAACAAGACTGGTTGACGGATGATGATTTAATTGTGCCTTTTGTTGGATTAGGTCGTTTTTACAAAGGTCAAGGACTCTATAATCAAGCTGAACCTTGGTGTAAGGATTGTCTATCTGTTACTGTCCAACGTTTGGGAGAAAATCATCCCGATGTTGCTGCTAGCCTGAATAATTTAGCAGAACTCTACCGTTTTCAAGGATGCTACCAGGAAGCTGAACCTCTTTATCTAGAGGCTTTAGCGCTGTGCAAACGCCGACTGGGAGAAAATCATCCCCATGTTGCTACGAGCCTGAATAATTTAGCATTACTCTACGATAATCAAGGACGCTACCAGGAAGCTGAACCTCTTTATCTAGAGGCTTTAGCGCTGTGCAAACGCCGACTGGGAGAAAATCATCCCGATGTGGCTACTAGCCTGAATAATTTAGCAGCACTCTACGATAATCAAGGACGCTACCAGGAAGCTGAACCTGTTTATCTAGAAGCCTTAGCACTGTTCAAACGCCTGCTGGGAGACATTCATCCCCATGTTGCTACGAGCCTGAATAATTTAGCATTACTCTACGATAATCAAGGACGCTACCAGAAAGCTGAACCTGTTTATCTAGAAGCCTTAGCACTGTTCAAACGCCTGCTGGGAGAAAATCATCCCGATGTGGCTACTAGCCTGAGTGGTTTAGCAGGACTCTACAAATCTCAAGGACGCTACCAAGAAGCTGAACCGCTTTATCTAGAAGCCTTAGCACTGAGAAAACGTCTGCTGGGAGAAAATCATCCCGATGTGGCTACTAGCCTGAGTGGTTTAGCAGGACTCTACAAATCTCAAGGACGCTACCAAGAAGCTGAACCTGTTTATCTAGACGCCTTAAAACTGAGAAAACGTCTGCTGGGAGAAAGTCATCCTGATGTGGCTATTAGCCTGAATAATTTAGCAGCACTCTACAAATCTCAAGGACGCTACGAGGAAGCTGAACCTCTTTATCTAGACGCTTTAGCGCTGTACAAACGCCTGCTGGGAGACAATCATCTCTATGTTGCGACTAGCCTGAGTTGTTTAGCACAACTCTACAAATCTCAAGGACGCTACGAAGAAGCTGAACCTCTTTATCTAGATGCTTTAGCACTGAGAAAACACCTGCTAGGAGAAAGTCATCCTGATGTTGCGACTAGCCTGAATAATTTAGCAGGACTCTACAAATCTCAAGGACGCTATCAGGAAGCTGAACCGCTTTATCTAAATGCCTTAAAACTGAGAAAACGCCTGCTGGGAGAAAGTCATTCCGATGTTGCTACCAGCCTGAATAATTTAGCATTACTCTACGATTCTCAAGGACGCTACGAGGAAGCAGAACCTCTTTATCTAGACGCTTTAGCGCTGTACAAACGCCTGCTGGGAGACAATCATCTCTATGTTGCTACTAGCCTGAGTTGTTTAGCACAACTCTACAAATCTCAAGGACGCTACGAAGAAGCTGAACCTCTTTATCTAGAGGCTTTAGCACTGAGAAAACACCTGCTAGGAGAAAGTCATTCTGATGTTGGGACTAGCCTGAATAATTTAGCAGAACTCTACAAATCTCAAGGACGCTACGAGGAAGCAGAACCTCTTTATCTAGACACCTTAAAACTGAGAAAACGCCTGCTGGGAGAAAGTCATTCCGATGTTGCTACCAGCCTGCATAATTTAGCATTACTCTACGATTCTCAAGGACGCTACGAGGAAGCAGAACCTCTTTATCTAGACGCTTTAGCGCTGTACAAACGCCTGCTGGGAGACAATCATCTCTATGTTGCGACTAGCCTGAGTTGTTTAGCATTACTCTACAAATCTCAAGGACGCTACGAAGAAGCTGAACCTCTTTATCTAGATGCTTTAGCACTGAGAAAACACCTGCTAGGAGAAAGTCATCCTGATGTTGCTACCAGCCTGCATAATTTAGCATTACTCTACGATTCTCAAGGACGCTACGAGGAAGCTGAACCTCTTTATCTAGACGCTTTAGCACTATACAAACGCCTGCTGGGAGACAATCATCTCTATGTGGCTACTAGCCTGAGTTGTTTAGCACAACTCTACAAATCTCAAGGACGCTACGAAGAAGCTGAACCTCTTTATCTAGATGCTTTAGCACTGAGAAAACACCTGCTAGAAGAAAGTCATTCTGATGTTGGGACTAGCCTGAATAATTTAGCAGAACTCTACAAATCTCAAGGACGCTACGAGGAAGCAGAACCTCTTTATCTAGACACCTTAAAACTGAGAAAACGCCTGCTGGGAGACAATCATTCCGATGTTGCGACTAGCCTGAATAATTTAGCAGAATTATACCGTTTTCAAGGACGCTACCAGGAAGCTGAACCTTTTTATCTAGAAGCCTTAGCACTGTACAAACGCCTGCTGGGAGCAAGTCATCCCTCTGTCGCTACTAGCCTAAATAATTTAGCATTACTCTACAAATCTCAAGGACGCTACCAGGAAGCAGAACCGCTTTTTCTAGACGCCTTAGCACTGTACAAATGTTTGCTAGGAGACAATCATCCTTATGTTGTTACTAGCCTGAATAATTTAGCCTATCTCTACAAATCTCAAGGACGCTACGAGGAAGCTGAACCGCTTTATCTAGACGCTTTAGCACTGAGAAAACACCTGCTAGGAGACAATCATGCCGATGTCGCACAAAGCCTAGATAATTTAGCAGGACTCTACTTTTTTCAAGGACGCTACCAGGAAGCAGAACCGCTTTATTTAGAAGCCTTAGCCATTGCCGATCGCACGTTAGGCTCTAATCATCCTAATACTATTCTTTACCGTAATAATTTGCAACTCCTGCATTATAGATTACGCCATTCTCCCTGATGGCGTTGATAGGAGTGACTGGCAAGACTTACGCAGTACATCATATATGGTGGCAATATATGGTGGCAATGGTGCGTTACGCTACGCTAACGCACCCTACAGTTACAGATAGAAGCTTTGCGTAAATTCTAGGATAAGCGTTTCAATATTTATCACTCAAGCACTCCCTCCCTAACCTCCTCTGATAGGCTAATCAATTCTCTCACTCCTCGCTGAAGTCCAAATTCTGTGAACTAACCCTCTCGTTCCATGGTTTTTGCTCAAGTTGGCTAAGTCTGACACTCATCAACCAGACTTTGACACTCATCAACGAGGCTTTGAGCCTGATTAACCAAGCTTGGATACTCGTCCACGAGTATTTATGTGTGGTGAGCGAGTCTTTGATTCTCGTCAATGAGTCTTTGATACTTGTTAGCGAGTATTTGAGTGTCGTTAACAAGTAATTATGTGTGGTCAATGAGTTTCTATGTGTCGTCAGCGAGTGATTATGTGTGGTGAGCGAGTATTTGAGTGTGGTCAATAAGTTTCTATGTGTCGTCAGCGAGTGATTATGTGTGGTGGGCGAGTTATGGGATGACTTAATCTGTATGAAGGTGCATCAATTGTTAACTAAATCTGAGCATTTTCATCTCGATATCCTGAGTGTTGTGGATTTCATCATGAATCTCGGTGTTACTATCTTCAGGAATCAGTTGATCGGGAGAGGTTCCAGAGGTATTCTGGTCAGGAGTAGAGTGCAAAGACGTGACGCGATCGCTCATCGTTAAAGCCACCTCTGGAATCACCCTGACAATTTTCGTAGGGTGAGGAGAGCGATAGCGTAACGCACCTTTAACCTCATCATTATCATTGGTGTGTCTGGGTAAGCCTTGACTTCGTTAAACGTAAGCTGTTCGGCATTTAAACCTTAATATCAATAACGGCAAAAGCCTTGTAGTGCGAGCATCTTGCTCGCTACTATAGCGCTTCGCGCTGGTCTAGTTACACTTTGTTTGTACGAACATCTCATCTGGACTCAGTTTCAGGTACGGGAGTTGTAAATACACGCCTAGCGATTTGCTATAATACCCAATTTAAATGCATGACAGCTTACCCGACGAGTTCTGATGGTTGGTTCGGTGCGTTACTTCGTTAACGCACCCTACGAGTTCACCAATGGAGTGATTGAAGTGCGATCGCACGTTTCTATTCCAGTCCAACACCCTTGCTTCGTTATCATAAAATAATACAATGTTCGCCCGGTGATAGTACGTCTATGACCCAAGTTCCCCTTCTCACTCCACCTTCCACCGATCAACGTATTGTGTATTCCAGCATTACCTGGGAACAATTTAAGCTAATTCAGACTGGTTTTGCCAACTCTCCGGGTATTCGACTGGCTTACTATAACAGCACTATTGAAATTATTATGCCGGGACGCGAACATGAAATGTTTAGTCGGCTCATTGGCTTTTTAATTGGCTTATTTTGTCTAGAAAACGCCATTGAATTTGAACCCACGGGTTCCATGACTCAAGAGCGAGAGGGAGTCGTTTCTGCTCAAGCCGATGAATCTTACTGTTTTGGTTCATCCAAATCCATTCCTGATCTGGTTATTGAAGTTGTCGTCACCAGTGGTGACACTAGCAAACTGAAGCGATATCAGGCATTGGGAGTGCCAGAAGTATGGTTTTGGCAAGACGGTTTATTCAGCCTCTATCGCCTACGAGATAATCATTACGACAAAATTATCCGCAGCGAAATTCCCGAACTGGCAACACTGAGTATTGACCTGCTCACCCGTTGCGTGTTGATGGCTCAGACTTCTCGGTTGGAGGCAGCGAAAGAGTTTCGCAACGCCCTTAAATCGCCATCGGCTTGAATAATGAGATCCCCGACTTCTTGAAAAAGTCAGGGATATAGTTTTAATTCTATTTAACTCAAAGGCAAAGAAAACATGAATATTATTATCGAGTCTAAAAAATTTTGTTGAAATAAAGTAAAAAAGCAACATCCTAAAATTCTTATCTACTGTCACCATTTAAAAATTGCCGCACCCCTTGAAGATAAACATCTGGGGCTTCCAACATCGGGAAATGAGCCGTATCGGGAATTTCCCAATACTCCACCTTCTCACTCAACGCGGCTGCCCGTTGTCCCAAAACAGATGGAATAATCTGATCATATTCCCCCGCCACTAATAACGTCGGTACAGTTAACTGGGCAAATTCCGATGGCATTACCTCCGCCGCATACTTACTCACCGACGTTAGCATCGTCCCCAATGCGGCATCATAATCCGCTATGATAAAATCTTCTAAAAATGCCCGACTTATGGTTCCCGATAGAGGACGATGTAAAAATCGCGCCATAAACAACGCCCCAGCAAAGGGAATGTTTAGAAACCAGCGGGGGCGATATTTTACCACATAACCGCCAAACTTATGAAACGCGGCAAAGGATTTTTCCTCATATTCAAAAATACCGCTACAAGTTAAAATAGCCCGTTCCACTTGATCCGGATAGCGGTTGAGAAACATCGTCGCCACCGACGCACCCAGGGAATGAGCATTAATATAGACGCGCTTGAGGGCGAGTTTCTCTAACAATAGCGCCAAATCTTCGGCATAATCCTCCATTTCATAGAGTAACTCCACCGGTTCTGAAGGCAGACGCGATCGCCCAAATCCGCGCAAATCGTAAAGCAAACAATTAAACTGATCCGACAGCGCTTCAGCCGTACTTTGCCAATACCGAGCCGAACCGCCCCAACCATGAATGAACACCATCACAGGCTTATCATCCAACGGCTGGGACGTAGCAATCCACTCGTAGTAATGATCGACGCCGCGAACGTTAACTAGAGGCATTCTTGATTCGTTTTGATACCACCACTAATAAAAGTTTATGCCGATTCTGGCTTCGGTAGGGATGACGGATGCAGCAACAGTTCCGCTGTCGAACGTTTCTCCACCATTTCCCGCGTAATCGTACAGCGAGTCACATCCTTGCGTGAGGGTAATTCATACATCACCTCTAGCATCAACTCTTCCACAATACCCCGCAGCGCTCGCGCTCCCGTTTTCCGCCGATAGGCTTCCTGGGCAATGGCTCGCAGCGAGTCTTCGGTAAACCCAAGCTGCACATTGTCCATCTTCAACAACTTCTGATATTGCTTCACCAAAGCATTGCGCGGCTGGGTCAAAATCGCGATCAGAGCTTCTTCATCCAAGGGATCAACCACCGCCGCGATGGGGATACGACCGATAAATTCCGGAATCATCCCGAACTTCACCAAGTCATCGGGTTCTAAATGTCGCAGTAAATCCGCCGCCCGTTTTTCTTTAGATTGACCTTCTCCCGGCTGAATAAAGCCGATTGAGCGCTTACCAAAACGCTGTTCAATCACCTTCTCTAGACCGACAAAAGCCCCACCACAGATAAATAGTATATTGCCTGTATCAATCTGGATACAGTCTTGATAGGGATGCTTACGTCCGCCCTGAGGTGGCACATTGGCAACGGTTCCCTCAAGCATCTTCAGTAAAGCTTGCTGCACCCCTTCCCCAGAAACATCCCGCGTAATCGAAGGGTTTTCGCTCTTACGGGCAATTTTATCAATTTCATCGATATAAATAATTCCCCGTTGCGCTTCTTCAACATCCAAATCTGCTACCTGCAACAGCCGCAGTAAAATGTTCTCAACATCTTCACCCACATAACCCGCTTCCGTCAGCGTTGTCGCATCGGCAACGGCAAAGGGGACATCCAGTACAGCCGCTAAGGTTTGCGCCAGTAAGGTTTTACCACAACCTGTGGGTCCCAAGAGCAAAATATTCGACTTTTGCAGTTCCACCGCATCATCTGCTCCAGCTTTGCCCTTTGCCTTGGCTTCAAGAAAACTTAGGCGCTTGTAGTGGTTATAAACTGCCACGGACAGAACTTTTTTCGCATCGTCCTGACCGATGACATGTTCATCCAGATAGTTTTTCAGTTCCCGAGGTTTAGGAATCTGATTCAGTGACAAACCGGATGCCCGAGTGCGACGTTTTTGTGGGGGTTCCGAGCGGGGGACTTGCTGGGGAGCCGGAGCGCTGGAATCAAGCAACTCCTCATCTAAAATTTCGTTACATAAATCTACACATTCGTCGCAAATGTAGACTCCCGGTCCCGCAATTAACTTGCGAACCTGCTCTTGAGACTTGCCACAAAATGAACATTTTAGATGGGAGTCGTATTTAGACATAAGGAGCCTCTTACTTAATAGAAGTGACGGTGGCTTCGCTCTTGAGATTCTCTCGCGAGATAACTTGGTCTACTAAACCATACTCTTTGGCTTCCGCTGCTGACAGAAAAAAGTCGCGCTCAGTATCCGTGGCGATTCTTTCATAAGGTTGACCCGTATGATACGCCATTAGCTCATTGAGCTGATTCTTATGATATAAAATTTCCTTAGCTTGGATTTCGATGTCAACGGCTTGTCCTTGGGCACCGCCTAGGGGTTGACTCATCATAATCCGGGCATTGGGCAGGGACATACGTTTTCCAGGGGTTCCCCCGGTTAGTAGAATCACGCCCATATCCGTCGCCGCACCAAAACATATTGTGACAATATCGGGGCGAATCTGTTGCATCGTGTCGTAGATCGCCATTCCCGCAATCACTCCCCCAAGTCCAAGAATGGGTCCACCGGGGGAGTGAATGTAAATCTGGATATCCTTGGTTGGATCTTCGGCTTCTAAATACAAAAGCTGGGCAATGATCGAGTCAGCCACTACATCATTGATTCTTGTTCCCAGAAAAACAATCCGCTCCCGCAGCAGCCGCGAGTAGATATCAAACGCCCGTTCCCCTACGCCAGACTGTTCAACCACCATCGGGACGATGTTGCTTGAATTTGAATGACTATTTGTGCTAACAGAGTAAATTTCCGGGGAACTCCAGCTTGTAAATGAGTAGTCAGGGAACTGGGATTGCAGCATAGAACAAGGATTAAAGTATTTGTGTCAACAAATGAATGGTTTTCCCGGCAGGTTTGAACACAGATGTTCTCCGGAAGCCTTGGGCGGGAGTTAACCCACGTTAACTTCTAATTACCATTATGCCTTAGCAACATCAATAAGTGCTGAAGGTGGCTTAAATCTTTTGCCCAAGACTGATCGCTCCTGCTTGTTCTGGGTTAACTCCCCAACCCCAAGTTTATTCGCTCGCTGCCGTTTGCTCAGAAGCATCAGGGGTGGGTGATGGTTCCTGGCTTTCCTGATCAGCCGTGGCTTCAGGTTGAGCGGCGGTCTCTTCACTTACCTCAGAGCCAGTTTCGGGTGTATCCGTTGTTTCTTCGGTCTCTAGTGAGCCTTCCGGAACCAGTTCAATGGTAGCGTGTTCTTCCAACCATTGAATCGCTTTCTCTTTGAGCAAATCCGACTTGACGAACTCCCGCAAGCGTTGCGGATCGACATCTTGCCCTGCCAATTGTTGCATCACTTCCTGACATTTGGCATCCATCTGTTCATCATCCACAGTCAGGGATTCCCGTTTCGCCAGTTCCTCAAGAGTAAGGGATTGGCGCAGCCGCGCGATCGCATCAGGGCGGGAACGCTGACGCAGTTGGGGCATCATTTCCGCTGTGAACACTTTCTGCAGATCCATCCCATAGTTTTCCATCTGGATCGCCGTCTGGGTTAATATCGTTTGAACTTCCTGCCCAATCAGGGTTTCGGGTAGGTCAATCTCAACTTGTGCCACCAGCGCTTCGATTAAAGCGTTTTCCTTATTCGTTTTGGTTTCTTGCTCGGCTTTTTCGGCAAATTGTTTTGCCAAGGATTCCCGCAATTCGCTGATGGTTTCCTCTTCGCTAATGTCTTGGGCGAAGTCGTCGTCGAGTTCCGGTAACTCTTTTTCCTTAAGTTCTTTGAGGGTAAGGGTAAAGACAGCACTCTGGTTGGCTAAATCCTCTCGCGGATAATCCTCCGGAAATGTCACCGGAATCTCTTTGGTTTCCCCCGGTGTCATGCCCACAATTCCCTGAACAATGTCAGCCAGAAACCGTCCTTCTTCGAGTTCTAGCTGAAAGTCAGTCGCCTCACCGCCCGAAATATCAACGGCTTCCTCTCCCTCAGGTGTCAAACGACCTTGATAATCCACAACTGTCACATCACCCATTTGGGCAGGGCGCGATTCGACGGGAATCAGCGTGGCGTGCTGAACCTGACGTTCTGCTAAAAAATTATCCACCGCGTCAGGGTCGGGTTTTACGTCTTCAGCTTTAACATTAAGATTCCCGTAGTCTCCCAAATTTATGTCTGGCGGCACATCCACCGATGCCGAGAAGGTTAACGGTTGTCCCGGCTGGAACTGACTCAGTAGTTCTTCAAAGGTGGAAACTAGCTGGTAGTTGCCCAGTGCCTCAATGGTTTCTTGGCTTAGGGCGTCCCGTAAACTATTTTGTACCAAATCTTCCAGCGCCGCTTCTTTGATCCGTCCAGGACCCAGACGCTGGAGCAAAATTTGACGCGGCACCTTTCCCTTGCGAAACCCAGGAATGTTGGCAGAGCGGGCAAGATTTTGCACGACCTTCTCGTAGACCTTCTTGGTCGTTTCGGCAGGAATTTCAATTTCCAGACCGAGTTGGCTCTTGGGGAGTTTTTCCTGAGTAACTTTCATTGACACTTGTTTTGGAGACAACTGAATTTTAGCTCTTTCGGGGGAACGCCTCACGCTCACTCAACAGTAGAGCGTGAGATGAATGACGAATGATTCAACAGCTTTGTGATCATCGAGTTCTTTTAGAGGGTAATGCAAACACCTCATGATATGCTAGTCTGACAACGAGCTATTTTGAGTTCTAGTCATTGTTTCAGGGTATAAAAGAGACATAGATTGAGTCGGTCGGGCGGTGTTTCCGTATCTGATGATAGTACATTCAGAGCGTCTACAGCAGCGAATCTACCCCTAAACCAGCTAGGCTAGGCAAAAGGTTTCCACTGTCGAAGCCAGGAGAACTTGGACTGCCTGTTCCAGCAGACGTAGCCAGCTACGTCTTGCAGCCCGGATATGAATTGAGCTGCCTACTCATCAACTCCGAACGAGAACTGTTATCGTTAATTTGTCCCGGTAAGGGCAAGCCAATGGTAATATCCCAGTCAATTGGCGCAAACCTATGTCTGTCGTGTTATCACAAAACAAGAATTACCTTTGTTCAAATCTTATGGATTTTGTCAGAATATAGATTACATATTTCCCTTAAATAATGTTTTAAGCTTAAGAAAATTTAATTGTTTTTTTGGCTACGTTAAGTCACTGTCCACAGAATCGATGTGTTAAAAAATTGGAGGTAGATCGTTTGTCTAGTCAAGTTCGCGTTGCTATACTGGGCGCAACAGGTGCAGTCGGCGCCGAGTTACTGGAATTATTAGAAAGCCGTAACTTTCCCCTTACCCATTTAAAGCTTTTAGCCTCACCCCGTTCGGCGGGACGAACTCTCCAGTTTCGAGGCGAATCCCTACCGGTGGAAGCCGTGGGGGAGGATTCGTTTAAAGAGGTGGATTTGGTTTTAGCCTCGGCTGGGGGTTCAACTTCTAAAGCTTGGGCATCTAAAGCCGTGGAGCAGGGAGCTGTGGTGGTTGACAATTCCAGTGCTTTTCGCATGAATCCTGACGTACCCCTGGTTATTCCTGAGGTCAATCCGGAAGCGGCGGCGAAGCATAAAGGGATTATTGCCAATCCCAATTGCACGACGATATTAATGGCAGTAGCCGTTTGGCCCCTGCATCAGGTGCAACCCATTCAACGGATTATCGTGGCTACCTATCAATCAGCTAGCGGTGCAGGTAGACGGGCGATGGAAGAACTCAAAGCCCAAGCTCAAGCCATTTTGCAGGAGCAAACGCCACCAACGGAAAGCTTTCCCTACCCCTTGGCATTTAACCTGTTTCCACACAATTCTCCCTTGAATGATCAGGGATATTGTGAGGAAGAGATGAAAATGGTCAACGAAACCCGTAAGATTTTCAATGATCCCCAGATTCGTATCAGCGCCACTTGTGTTCGAGTTCCTGTGCTGCGAGCTCACTCGGAAGCGATTAACCTAGAGTTTGCTCAACCCATGTCTGTCGCCACAGCCAAGGAGTTACTGGCTAATGCGCCGGGAGTGCGACTGGTGGAAGATTGGCAGGCAAATTATTTTCCGATGCCGATAGATGCTACGGGTAAGGACGATGTACTGGTGGGGCGAATTCGACAAGACTTGTCTCATCCCGGTGGATTAGAGATTTGGTTGAGTGGTGACCAAATTCGCAAAGGGGCAGCTTTGAATGCTGTACAAATTGCCGAGTTGTTGGTGGAACGAAATTGGTTAAAGCCAGCAACAGCAATGATGGCTTATTAATTTGTCATTGGTCTTATGTCCTTTGTTCTATCCTGTGGCAAAGCTGTTGTGTGTCTATTGTCGTTAGTTTAGAGTTGATTTTAGCTCTATCCCTAATGACTAATGACCAATGACCAATGACCAATGACTAACGACCAAAGAGGAGTGAAAGAAGGGTGGTCAATTTTGGACGTGTATTAACGGCAATGATTACGCCGTTTAAAGAAGACGGCAGTGTGAATTATCAGGTTGCTGAGAAATTAGCGGCTCATTTAGTGGAACAGGGTACCGATACCGTCGTCGTCTGTGGTACAACGGGTGAATCCCCGACATTGACATGGGATGAAGAGTCTCAGTTATTTCAGGTCGTGCAAAAAGCGGTGGCGGGGAAAGCCAAGGTCATCGCTGGCACAGGGTCAAATTCCACCCAAGAAGCGATCGCAGCCACCCAAAAAGTCGCTAAACTAGGGGTAGATGGTTCATTACAAGTTGTTCCCTATTACAATAAGCCCCCACAAGAGGGACTCTATAATCATTTCCAGGCAATTGCCAAATCCAGCCCTGATTTGCCTGTGATGCTCTACAATGTACCAACGCGCACGGGTCAAAACCTCCAACCGGAAACCGTTGCCCGTTTAGCGGAAATTCCCAATATTGTAGCGATTAAAGAGGCGAGTGGTAGCTTCGAGCAAGGCAGTCAAGTACGGCGTCTGACGCCACCGGATTTTGCCATTTACTCAGGCGAAGATTCCTTTACCTTAGCCTTATTAGCACTAGGGGCAAGTGGAGTCGTCAGTGTTTCCTCCCATCTCGTTGGTCCAGAACTCCGGCAGATGATCCAGGCTTTCCAAGCGGGTCAAAGTGACCTAGCCAGGGACATTCACTTAAAGCTTTTTCCGTTATTTAAAGTCTTGTTTTGTACTACCAATCCTATTCCACTCAAAGCCGCATTAAAACTTCAAGGATGGGACGTCGGTTCACCGCGCCCACCGTTGAGTGATCTGCCGATGGAATTGGAACAACAAGTCAAGACGGTTCTCCAAGACCTTTCTTTACTTTAAATTGTCATTCATGTTGTTGATGTAGATGTATAGGAGAGTTAAATTTACCGTAAAATAAATACAACGAAACATTTATCTATGAACTACTCTTGATTTTTGGGCTAAATTAGCCTATGTTCTGCTCCTTGCCCATTGAGGTGCTAGAGAGATAATTTATCGAAAATTCCATAGTTTTTATCGATAAACTCTAAACACCAGCTCAGTTTTTTAATAAAACTTGTGAATCAAGTTGAATTAATGACAGCAGGCATTGAGCCAAGGATACCATTTTGAATGGTATCCTCGTGTTCTTTATTGTCTGGATTTTTATAGCCGTTCTCAATGATGGATCACCTCTTATGTTCTTTCTTTCCGATAGGTTCACTGATAAATCAAATAAGAAAAGCTACCATTTCTGACAAAATTGAGTTAGTCTAGATTAAATAAGACAAGTTTATTGCCAAAAATTTATTTCCTATATAAATGGTATAAATGGCAATTTCCAATTCAGGTTTAACGTTGTAATTAATGAGTAATAGAGTTCTCAAAGGAGGCAAATTGACTAGCAAAAAATCTTCACCCGCTCTAAAAATTATTCCCTTGGGTGGGCTACATGAAATTGGCAAAAATACCTGCATTTTCGAGTTCAACGACGAGATTATTCTCTTAGATGCAGGATTAGGATTTCCTAATGATGAAATGCACGGGGTTAATATCGTTCTACCCGATATGACCTATTTGCGGGAAAATCGCCATAAAATCAAGGGCATGATTGTCACCCATGGTCACGAAGATCATATTGGTGGACTTCCCTATCACTTGAAGCAATTTGATATTCCCGTCATTCACGGACCTAGACTGGCGATGGCGCTGCTGAAAGGCAAACTGGAGGAGGCTGGAGTTAGCGATCGCACCAAATTAAATGCCGTTAGTCCTCGCGAGACGGTGCGGATTGGCTCGTCCTTTATGGTCGAATATATTCGCAACACTCACTCCATTGCCGATAGTTTTACCGTAGCGATTCACACCCCCATTGGCGTCGTTGTCCACACCGGAGACTTCAAAGTCGATCATACCCCGGTCGATGGTGAATACTTTGATTTTCAACGATTAGCCGAACACGGGGAAAAAGGTGTCCTTTGTCTCCTCAGCGATTCCACCAACGCCGAAGTTCCCGGACATACCCCGTCTGAAGCGTCCGTTTATCCCAATCTGGATCGTATTTTCTCCCAAGCACCGGGACGAATACTGGTCACCACATTCGCCTCATCAGTTCATCGAGTGCAACTCATCTTAGATCTGGCACAAAAACAAAACCGAGTAGTTTCTGTTGTCGGGCGCTCCATGCTCAATGT
>JGI11783J13700_1083926_pt1 | contig 19815 bp, 13 predicted proteins | sample ElkSlonscriptome_6_FD_13700 | JGI IMG/M metagenome (IMG submission 13700)
CCCATCTCCCCCATCACCCCATCACCCCCATCTCCCCCATCTCCCTCATCTTCCCCATCTTCCCCATCTTCCCCATCTCCCCCATCACCCCATCTCCCCATCTCCCCATCACCGCCAGCTTCCCCTGCTTAGCGGATGACAGAAGCAGACTAAAAATGGTACAAAATCTTAGTTTAAATTAAACGGGATAATTAAGTGAGGAAGCGGAATGTATATTATCCAGGTTGCTTCTGAATGCGCCCCTGTGATCAAAGCTGGTGGCTTAGGGGATGTGGTTTATGGTCTGAGTCGGGAGTTAGAGATTCAGGGGCATTGCATCGAGCTGATTCTACCCAAATACGACAACATGCGCTATGACCACATCTGGGGACTCCATGATGCCTATATTAATCTATGGGTGCCCTGGTACGGTGCGGCGATTCACTGTTCCGTCTATTGTGGTTGGGTTCATGGACGAGTCTGTTTCTTTATCGAATCCCATTCCCAGGATAATTTCTTCAATCGGGGCTGCTACTACGGTTGTGATGACGATAACATGCGGTTTGCTTTCTTTTGTAAAGCCGCTTTAGAGTTTATCCTTCAGAGTAATAAGCGTCCTGATGTGATCCACTGTCACGATTGGCAGACGGGTTTACTTCCAGTCATGCTCTTTGAGATCTACAAATATCATGGTATGGCAAATCAACGAGTATGCTACACCATCCACAACTTTAAGCACCAAGGAATGGGGGGAAGTGAAATCCTGGGGGCAACAGGGTTGAATCGGGAAGCCTATTATTTTCAGGATGATCGCCTGAAAGATAATTTTAATCCCTTTGCCATCAACTTTATGAAAGGCGGTATTGTTTACGCCAATGCGATAACGACCGTTTCTCCTCATCATGCCTGGGAAGCTCGGTTCACGCCCATCGGATGTGGGTTAGGTCATACGTTACATTTGCATCATGATAAGTTTACCGGGATTCTCAATGGCATTAATGATGATTTTTGGAATCCGGAACAAGATCGCTATATTCCCTATCACTACGCCCCGGATAGTTTTGAAGACAAAGCGAAAAATAAAAAAGCGTTGCGGGAACAGCTTTTAATTCAGGATGTCGATAAACCAATTGTGGCGTTTATTGGTCGTTTAGATGATCAAAAAGGTGTTCATCTCGTCCATCATGCTATCTACTATTCCCTGCATAAGGGCGCTCAATTCGTTTTGTTAGGTTCAGCGACAGCGGCAGCAATTAATTCCTGGTTCTGGCACGAGAAATACTACTTAAATGATAATCCGGATGTCCATTTGGAACTGGGCTTTAATGAAGAATTATCTCATTTGATTTATGCTGGAGCCGATTTTATACTGGTGCCGAGTAACTACGAACCCTGCGGACTGACTCAGATCATTGGCTTAAAGTATGGAACCGTGCCAATTGTGCGGAGTGTGGGGGGACTGGTCAATACTGTATTTGACCGCGATCACGACTCGACTCACCCAATTGACAAACGCAATGGGTATGTATTTAATCACACCGATTATTATGCGTTAGAATCCGCGATGAATCGGGCGTTGGGATTGTGGTATGACTATTCTGAAGAGTTCCGGAAACTAGCAATTCAAGGTATGGCGTATGATTACTCGTGGAGTGCTTCGGCATCTAAGTATGTGAAAATTTATGACATGATCCGACATCAATAGGGGTTGCTGAATCAGTGGTGAGGTGAGGGGGAGATGAGGGAGATGGCGGAATATATTTTTTATTTGGAGGAGATTTCAGCCTACATTCGGCAAATATTTAAACAGGATTGAACAAACACAAGCCGACGATGCTGTAGGGGCGACCCGCCTGCATCAATGAACGCCATCCATCCACTCAATTGGATCGGGTCGCCCTTTACTCAAACTGATTGAATTGTTAAAATACGCCAAGGGTATTCGTGATATTGATGTTAACTAAAACCCCTCACCCCCAGCCCCTCTCCCACTCTGGGGAGAGGGGAGCAAGAGGGATGTAAAATGGAAGTGGCTTAGAGACATATCATAATGTATTGAACAGTAATATAGCAATCCTATTTGAGTCGTGTCCAAAAATCCCATCCAATAGTCCAAGTCAATCAATAAAGACCAATCCAGAAATTGCTGTATCGTCTCTGGCTTCTTGCTAACTGTGATAGAATTTGGGTAGCATTATTGATTGAGCGGTTGACTGGAATAAACATAGACCGCTCTTTTTTACCACAAAACAAACCCATTTCTTGTTAATTTTTGGAAAAAGTCAAAAAATTATTGTCTATTGCTTTTACTCTGAGCGATACATTCTTTCTTACTGAAGTTCTCCCAGCCGAAGAGCAAACCAAGAGCGATCGCGCTCTCAATAATACCATCGCCTTAGCTGGGATTGTGCTGGGGATTAGCGGCTTAAGCGCTACCGCAATTTCTGTACAACAACCCCAGCCGAAATCCTACGCCGATTTTTCGTTTTTATCCTCATCCATTTTTATCTGGAGTTTCGGCTTAAGCTTTCCGTTTATCATCTTCATATTCTATCGCTTCATCGCTGATCTGTGGCGACGTTAATCAATCCGGAATCAGGAGTCATGGTGATTTTACCGGATATTATATTCCACTGTTATCGATCGCCTAAAAAGGCTGAAAAAGAATAGAAAAGGTAATTCCATTATCTTGTAGAGAACCGCCTTCATCCTCAACGCTATTGAGGGGAATTCCCCAATACAGTTGTGCTGACCACGACGGATCGCGTTGCCACAACAGCCCTAACCCAAGACTGGCTAAGGTGTTAGGATTAGTAACCTCATCCTCGTGGTTCCAAACGGTGCCAATATCGAAAAAAGGAGCAACTTGAACCGTGCCAATTCCCTCCGGTTGACTGATAATCGGGAAACGAACTTCCACGGAACCAACAATTCCATTGTCAGCCACACGCTGATTTTGGCGATACCCTCGCACTGTATCAATTCCGCCAATATTGAACTGTTCTAGCGGTAAGAGCGAATCATTAGAGAGTTGCGCTCCAGCGCGAGCGATAATAATACTATCAGCCCCTAAAGCCTGCACCCACTGAAACTGTCCCACCCAGCTCATAAACCGCCCATCAGTACCCGTATCATTGATGGTGGCGTCAAAAGCATCTAAGCCAAAACTAAACTGCGATCGCGCGGCTAAGACGCGATCAGTAGAACGGTTGAGCCAGTCTTGACTAAACCGCACCACGGTTACTTTCGATTCCCCATCTTCGGGTCCGAGGGAAAAGGAAAATGGGATATCATCTAGGACAAAAGTTTTGCTTTGACGCAAATCCAGAGACAAGGACAAGGCAAAGTCACTCGTTGGCGTATGAACAATCGGTTGGCGAAACCCCACGGAAAAGGTTTCTGAGTTGGAGTTAATATCTAAGACCGAAAACGGATCTTCAACAATATCACTATCGCTACGGTTGTAGCTGAGACTTAACATACCATCCCTGGGATTGAGGGGAATTTCATAACTCAGACTATACTGATCGACACCTTCGGTTATGCCATAATCGGCACTTATGCGATCGCCTAATCCCAATAGATTCCGATTCTCTACCCTCACCGTTCCCCCCAAGGAACCGACACTGGGAGAGTCTCGATTCTCTATAGTCACAGAACTCGCCCAAGGTTTTGCCTCTTCTATCTCTAGGGTTAACACACTGGTTCCAGCCATGGTTCCCGCCGATAACTCGGCTTGAATTTGATCCAGTACCGGATCAAGTTGCAGCAGTTGCAGCGCCTCCTCCAAGCGACGAATATTCACCGGGGTTTGCGTCGCCAACTGAATCCGCGATCGCACGTAATCATCCCGCAAACGTTCTAATCCTTGAATCTCAATGCGTTCGAGGCTCCCTTCAACCACCTGAATGCTCACCACACCATCGGTAATATCCTGAGACGGGAGAAATGCACCGGAAGTGGTGTAGCCATTGTCTGTATATAACTCGGTAATCGCCGTGCGAATCGCTAAGAGTTCTTCAAAGGAAGCATTTTGACCAATAAAGGATGCAACAGCATCTTGCAATTGTTCTGAAGAAAAAACCGTACTCCCTAATACCTCAACTCGTTCAACCGTGACATTAACCTCCACATCGGGTGATGGCGTCAGAAAGGGTTCTGGGGTGGGTGTGAGGGGGGGAAGTGATGGAGGCGTCTCTGGGGGCGTCGTCGGCAAAGAAGGCAGATTTGGACGAGTGGGTTCCAGGATTCCCGGTGGAATCTCTGGAGTCGTTTGGCTCATCGATGGCAAGTCTTGAGCTAAGGTGGTACAACTCCAGCTCAAATACGCCAAATTTAAAGCCCAAATCAAGCATTTAAACATAGAACAGTAGCGCCCAGCTCATCAGTTGACAAGGATGTAGAGAAACCCCGGACTGTTGATCGCAAAAGGGAGAGGGTAAGCAGCAGAGAATAAACGGTTGATTCGAGTATCGGGTTGTCAGAGCCGTTAATCCTGTCCTAATTATTCTGACGATCGCTATCAAGCATTTAGTGAGCCAAAACCTCAATTGATCCCCCATAGCATTCATACTCGGTAATATTCTTTTATTTCTTGTTCTACTTTCAGCATCAGTGACCGGAAGAAATACAATATAGTAGCAGCTTAGGAGACGCTTTGTCCCCTGTTTTTATCCGTTGAGAAACCCAAAAACCCTTAAATTCAGACTCCCCAGTTCAGATCAAAATCTTATAAAATAGAGTTAATTGTTATCATTGTTCCGAAAAATGTCCCACGGTTGGCAGTTTTGGCGTCGATTTATTGGATTATCCTTAGCCAGCCTTGTCTTTTGTATCAGCTTTCATCCCTGGTCTACTGGGCAAGCCGAACCCGCCACAGAAATTCAACAGCAGCAATTGCTCACACCGGCTTCTGAAAAACAGCTCGTGTCCAAGGGAATTGCATCCTATCAAATCGGAGAATTTTCCCAAGCCATTAACTTATGGGAACAAGCCTTACCTCAAATTACCGACGAAAATGATCGAGCAATTGTTCACAATAACCTGGCTTTAGCCTATCGGCAAACGGGAGAATTGGCTCAGGCGATCGCGCACTGGCAAAAGGCGATCGAAATTTACCAGGCTTCACAAGATGCAGACAACCAAAAACAGATTGCTGGGCTATTAACGGAACAAGCCCAAGCCTACAATGATTTGGGACAGCATCCGCGAGCGATTACCCTCTTAGAGTCAGCCATTGAACTCGCCACTGAATACCAAGATCCCTTAGCAGAAGCTGCCGCTCAAGGCGCTTTAGGCAATGCCCACTGGAGTTTAGGCAACTATGATCAGGCAATTTCCGCCCACAAACAGAGCCTCAAAATTGCCCGCGCATTGAATAATAACAGTTTTATCGCTACGGCTTTAAATAACGTGGGGAATGTCTATGTCAGCAGAGCCAGCCGATCAAGTTATCAGGCGCAGGTGGCTGAGTTAGAAGGAGATGTTGAACAAGCGACACGCTTAACCCAAGAGGCGCTTCAAGATTGGACACAAGCCAGACTATTCTTTGAGCAAAGTCTGGAAACGGCGCAAGCTTTAGGAAGTTTGACCGAAATTAAAGCCTTAATGAATTTAAATCGCTGGGTGATTAGTCGTCATTCCGCCAATGTCGCTGACAATTCAGCCGAACCCTTGAGTGAGGGCGATCAGGCATTTCTTCAGAGCAATTGGCAACGAGTCAGAGAACTCCTCCCTGGAATACCTGATTCACGACAGAAAGCCTATACCCTGATTCACCTAGCTGAGAGTTTCCAACGGATCGAGTCAGAGGCTTCAACTCAGGAGTCGATCCAGCTTTTAACCCAAGCTTTAACGGTAGCCCAAAAAATAGGCGATGCCAAAGCCCAATCCTTTGCCCTAGGGAGCTTAGGACAGGTGTATGAATCAGCCGGAGACTACAGCACAGCGATGAATTTAACCCGCCAAGCTGAATTTAGCGCCCAGCAAATTCAATCCTCTGATAGTTTATATCGCTGGCAATGGCAAGCGGGGCGGATGCTGAAAGCCAGAGGTAACATCGCCTCAGCCATTTCTGCTTATGAAGGGGCGATCGCGACGTTGCAAAATATTCGCGGCGATTTAGTCACCAATAAAGAATTACAACTGGATTTCCGGGAACAGGTTGAACCCATTTATCGAGAATTAATTGATTTGCTCCTCAATGCTTCCAGTAGTGATTTGAGCGATCCTAACTCTCAGGAAACGGTTTCACCCCTGAAAGAGGTGCTCGATATCGTCGAACTGCTCAAACTGGCAGAGTTGGAAAACTTTTTCGGCGATGAATGCGTGCAAGTCGCCAAAGACAAAGCGCAAAATGAGGAAGGGTTAGCGGATGCCAATGCTGCTGTCATCTATTCCATCATTTTGAACGATCGCACCGAAATGATCCTGCGATCGCCCGATGGTTCCCTGAAAAACTATCCTATCCCCATCAGTAAGGAAGAGATGGAAGCCGAGATTGAGCAGCTACGCTACTTCCTGGAACTACGCACCACGGAGCAGTATATCCCCCAAGCAAAAGAAATTTATAATCGGCTGATTCGTCCCATGGAAGCGGATTTAGCCGTCATACAACCCAAGACATTAGTCTTCATCAACGATGGCGTCTTGCGTCAGATACCCATGAGTGCGCTGCACGATGGTCAAAACTTTTTGATTGAGAAGTATCCCATTGCGATTACTCCTAGTCTGTCATTGACCACCAGCCAACCGTTAGATCGCAATCAGTTGAGAGCGCTGAGCCTGGGTTTAACTGTTGCCAAACCTCCCTTTGCCCCCCTGACGAATGTAGAAGCTGAGTTAAAGGTGGTTGAAGAAATCTTAGGCGGGACAGAGTTAATTGATCAGGAATTTACATTCTCGAACTTGCAAGACAAACTACGACGCAAAAATTTTCCCGTGGTTCACATGGCAACCCATGGCAAATTTGGTGTTGATTCCCAGAGTACCTTTATCCTGGGTTATGATCAACAAATTAGTATTGAAGAACTCGACAATCTATTGCGTTCTCGCGGTCGTCGAGAAGCGGTGAAATTGCTCACCTTGAGTGCTTGCCAAACGGCGACAGGCAACAATCGTTCTGCCTTAGGAATTGCGGGTGTCGCTGTTCGAGCGGGTGTTGAGAGTGCGGTAGCGACGTTGTGGTATATCAATGATGAAGCAACTGTACCACTGATTGCCGAATTTTATAGTCAACTGCGCCAACCGGATATCACCCGGGCAGAAGCGTTAAGACAAGCGCAGCTAAAGATGATTTCTAATGTCAATTATAATCATCCAGGGGTTTGGTCGCCGTTTATTCTAATTGGCAATTGGAGTTAGGTCATTGGTCATTCTTCATTCGTCATTTGTCATTTGTCATTCGTAAGGGAACAGGGAACAGGGAACAGTAAGCATTTTGAGTTAACTTCCCTATCTCCCTCATCTCCCCCAGCTCCCCCAGCTCCCCCAGCTCCCCCAGCTCCCCCAGCTCCCCCTCCTACCCTATGCAGTTTGCCCCACTCTATCCCCTTTTATACCCAATTCTCAAAACAACCTTTCCCCATTGCCTTTGGTCAGGTTCACCCCAGTCGCGAACTATTGCGCTCACGTTTGATGATGGTCCTCACCCTCAGTACACCCCCCATCTTCTGCAAGTCCTAGAGCGCTACGATATTAAAGCCAGCTTTTTCTGGTTAGGTACTTGCGTCAAATCGGCACCAAAGGTTGCCCGTGAGGTCTACGCCCAAGGTCATTGGATTGGATTGCACGGCTATCATCATCACTCTTTCCCCTTGCTGACACCAGATACGCTCAAGCAAAGTTTAGAAAAAACCCAAGCCACAATTACCCAAGCTTGTGGACTGAACTGCGATCGCCTGCGGGATGTTCGCCCCCCGAATGGTTTGTTTACTCCCCAAACTCTCAGATTATTACACCAATGGCATTACCGACCTGTGATGTGGAGTGTTGTACCAGAAGACTGGGTACGTCCTGGGACTTCAGTCGTTGTCCGGCGAGTCCTACAGCAAGTACAGAATGGATCACTCCTGGTCTTGCATGATGGTTACTGTGGAGGAGAAGATGTTACCCAAACGACAGCGGTGTTAATCCCAATCCTACTGAATCAAGGATTTAACTTTGTGACCATTGACCAACTCTGGCAACTCAAATAATGCCTTCTGACTGCGAACTCAGTTCTCGTTAGCGCTATCTGTAGAGTGGCATCAGCCAAAAACTGGCATTATTTCAACTATATATAGAGTTAAATGAGTTAGATCTCCCCTCTACTGTCTCCCCTCTGCCTTGTCTCCATCTCCGACGGTCAGTTTACACAAGATGACACAAGCGTTACGTATTGTAACCATCTCGGCGAATTTTATTCAGATTTTAAACACAACTACTCCTATTGTGTGCTAAAACAAATGTTTTACACACCATCGAGCCTTCGAGACTTATGCATTACCTCTACCCTCAAAAAATTTGTTGCATGTACGCTGAACTTCGCTAACGTAGTCAAAGAAGAAGAATCCTCTCAATACAGAACATTTGTACTAAAACAGGGTGTTTCATGAACTCTAGAGAAACTAAGGCTCTTGAAGTGTCAGCTAACTTCATTAAAATGGCTGATCACATTTCAGCGATTTGTCCGGGACGAACCAGTCGAGTCCCAGAGTACATTAAAGAAGGATTGACATAACCGGGAGACATCAAGCAGACGGATTCAGTTTCGATGGCTTTCCCCAGCGTAATAGTAAAGCTTACGACTCTATTGGCGTACTTTCATCAAGTTAAACTTTAGTCCCTCAATTCATCTAGCCATGCAAATCGAGGAAAGACAATCTATAATGGTTTCATTCTTTAGGCAAATATTCATTTCGATTTCGCGCAAAAGCTCTTAACCGCTGAAGATTATCAGCCAATCTAAGTTGCCCAAAAGCGCGAACAAGTTTTTTGAATTAAAGCTAGAATCAAAAAGTCTCAACAGCCGCCAGGATGAAAAATTACTTTACCCGGCGTTCATATCCCTATTGAGTTAAGAGGAATAAATTTCATCTGAGTTTCTCAGGCTCAACAATTCAATAACCGATTAGAATGCAAAAGTAAGATGAAATCGCTGGCTAAACTTTTAAGTAGATTATTAGACATCTACTGGTCTTTAACTGAAGGAGCATGAGGAAAAAGGCATGACCCAGGCACACGACGTACTTGCAACAATTTCTCAGCCTCAAAGCGAGTTTGAATTCTTGCTGGAGGATGACGCCACTCAAAATGATATGGCGGACGGGAACTCGGAAGCCGTTCAACCCGAACCGGGGGAGGAAGATAGTAAGCCTGGTAAGGTGCGTTCTACCCGCCGTCGCACACAAGCGAAAAAGAAGCACTATACCGAAGATTCCATTCGCCTCTACCTACAAGAAATTGGTCGAATTAGGCTATTACGGGCTGATGAAGAAATTGAATTGGCGCGTAAAATTGCTGACTTATTGGAATTAGAACGGATTCGCGATCGCTTATATGATCAGCTCGAGCGAGAACCGAAGGAAGGAGAATGGGCGAGTTCAGTCAACATGGAACTTCCCGCCTTTCGCAAACGCCTTTTCCTGGGTCGGCGGGCAAAAGAGAAAATGGTGCAGTCTAACCTGCGTCTAGTTGTGTCCATTGCCAAGAAATATATGAATCGGGGTCTGTCGTTTCAAGACCTGATTCAAGAAGGATCTTTAGGACTGATCCGGGCGGCGGAAAAGTTCGACCACGAGAAAGGATACAAATTCTCCACCTACGCGACATGGTGGATTCGACAAGCCATCACTCGTGCGATCGCGGATCAATCCCGTACCATTCGCCTCCCCGTTCACCTCTACGAAACCATCTCCCGGATCAAAAAGACCACCAAAATCCTCTCCCAAGAATTGGGTCGCAAACCCACGGAAGAAGAAATTGCCGATCGCATGGAAATGACCATCGAGAAGCTGCGATTTATTGCCAAATCTGCCCAACTTCCCATCTCCCTGGAAACACCAATTGGTAAAGAAGAAGACTCTCGCCTGGGTGACTTCATCGAAGCCGATGGTGAAACGCCAGAAGACCAAGTATCCAAAAATCTGCTGCGGGAAGACTTAGAAAGCGTCCTGGATACCTTAAGCCCCCGCGAACGAGACGTTCTCCGGTTGCGCTATGGGTTAGATGACGGACGCATGAAAACCCTAGAAGAAATCGGTCAAATTTTCAACGTGACCCGCGAACGCATTCGCCAAATCGAGGCAAAAGCCTTGCGTAAACTACGCCATCCTAATCGCAACAGTATTCTCAAGGAGTATATCCGCTAGGAATACACAAGAAAGCTGGGGTTCAGGGAATGAACACCCAGCTATTCTTTACCCATTGCTTAAAACTGTATGATGCCGTATTACATTAGCCCCCAGAAATGTAACACGCCTTGACCCGAAATATATTCCGTAATCAACGCGGCAACAAAACCAATCATCGCTAAACGACCATTCCAATTCTCAGCGTTCGCCGTGAACCCAAATTTGGCTTCTTTTTGCTGTTGCTCATCCATAACTTCGTTGTTTTGGTTACATTATGTAAATTAATGTAACGAATTGTTGGCAAAATGACAAGAATTGGGTCAAGGTGACGGAAAGATAGGTGAATATTATCTCCGGAATGCTAAGAAATATTACTCATTAACGTTAACGAACGACCCCGGAAAATAAATTTTATATCAAGTTTGATGAAGGGATGTCTATCACCGCAACTCAACTGCCCGCTCGACTCGACTATTATTACCAGCAGATTCGGATTATTCTCGATCGCCAAAATCCAATTACCGGATTATTACCTGCCAGTACAGCAGTGAATGCCCATGGTGACTACACCGATGCCTGGGTCAGGGATAACGTGTACAGCATTTTGGCAGTTTGGGGATTAGCCTTAGCGTACCGCAAACTCGACGCCGATAGTGGGCGCACCTTTGAACTGGAACAAAGCGTGGTCAAACTGATGCGGGGGCTGCTGTTTTGTATGATGCGGCAAGCCGCCAAAGTGGAACAGTTCAAAGACAACCAATCTCTGCTAGACGCACTACACGCCAAGTACGATACCAGCACTGGTGATGTAGTGGTGGGGGATGATGAGTGGGGTCATTTGCAGCTCGATGCTACCTCCCTATTCCTGTTGATGCTGGCTCAGATGACCGCATCAGGGTTACACATTGTTTACACCATTGCTGAAGTGCATTTCATTCAGAATCTGGTGTATTACATTGGTCGTACCTATCGGACACCGGATTACGGAATTTGGGAACGAGGAAATAAAGTTAATCACGGGAATCCGGAACTCAACGCCAGTTCCGTCGGTATGGCAAAAGCCGCATTAGAGGCGATTAACGGGCTAGATTTATTTGGCGTGCGGGGATCTCAAGCCTCCGTGATTCATGTCCTTCCCGATGAAATTGCGCGATCGCGGATTACGTTAGAATCCCTATTACCACGGGAATCGAGTTCCAAAGAAACCGATGCGGCGCTGTTAAGTGTCATCGGGTTTCCGGCATTTGCCATCGAAGACGTGGAACTGCTGGAGAGAACTCGTCAGAAAATAGTCGATAAATTACAGGGATTATACGGATGTAAGCGGTTCCTGCGAGATGGACATCAAACCGTACTCGAAGATACCACCCGCTTGCATTATGAACCCTGGGAACTGCAACAATTTGAACATATTGAATGCGAGTGGCCCCTATTTTTTACCTACTTAGCCCTAGATGGCTGGTTTCGGGGAGACGTTGAACGGGCGCGGAATTATCTGGGGCGTTTGGATACATTGCTGGTTGAGCGAGATGGGATGCGCTTATTACCGGAAGTGTATTACGTACCCGAAGACAAAATTGAAGCCGAACGCGCTTCTCCCCGTTCCCAAAATCGCAAACCCAATGAAAATTTGCCCCTTGTCTGGGCGCAGAGTTTGTATCTGTTTGCCCAAATGCTTCATGACGAATTAATTACGCGGGGAGATGTTGACCCCTTAGGGCGTCATTTTTGCGTAGGGCGTCATCAAGATCCGGTGGTACAAATTGCGCTGTTGGCAGAGGATGAAGCATTACAGGCGCAACTGGCTGCTTATGGGATTGCCACCCAGACCCCCAAACAAGTTGATCCGGTGCAAGTGCGTCAGGCAACGGATTTATCCCGATTGTATGCCCAAATTGGACGGTGTGATTCCTTGGGATTAACTGGACGCCCGATTCGACGTCTGCGGAGTTTAACCACCTCTCGCATTTTTCGCTTCGGGAAAGAAACGATTGTATTTTTGCCGGCGTTTTTAGACCAGCAACAGTTTTATTTAACCCTGGATTATCATTTCCTGGTGGCTCAAATTAAAAGTGAACTGACGTATATTCAACGCCATTGGGGTGAGTTGGGACGTCCAACGGTGACATTGTTATTAAGGCATCAGATGGTGCAGACGGCAGAAGAAACCAGTCATCCGGGACAAGAGCAACTTCAGGGTTCTGCTTTACTGGAATTAATCCAAGAATTGCAAGAGGGATTCTGTAATGGGGTGCGGGTCAAGTTAGGGCGTTTAAATCAGTTAATGCTCACAGCAGGCGTTGAACGCATTGATACGCTGCAAGGGTTTAAGTTTAGCGACTCTGCGGTTCAAGATGCAGCACCGCCTGAGTATTACCTGAGGAATCATCCGCTAAACAATGGTCCGTTAAGTCATACGCAGGAATTCTTACTGGAATGCGAAACGAATCTGCAACTCTTGCTGGATAGTTTGCGGCATTCAGAAAATTTTTATGAGCAAATTGAATTATTACGCACTCTGAAAAACTTGCGGGGACTGGATTTTGATACAGGATTTGGTCAACCTCAACGAGTGGTGACGGTGGCGGATTTGCTGAATGAAGTGTATACCAGAGCCAGTAGTGAAGGAGCATCTCCCTACTGGGGTGTGATTCGTCAAGCGGCGGGGTTACTGAATAAAGTCGAAATTAGTTTGTCAGATGCGGTAACGGATATTTTGGTGCGCGGGAAACAGATTACTGTTGGGAAAGCCTACAGTGAGGCTTCTCTGATTAAAAACCCAATGTCTCATCTGGAACTCCGGGCAAAGATTGACGAATTTTGTCGAGAAGATATTCGCGATCGCGTTTTAACTCAGGAAATCCTGATTTACTTGAGTATTTTGATTAAATCTGAACCGCATCTGGTTGATGGCTTACTCACGTTGCGGGTTGGGTATTTAATTCTACTGTTGACGAGTGAATTAGCGGCTGAATTAGGCGTGACTCAGGATGAAGCTTATGAAGCATTGATGCGCTTAAGTCCCTTTGACATCAAAATGCGATTGCGTTCCTGTTTGGCGGGGTATGAAGGGGTTAACCAAAAATTACGCCAACAAGAATCGCTGCATGTTAAACAACCGCAATATGCGATTAATTGGGTGATCTTGCCAGAGGAGCAAATCTATATCGACGAAGACATAACCACGGCGGGAAATTGGCTGAGAAAACGGCAAATGGATGGCAGTGCAGGTCGGGTTCCGAAAGACTTTTACCCGAAAGTCTGGCAAGTGATGAAACATTGTAAGGGTTTGGTAATTGGTGATAAATTAGAGCGCCGCAATCGACTTGATAGTCAACCTTTGCTCTCAGAAATGACCCCTGGAGAAAAGAATTTTGCTCTGCGGGTTGAGCATTTACTCAATAAAATTCAAGTTCCCACCTATCGACAGGTGAATATTGAGGCGCTTGTGGAATTAGCTGCGATATTGGAAGGAAATCCAGAGTTGGAAATTGAAGAATACATTGTCCTGGATGTGTTAATTGGTCATGCTGTACGTTTAGGCTGGTTGGAGCGATATCCAGAACGAGCCGATAAGTATGACGAATATAAGGCAGCCGCTTGGCGTGCTTTTTATGATACGTCACCTAAACAATGTGCGGCTTATGTTGCTAAGGCGTTCCAATTTTTGGCGCAAGTCGAACCTGCTAATGTTGCTTAATTTTGTCATTTGTCATTTGTTAGACAAGAGGGAAGGGGGAATAGGGTTAGATAGACTGTAGGGGCGGGTTTCACTATTATCGTTTTTTACCTCACCCAGATTTCGCTAAACCCGCCCCGATTAAGTGTTGTGTAGAGGCTGGTTTTTTCTTGAGCCTCTGTCGGTAGAGGAACTAGAATGGTCAGATAATGGGTGTAGGTATAGGAGTATGCAACTTAAATGGAATGTCACTGAATTGAGATTTTGTCGTAAGCGATGCGAGTGCTTCTGGCACTGAAGTGCCTACTACGAACTCTCTCAATCCTCTAGTTTTAACACCGCCGCGTGATGGCGAATGTGGTCTTCAACAAACGAGGAAATGAAATAATAACTGTGATTATACCCTTCCTGGAAGCGTAATGTTAAAGGAACCCCAGCTTTTTCACAAGCTTGGGCAAAGATACCGGGAAGCAATTGCTGCTTTTCTAAAAAAGGATCGGCTGTTCCTTGATCAATGAGAATTGGGCGCTTATATCCCACAGTTAAAGCTAATTTGCTAGCATCATAGATGCCCCAGCTTTCTTCATCCTCACCCAAATAATTTGTAAATGCTTTTTGTCCCCAAGGACATTGTGTTGGTGCAGCAATGGGAGCTAACGCAGAAACAGATGTATATTGCTCAGGGTTTCTTAAAGCACAAATCAGCGCCCCATGACCCCCCATGGAATGACCAAAAATCCCCTGATGATCAATTTGAGCCGGGAAATGTTGGGCAATAATTGCTGGCAATTCCTCAACGACATAGCTATACATTTGATAATGTTCTGACCAGGGTTCTACTGTCGCATCGACGTAAAAACCCGCGCCTGTACCGAAATCCCAGTCGTCATTTTCTCCCGGAATTCCCGTATCACGGGGACTGGTATCCGGTGTCACCAGCATTAATCCGTACTTCGCCGCAAACTTCTGCGCCCCAGCTTTTGCCATGAAATTTTCTTCAGTACAGGTTAAGCCCGAAAGGAAATAAAGAACCGGGACTCGTTCAGATTTGGCTTGAGGCGGTTGGTAGACAGCAAACCGCATTTTACTGTTGCAGGTTTGAGAGTGATGGGAGTAAAAGCCAACTGTACCACCGAAGCATCGATTTTGTGAGATAATTTTGGGGGCTGTGGACATAAATTAATTGTGTAGTGAGCAGCAGTAGATGTGGCTTTTTAAGTCGGCTGTTTTGATACCTGACGCACAACTCATACCCGCAAGAAGGCTAATAGTCGCTATTGATCCGATAAAGCATGAAGCAAGCGTCAGTCCTGTTTTATTCTCCCACAGACAGGGGAACATCGTCTGCTTTAGATTAGTGATTATTATGAATCACTGCTCAGGGGATCAAGTTGTCACAGGTTGAGAAAACTGCTCCCCTATGCCTTTGTCGGGACGGCTAAATCGGAGTATTATCTGCGGGATGAAGCGGGATGGTTACCGAATGGTTCGAGAATGCCAGAGGCATACCAGAATTGGCAGAAAATCGCCCTAGCTGCGAATGGGTTATTGGAGGCTTATAAGCAACGCTCTGTGGTGTTTCTCGGCGCGATCGCACCCGCTTTAAGTCTTGAACCCCTACAAGAAACGTTGACAGGGTATGGATGGCGTCAACAGCCTCTGGAAGCCATCAACGTGAACCTGAAGTTGAATGACCCGAGTGCGATCGCGTTAACTAACCAGAATGGCACTTTGATATTAACCCAAGACGACTATACCCTTTGTCTGCTCAAAGCCGACTGCTGCATTGCCATGGCAGGAACCGCAACCGAACAATTTGTCGGATTAGGAAAACCTGCGATCGCCCTCTCAGCTCAAGGTAATATTACCCTGGGCAATCTTGACGCTCGTGGGGTCTTCTTGCCGAATTAGATAACCACCAGCCAACTGAACATTTTTAACGGTTCACAAATTGGAACAGCAACAGTCAATCAAGGAGCCGGGGGCAATATAACCGTAAACGCCTCAGACACCATCAGAATCGCTGGCACTTCCGCCGACGGTCAGGTACCCAGTGGTCTATTTACCGCCGCCCTTCCCGACTCAACTGGAGTAGCTGGAAATTTAGCGATCGCGACTCAAACATTATCCCTGGAAAACGGATCACAAATCTCTGCCCGAAGTAAAGGAGAAGGTAACGCCGGTCAAATTACTCTGACGATTACCGACAGACTCATCGCCACTGACAGCAGTATCCTCACCGCCACAGAGCAATCCGCTGGCGGCGCCATTAATATCACCGCCGCTGATATCCGACTCTGGGGCGACAGCGACATCACCACCAGTGTCTCCAGTGGAGGTGACAACGGTGGGAAAATCATGATTACCGCTGACTCCATCCTGGCATTTGATGATAGCGATATCCTAGCCTTTGCCCGTGATGGCAGAGGTGGCGACATCACCTTAAATACTCCCATCTTCTTCGGCTTCCGCTATACCCCTGCCGCCAAAGGCACTGATCCAACTACCCTAGATCATAACCAGCGTGTCGATATCAATGCCGATGCCGCGATCGATGGCATAATTACCTTACCCAACCTCACCTTTATTGACAATAGCCTCATCGATTTACCCAACAATTTCATCGACACCGATAATCTAATTGCCAATAGCTGCATGGTTCGGGCTGATCAGCAAAATGGCACATTTACTATCACAGGTGCCGGAAACTTGCCCCCGCGTCCTGGTGATCCTACCATTTCCCCCTATCCCACCGGCACCGTGCGGATGATTCCCACAGAAAGTACAACTCGCCCCTGGCAAAAAGGCGATCCAATAGTGGAATCCACGGGGGTATATCGACTCCCTGATGGACGGTTGGTGATGAGTCGGGATTGTTCTTAAATGCTCCTATCAAAGCGCGATCGCATCAAACCTTTTCATTCAAATTAAGCCCACGCGATCGCAGGTTTGTAAATCACACAGACTAACACACAGAGGACAACACAAAGCGCGATCGCATCCCATTGATCAGGATAACAATATCACAAATACCGTAGGGGCGCAAGGCTTGCGCCCCTAGGCTTGCGCCCCCAGTCCGATCAAATCCGGTTAAACAACCGCACTAAAGATGACTGAAACCCTCATTCTGGCGCGATCACATTTGTGTGCAATCAACAGGTTAATTAACCAAGAAATATGCGCCTAACGCACGATGGCGGACTGACACAGCTAAAATTGTGGAATAGATTTGACGTTTAAACCGGGCGCACACCGTGCGCCCCTACAATTCTAATCTACCATTTTAGGTGTGCCACGACACGACAATTTTGCTTTAACATAAAATGACATAAGACATAAGACAAATGACGATCTCCACCTTTAACGTTACTTGTGCCTACCTACTTAAAGATGCTTTCCTCGCCTTTAGTTTTGACCCTGCCACCATCAATTCAACTCAGCGATGACCAATTTTTTGAACTGTGCCAAATCAACCATGATTTGCGATTAGAGCGCAACCTAAAAACCGGAGAAATTTGGATTATGACGCCAGCGGGTGGAGAAACAGGAAATCGCAATTTTTCCCTAATCGTTCAGCTTGGTTCATGGGTAAAACAGGATAAAACCGGGATTGGGTTTGACTCTAGCACCGGATTTCGGATTCTAGGAGCCACCAAAGATCCCATGTCACCGGATGCGGCTTGGGTGCGATTAGAACGCTGGAATGCGTTGACTCCGGAACAGCAGCAAAAATTTCCCCCAATTTGCCCGGATTTTGTGGTGGAATTACGCTCTCCCAGTGATACATTGAAATCCTTACAAAAAAAGATGGAGGAGTGGGTACGTTTGGGCGTGCAATTGGGTTGGCTGATTGACCGTACTGGTCGCCAAGTTTATATTTATCGTCAGGATGGTTCTCAGGACTGTTTAGAGAATCCGGAAACCCTATCCGGCGAGATGGTGCTTCCAGGTTTTGTATTAGACATGAGTGAAATTTGGTAGGAATTGATAAGGAGGGTTAGGGTGGGGTGACGCAAGGGGAGGGTTAAGATAAAAACCAAGACGATCGCATCAAACGTTTTCATTCAAATCAAGCCAACGCGATCGCATCCCATTGATGAGCATGACAATATCACAAATCCCGTAGGGGCGCACGGCGTGCGCCCCATTTAACCTACATCTAAGCAGATTACTTATCTTTCTTTTGCTTTTTGGAATGTTGTCGCTTGAGCAAACCTCCAAATCCTAAAGCGGTGGCTGAACCAAGGATAGTTAAGGGTTCAGGTACAGGTTCTGGGTTTACAATACTTTGTGTGGCATTAAAGTTATCAAAGGCAAAACCGCCACCTCCCCCACGGTTAACACCAGAAATCCGAATGTAACCGATATCACTGTCTAAATCGCTGAAGGAAAAGTTATAGGGCAAAGCATCGAAAGTATCAGGACCTTCATCACCAGGGACAGGAGGTGTGTTAATGGAACTAATGACTGTCCCTGTAGAATCAAGCGCTGCGATCGAGAATATTTCGCCCAGATCAAGATCCCAGAGTTGACCTGATGCGCTTGACGTTAAGTTGACACCAATGATAGGGAAGGCGCGATCGCAGGATGGTGCAATGGTCTAGAATCGAAGCATGATCCGGATTGAGCGGCTCTAGTAGAGTAGAAATTTATTTCCAATCTCTTAAGGTCAGCGACATTTCTCTTAAGTCAGTGCCACTTAATTTTTCTGTCAAATCAGTAACTATAGAAATTCTTATAACCCTGGTGATACGACCTGGAAACGTTTTAAGATCCTTGGGGATGGACAATTGAGCCTTTCTCGTTTTCAATTAGAAAACGGAGAACAGCTAGAGAACTCCCAATTGCATCAATGGCGTATAAACTCATAAGGAGTTAAGTCTCACCGATGGCAGTCAACCTGTATCAGTGACAATGAGTGGTAGTTCAGTTTTGAATGTGAGGTAAGAGCGATGAGTGATGGTATGGCATTCCTAACAGGGGCTGCCTTTGCGGGAGTAGCAGTTCTGTTTATGATGAAAGGCGGAGACAGTCTTGGCATTACCAATGCCCCTCCCTCTCAAACGGCTCAACTTCCACAGAGCAATCCTTATAATCCCTATGATCCTGCTTATGGGCAGAACCCGCAAATGCCAGTTCAGACGACACCGGGTTTTGCAGGTAATGATTTTGAACAGCAACAGGTTACAGTAGAACGCTTGAAAGGCATGCTGGAACAGCAACGCGCCGAAACGGAACAGCTAAAAGCTCAAATGCAAAACCAGCAAGCGTTGATTGACAATCTTATGGGACAAAATAATCCCAATAATCCCAATAGTTTCATACCACCTCGGATTGAAGCAGCGCCCCCTGTAACTCCTGTCCAGCAGTCTGAGCAAGATAATTCGATTATTTCCGGCTTGGTTTGGGGATTGGGTGGTATGGCGGTAACGATTAGTGGTGGTGTTGTCGTTGTGGGATTATTAGCAGTGCTGTCGCGACAACAACAACCACGTCCACCTCGGACAACTTACGTTGTGCCCCATCCCTACAATGCGCTTCCTTATGCCCCCTCAGCTAGGCGGCGCACTGAAGTAATACCGCCTCCTGTTGATGATAGACAAGTGGATTATGTGGAATATGAGCGTTAGTACAAAAAGGCAGAAGGCTCCAGGGCAAAATGCTGTAAGGTTTGTAGCAAATTCGTATTGCCTAAACTGAGCTTCTGGATGAGACCGCTCATATCCCGGATGCTGTTAAACCATGTCCTCTTTCCGAAGTGAAGGCTCCGGCTCCTTGTCAAGGAAGAATCCCCACGTCTTTAGACTGGGGAGTGCTAACTTGTTA
>JGI11783J13700_1039869_pt1 | contig 19762 bp, 10 predicted proteins | sample ElkSlonscriptome_6_FD_13700 | JGI IMG/M metagenome (IMG submission 13700)
GCATCGTCGCTACCGCCCAGCCTTCAACCAAGGAATGATCCCACTCACTCCGTTTTGCAGCTTGTATCCATTCAGTCGGGGATTCTTCCTGAAGGTCTGACCACAGAGAAAGGGGAGTCGCGGCGACGATTTGTAAAATTATCCAGGCTTTATTGCCTAATAACTGAGGTGGCTGTTTGCTATCAATCCCATCTCTAGTTATCTCTTGGTCATGATTATCTGGGAGGATAAAATCCAGGTGTAAACGGTTACGCTTGCGCCGAAATGTGATAGCCGATTGGATGCGTTGTTTCATCCGCTGACATAAACTTGATTCCGGTAACTGTGCTAATAAATTAGCCGCTTGGCGTCGCACCTCTTGACGACGGTCATCCAGCGCCATCTCTAAAAATGCCTCATCTTCCAGGTTTAAGCCAATTTGCAGGGTGTCTAACAACGCAATTCTGCCATCTGACGATTCTTGTTGCCACACAGCCACAAGTTGTTCCCGTGCCGAGGCGGGATGTTCACGCCGTAGATGTTGCAATAGAAGTTTGCGGGCGTCTAAACTTCCAGTTGTCCACGTTTGTTCGATATCCTCATCTCCCACATAATTCCAATCCGGATTATGGGCGGCTAACCACCGTCCTCGCTGACCTAAAACCGGGAGAATTGCGGGGCGTAACTGAGGTGAGGTGCGTCCGACTTCGAGTAACTCTGGTAAACAATAGTCGGGGACACGGTATCCGGCTGTAGCGGCGGCGGTTAACCATTCCGGTAACAGTTTTACCCGGTTTTTTTGTAGCATCAATTTCAGATAATGGGCGGCGCGGGGGCTACAGGGAGGTTTATCTTCAGGTGGACAAGGTTCGGGTAAAGGTTGGTTATCGGTAATCGGGCGTTGTCCAGCGCGGTGATAGAGAGAAATTGTCCCAGCCGCGCTGAGTAATGTGGCTTCTGGGTCAGTCGGATTCAGTTGGGATAAAAGTTGACTGAGTGGGTTAGTGGCTGGAGTAAGGGTGAGAGTTCGTCTCTCTGTGCCAACTAAGGCGGTGGTGATTACGTCTTGCCAGAGACTCATGGAGGCTTTACCGAAGATAGGATGTTAAATCGATTTTAATCGAACAGGTTCCTCTGAATTGATTACTCTATTACTGTTAGTTAACCCTTCTACCCTTTTACTCTAAAATTCCCACTAAAATATTTACTAACTCTCTCAAATCATCGGGCAACGTATAAGACCCAATATCTCTTATAATTGTTAACGTACTTCGCTCTAACTTACCAAAAACCCACAACTCCCCAATCGTCACCACTCCATACAACACCTCCGGTGATTCCTGGAGCATTGCCAACGCAATCAACTCCACCGCCAGTTGAGTGAACCCCCGCGTCAAATCATCCCGCTTCGCTTCAACGTATCGCGGGAGTCCCCACCCTCAACAGACGGATTTTCGTAGCCGTCAGGCAAGAATGAACGGCTGTAGGGTGGGGAGGGATAGCGGATTGCCGTAGGGACGGAGGCAATCAATCTTGCGGCTCTTCTGGGTCTTCCGTAGTTGGTGTGCTCGCATTGTTAGTTGGAAAGTCCAAAATTATGGACAGCAAGAGCTTCAACCATTTCAACCCGGATTTCAAGCCGTTTTGATGAGCTTAGATGCTATAGTCCTTGTGCAGTTTGCTCTGTGGCTATTAAGACTGATAGTTTAGCACACGCTTGTCCGGAAGACCCGAATACAGAGTGTGAACCCTTTCTTGGCTGCACTTGACATACCCCCAGCTGAATGTGCTAAAAGTATCAAAACTTCTTTGTTTCAGCAAATGCCAGTTCGACGTGCAACTTTTCGGCTATACCCCAATAAGAAACAATCGGCAATATTGCGGTATCACCGGAAGTTGCACAAAGACCTGTACAACGCGGCGGTTTCCAATCGGTTTACCCAGTACCAAAGGTTTGCTCATCGAGTTGATTACATCGAGCAGCAAAACTCTCTACCAGCTTTTAAGGAAGTTTGGCCAGAATATAAAGAGTGTAACTGCATGACTCTGCAAGCCACATTGAAGCGCGTTGACTACGCATTTCAGAGGTGGTTTAAAGGGTTGGGTAAACGACCAAGGTACAAGTCGATTAGGCACTATTCAGGCTGGACTTATCCAAGTAAGACTGGATGGAAAGTTCACACAACGGGTGATAACGGTTATCTGGAATTAGCCAAAATCGGTTCTATTCAGATGCGAGGAAAAGCTCGTAACTGGGGGACACCAACAACTTGTACGATTGTCTACCGCAATGGGAAATGGTATGCCAGTATAACTGTTAACTTGACTGAATTGCAGGCGGCGGCAAGGCAAACTGATTTTGGTGCTGTAGGTATTGATTTTGGATGCAAGTCCGCACTGGCAATTACTGATGGTGAAAACCACTCCTTTGTGGAGGCCCCTAAGTTTTTACGAAATGCTGAGAAGAAAATCAAGCATCTTTCCAAGGACAAACGACGTAAAGTAGCACCACTACGAAAGAAAAAACAGAAGGGTTCTAGTCGGTGGAAAAAAGCCCAAGCTCGAATCAGTAAAGTAACCCGTAAAGTTGCTAATCAAAGAGCTAATTGGGTACACCAAGTTGCCACAGAAATAGTTCGCTGTAATAGCTTCGTTGCAACGGAAAAACTAGAAGTCTCAAAGATGACCCGTAAAGCCAAAAAAGGCAAGCGTAAAAAGCAAAAGGCAGGATTAAACAAGTCTATTTTAGATGTTGGTTTTGGGATGTTACGCTCAGCTATTGAGTACAAGGTTGTCGAAGCTGGCGGAGTCTTTGTGGAGGTTCCTACCCGCAAGGTAAAACCATCCCAGACCTGTCCAAATTGTGGACATCAGCACAAGAAAACACTCGACCAAAGGGTTCACAAATGCAGCGAGTGTAATTTCGAGATGGACAGAGACTTGGCCGCTGCCTTGGTAATGCTTTTATGGGCGCAAGGAAAATTGCCGGGGTTTGAAACGAGCCTCGTAGACGCTGATGCCACTAGCTCTACTTCTGGCACCCGTAAGCGCAAGCAAGCGGGAAGCCAGAAGCAACTCGGGCAATTGAAGCGTCAGAAATCAGCTACGAAACTTACAGGGTTGGACGCAAAAACCAGCCCTTCAACGAAGTAAGGGCTGGTAGTTTATTAACAATTAATCCCATCTCCGACTCAATAAAATAATCTAAATTCCCCTGAAGTTGCTCATTAACCTTCAATGGGTACTCAATGCGTAGCAAACGGCGGCACATTACCGCCACTCGCGCCAACACTGGCGCAATCAAAATTTCCCGCTTGGCTGTTTCACTACTGAGAGTGACATAAGGAATCGTGTCTTCTAACTGCTGCTGTAACTCCGAAAGATACTCAATCTCACGAGTGGTTTTGGGTAAGTGAAGGCGCTGGCGTTCAAACTTATAGCCAAACTCTGCCAGGATTTCATCGGTATCATTGGGTAGCTCAAAGTAGGAACGAAAACTATAGCTGGTTCCCTCTTGCAAAATTTTGGGCTTAGACATAAATACTCCTGAGTTTTAGGTATTGTAGGTTGGGTAGAGCGATAGCAAAACCCAACAGGATTTAGGTTGAAGCCAGCAAACCTAACAAAATATAAGGCTAAAGCCTTTACTACGAACATTATCGAAACACAATAAACTGCTCTTGGGAAAAAGCACTTAAGGGGAAAAAGTGATCACCATTCCATTCGCCAAACACGGTGATGGGATGTCCGCCACTCAGGGCAAATAACTGCCAATTCTCTGTAAAGTTAGGGGCGAGGTGTAATATCTGGTTAGCATCGTCGCGCAATGCCCATCCTGATTTATACTTCTGGGGAATAACTCCTTGTAAACTGAGGGGAAATTGGTCTAACCAGGGTTGACAAGCTAAGGCATTTGTGTATTGAGCCAGTGCCGTTGCGATCGCGCTTTCCCCCTGCATCTGTGTAAACGGTATGGCTGGGGCGTGACGGGTTTTGACAATTGCCCGCAACGGATAAGCGCTGGCAAAGAATCCCAAATCGGCGTCGAGGAGAGTACCGGGAATGAGACTGGTGTCTAGGGGTTGAGAATGATGGGCAAAGGTAAGGATGAGGGCGAATCGATGCGTCTGTTGTCCTTGTAACCACATCCGTTGCGCCCTGAGGTTATCCTGGTCTTCGATACACTGTCCTAAAATTAACCAGCGATCGCGGATCATTGAGGTAGCCGTTTCTTCTTTTTGCCCCCAACCAATCACCGTGCGGATATCGGCTTGCCTGTCTGCGGGTAATATTTCTAGGCGTTGAAATCCTTGCAGTAACAAATACAAACGCCCCAACCGTTGCAAGAGGCGTTCTTGCCAACCCACTCCCGTATATGGAATCCCCGACATCTCCTGTAACTGACGCGCCAATCCTGGGGCTTGAGCATCAATCATCCGGGCGGCTACCGTATCCCAAAACTGATAGTCTTTTTCCGGTAAGTTGGCTAATCCCTGACGGACTAAATCACGCAACCAACGGTCTAATTCTTGCACCCCTGCGGTAACATTTTCCTCCCGTTTGGCGGCGCGTTTGGCTTTAGCTGCGGGATCAGCCACTTTTTCGGATTTTTCTACCTTTTTCGCCTGTTTTTGACGGCGAGTTTTAATCCAATCGTTTACCCAATCAGGGGATTGATTTTGGTTAAACCTATCGGGTTGATTGGCAAAGAGTAATAAGAGTCCGAGTCCATGTTTGCAGGGAAATTTACGACTCGGACAACTGCATTTAAACGCTGTTTCACCTAAATCGATTTGGGTTTGATAGGGGTTACTTCCACTTCCTTTACACTCTCCCCACACCGCCTCCTGATTTCGTCCCAATCCTTGCCATTTCGATAAACGTGCCAAGCCTTGACCATTTTGGGCAGACTTAGCATCGGGGGCGAGTGCGAGGATTTGTTCCGGAGTCCAGGTAATAGGCATATTAATCGGATTGATTCTGGGTTAAATCAAGATTGCGAATAGTCCGATTGATCAAGCTGAGATAGTTAAACTCTACGGCAAAACCCTTTCATCCTTCCACTGATTCCGCCACGGGCAAGATTATCGTAAACGTGGTTCCTGCGCCAACTTTACTCTCGAACTCCACTCTACCTTGATGCAATTCTACACATTCTTTCACAATCACTAATCCCAAGCCCACACCAGGAGTAATGCCAATATTACTGGCGCGATAGAATGCTTTGAATAATTTTCCCTGATCATCCGGGGGAATACCAATGCCTTCGTCAGAAATCCGCAGCCGTATTTCCTGGGCTTGAGGAGTTAGTTCTACCTCAATTAATCCTCCCTCTGGAGAATATTTGATCGCATTAGACAATAAGTTATCCAGAATGAGTCGGAGTAGGTTGCCATCTAAGACGCGATCGCACTCACTCGGGCAGATCAGATTTAGGCGATGTTTTTCAGTGAATTTAGGGCGCACCGCTTCAATCACCTCGCCCACGAGTTCCTCAACATTAACCAAAGTGGGATTAAATTCTAGGGCTTGAGTTTCGGCTTGCTCAATGAAAATCATATCGTTGACTAGATTCGTCAGATGCTCAACCGACTGTTTCACCCGTTGGAAATGGGTTTGTTTTTTCTCTGGCGTCAAGCGATCGCTATATCTTTGTAACATTTCCGTAGACGACAAAATCGTTGTCAGCGGAGTCCGGTATTCATGAGACACTGTAGCAACAATTCGAGATTTTAATTGGCTCAATTCTCGTTCTCTAGCTAGCGCTACCCGTAACTCTTCTTCTAGCTGCTGGCGTCGGGCAATTTCGGCTTCTAGTTGTTGGTTTTGCTGTCTTAATTGGGCTGTACTTTCAGCGACTCTTTGTTCTAAGTCGGCATTAGTCCGCTTCAGCAAAGCTTGGATTTGCTGTTGCTCGATGACATCATGAAACACCAATACAGCTCCCAGAATCTGTTCGCTATCATTCTTAATCGGAGCCGCACTATCATCAATAGGAATTTCTTCACCCTCTTTATCAATCAGCAGTGTATGGTTTTCTATAGTTACAGTTTTACCTGTTTGTAGAGACACAGTGACTGGGTTCGGAATGGCTTCTCGTGTCGTTTCATTAATAGTTAGAAAGATTTGATTCAAATCTTGACCCAAGGCGTCTTGTTGCGTCCATTTTGTTAGCGCCTCAGCTACCGGATTCATAAACGTGATCGCCTGTTGCGGATCAGTGGTAATAACTGCATCACCGATACTTTTTAGCGTCGTAGCTAGCCATTGCTCTCGCTCCCGAAGCTGTTGCTCCATTTTATGTTTGTAGAGCGCTACTTCAATCGTGGTTGCTAAATCTTTGGATTCAAAGGGCTTAAGCAAGTAACCATAGGGTTCAGTGAGTTTAGCCCGCTCCAGCGTCTCCTCGTCATTATAGGCAGTCAGATAGACAACGGGGAGTTGAAACTGTTGGCGCATTTGAGCCGCCGCTTCAATTCCATCGATTTTACCTTTGAGCCGAATATCCATCAACACCAAGTCGGGAGGATTTTGAGAAATTCCCGCGATCGCGGCTTCGGCAGATGTCACATTGGCGGTTACAATATATCCGAGAGATTCCAGTCGATTTTGAATGCTGAGAGCGACAACTCTTTCATCTTCCACGACTAAAATTTTTGCTTTAACCATTTGTTTAATTGAACAATCAAAATACACAATAAAATAAAGTACACTGATTAAAACAGGCGTCCCCTAGCACATCTTTACAGTTTAGTTGAAACTTTCGATTGGGAAACTAATATTTACTTCTGTTCCCTTATCCATGTTAAAACTTAGATTGCCCTCCAATTGTTCAGTCAGAACATTAATTAATTGTAAGCCTAATGACTTAGGATTGGTAAATTCAATATCCGGTGGAAATCCAACGCCGTTATCTTTGACCGTTAGGTGACATCGATCCTCAGATGCTGCGGTCAGGATCACCTCGATCGTCCCTTCTTGACCATTCGGAAAGGCATATTTTAGAGCATTAGACACTAATTCACTAATAATCAAACCACAGGGAATAGCGGCATCAATTGTTAAATCAACCTCATGAATATGAAATTCTAAGTTAACTTGGTTATATTCAAAAATATAGATTTGGAACAAATAACTGGTCAAATTCTCAATGTACTCGGCAAAATTGATCCGGGCAAAATCTTGAGACTGATACAATTTCTCATGAACCAACGCCATTGACTTAACCCGATTCTGACTTTCCTGAAACAGTTCCACCGTCGTTGGATCGGTAATGTACTGAGATTGTAAATCCAAAAGACTGGAAATCACCTGCAAATTATTTTTAACCCGATGGTGAATTTCCTGGAGCAAGACTTCTTTTTCCCGCAAAGAGGCTTGAATTTGGATTTCAGCCTGCTTGCGCTCCGTGATATCCAGATTAATTCCCATCATCCGCACAGGCTGATTCGTTTCATCGTAAAATACCTGAGATTTGCTTTCCACCCAACGCAGGTTACCATCGGTTCTGATAATCCGAAATTCAATATCATAGCAATCTTCCTGCTCATCAATCGCTCGTCGATCCGCTTGGTGAACGCGATCGCGATCCTCAGGATGAACCATTTCCAGAAATGTTTTGTAGCTAATCTGCGTGGTTTTGGCATCTAATCCATACAGGTGTTGTAGGTGATAGGAACAGGTAATTTGTTCCGTCTCCAGGTTTCTATCCCAGAATCCCATACGCGCCGCATCTAGGGCTAAACGCAACTGTTCTTCCCGCTGACGTAGCTGTTCTTCAGCCAGCTTACGTTCTGTCACATCTAGGTTCAGCCCAATTGTCCAAATAGGCTGATCGGTTTTGTCATAAATAATTTGACCTTTGCTTTGAATCCAGCGCACAATCTGATCGGGCCAAATAATCCGATATTCAAGGTCATAATCCTCCCCAGTTTGAATCGCCCATTCCATACTTTGCTTAACCAGTTCTTGGTCTTCCGGGTGAACCTTTTCTAAAAAGGTTTTGTAGGGAATTTCTGGACGATCAAATGCCAATCCATAGAGTTGTTCTAAGCGATAAGACCAAGTAATCATTCCGGTTTGCAAATTCCAATCCCACTTTGCCATTTGTGCGGCATCGAGGGCAAGACGTAAGCGGGCTTCACTTTGTTGTAAGAGATCCTCTGCCAGTTTACGGGCGGTGATATCGGTACTCACACCGAGGACTTGAGTCACCTGTCCATCTGGAGCCACCAACGGAGTTTTAATGGTTTGATACCAGCGAATTTCACCGTTTTGATCCCAGGAAAACTCTTCCGGAATGAACTTCGGCTGTAAGGTAGTCAATATCTCTTGATCTTCAGCCATGAAGCGTTCCACATCTGCTGGATCATTATGGAGTTGGGCTGTTGTTTTTCCCAGCAATTCCTCGACAGGAATCCCCCGATGTTCGGCAAACATGCGATTGGCTAAAATATACTGACCATCTTGGTCTTTGACATAAATTATATTGGGATTGGTATCAATAATGGTTTGCAGGAAGTCTTTTTGATCCTGCAAGGCTTGCTGGGCTTTTTGGCTCTGAGTGACATCAATGCCCACACAAACAATATTGGTTCCTTGCTGATATTTTTGAGCGGCAATTAGATGATAGTGATGGGAACCATTGATGTTAATCTCCAGGATCTTTTGGTCAGTTTGAGCCGAACTTGCGAGAAACTGTTCAATATAGTTGACAAACGTCGGATTACTATTGAGAAAGCCGAGGGGTTGACCAACAAAGTCCTCCGGTGACAGGTTGAACATATCTGCCAAAAATTGATTAACTCCCAGATATTGTCCTTGGCGACTCATCCAGGAGACGCAACCGGGTACTGCATCCAAAACCGCTTGCAGTTGTTCCTTGGCTTGTTGTAATTGTATTTCTATGGTTTGACTGTGAGTAATTTCTTGCTGGAGGCGAGTATTCGTTTGTTCGAGTTCGGCGGTGCGTTCGCTAACCCGTTGTTCTAAATGGAGATGAGCCTGTTGCAGCAGGAATTCCGCTTGTTTGCGATCGCTAATATCTTGAATCAGAGCGATCGTGTACTCAGATAACCCATTCGCGCCACGAACGGCTGACGCCGACACATGCACCCAGACTACATGACCTTGGTTATGAATATAGCGTTTTTCAGCGTTTAGGTGAGTGATTTCCCCCATGCTCAGTTTATGTAAGTCTTGATAGCACTGTGTCAGATCATCGGGATCGATAAACAGATGAAACGGCTGATTTAATAATTGGTCAGCCCTGTAGCCGAGGATATCTTGCAGCGCCTGATTGGTATGCATAACCCGCCCTTGAGTATTCGCGATCGCCATGCCAATGGGTGCCAATTCAAATACTGTGCGGAAACGCGCTTCACTGTCACGCACCGCTTGTTGAGCCTGGTGAATGTCGGTAATATCGCGGCACACGCTGAGGACAAATTCGACGGAACCATCTGGGGCAAATTCGGGAACCAGACGCGATTGGTAATAGCGTTGTCCATGGGGAGTCAAGAACGTGAATTCACTCTCATTTTCCTCACCCTTTTGGAACACCGTTTGTAAGGAGTCCTCCCAGACGGAAATAAGAGTTTGTGGTAATCCTAATTCCCGGTGGGTTTTGCCTAAAAACTCTTGATAGGGAATACCCGTTTCCTGTTCAATGACGGGGTTGACGTAGACATGACGCAGATGGCGATCAAACCGAGCCACAATATCTGGTGAATGATCCAGTAGAACTCGAAATTCGAGTTCTCGCTGATTGAGTGTGTCCTTAACCTGTTTGTCTTCGGTAATATCTTCGGTAATCGTGGCGAGGAGGATTTGAGGAACATCTGTCTGGCTTTCTCCCCAGGGATTCGGGATGAGAAAAGAGCGCGATCGCACCCATCGGATTGAGCGATCAGATTTGATAATCCGATACTCTTGTGGCACTTCACTGGTGGGGTGTTGCATCCAAGCTGCCGCTACTCGCTCTCGATCCCGGCGATCGATCGCATCCAGGATACACCGCATATACCCTCCCGGATGACTGGATAATTGGTCAGGGGTGTGACCCCACATCTGCTCAGTCGCCGCATTAGCGTATAATAATTGATGCCGATTTACCGAAGTCAACCAAAAGACATCCGCAAAAGGTTCTGTCATCACTGTATCCTTGATCTGGATCGGGCTTAAAAAGATCTGCCTAGAAAAATTTTAAAGACAACCAACCTGGTTGTCTTCGACAGCTCTAATAAAAAAATACGATTTTACGGAATTCGGTTCGGGATTGTCAACCAACTGTCCCTTGTCAGCCTTAAGCAAGATCCCCGACTTCTCCTACGAAGTCGGGGATCTGTCTGTGTAAAGGGGGAGTGTCAATTTTTCTAAAAGGGAGAGTGTCAACCTTTCGCTGCCATGGACAGGATCAGGTCAATCATGCGATTAGAATAGCCCCACTCGTTGTCATACCAAGCCACGACTTTGAAAAAGTTGGAGTTGAGTTCCATACCCGCCCCCGCGTCAAAGATGCTAGAACGGGGATCAGTGGTGAAGTCTGTGGACACCACGGAGTCATCTGTATATCCCAGAACCCCTTTGAGTTCTCCTTCCGAGGCTTTCTTCATCGCGTCACAGATTTCTTGATAGCTGGTGGCTTTATCAGTACGGAAGGTGAGGTCAACCACCGAAACATCAGGCGTGGGTACGCGGAATGCCATCCCGGTAAGTTTACCTTTGAGTTCAGGTAGAACCAAGGTAACGGCTTTGGCTGCACCGGTAGAGGCGGGGATAATGTTTTGAGCCGCACTGCGTCCAGCCCGCAAGTCTTTCTTACTCGGTCCGTCTACGGTGGGTTGGGTAGCCGTCATGGCGTGAACGGTGGTCATTAAACCTTCTGCAAAACCGAAGTTGTCTTGAATGACTTTGGCAACGGGAGCGAGGCAGTTTGTGGTACAACTGGCGTTGGATACAACCGTATGCTTGTTGGGATCGTAGCTCTGATGATTCACACCCATCAAGAGAGTGGGGACTTTTTCCGGGTCTTTTTCTTTGGTGGGAGCCGAGATGACGACTCGCTTCGCCCCGGCGGTGAGGTGCTTGGATGCACCGTCATAGGTGGTAAATAGACCGGTGGACTCAACCACATACTCGACGCCGTATTTACTCCAGGGTAGTTCCTCTGGATTCTTGATCGAGACGCAGGGGATTACCTTATCATTGACCACAATGGCGTCGGGTTTGGCTTCTACCGTACCGTTGAACCGACCATGGGTGGAGTCGTACTTTAACAAATAGGCGATACCCTCTGGTGGAACCAGATCGTTAATGCAGCAAAACTCGATATTGGGGTTTTCTAGTCCAGCCCGGAAAACCAGGCGTCCGATGCGACCAAATCCATTAATGCCAACTTTGATAGGTGCCATAAAATTCTCCTTTTGGTTAAGTTGTACAGAGTATGCCAGGGAAGGCTATTGGGTACAGCGTCAAGGGGAGCGTACTATGTATCAGCTAATGTCAGCGTTCTGACGTAGCATTCGTCTGACCATCTGACATGAACTGTACCCGCGTCTGCTTTAGGTTTTCTTTAGACTGCTCCCTAATTAACGGTTAGCTATCCCCTACTGTTTATAGACGCATTGCCAGTTCTTTTCAAGCTTGCAGGTTTCGGCAAGATTCGTCAATTGGTTTTTGCAGAATCATTGTCCAGGACTTTGAATCTAAATTTGCTACAACTGATACTGAAAAATCAGTCAAGCTGATCAGGTATAGACAGATGTTGCCTGTGTCTATCTCTACGATTGAAAAACTTGATTGATCAGCTTGCCCATTGTAGAGACGTTGCATGCAACGTCTCTACAACGGTGCCGAACGTCCTAATCGATGCGTCTATTGCTCTATCTACCGATTTACTCTCTGGGGAACGGGAATCTGGATGATGGAGAAGACTCTATATTATAACAAGATAAAGTTAAGAGAAGGTCACTGAGATTTTGACTGGTGGGCAATGCCCACCCTACGGTATATTAAGGAATTTTGTCAGACTACTTATTTTAAAAGATGAAATCAATATGAATAAAAAATGAATAGATATGGAAAATAGCTTCTGAATTGAATCTCTGAGACTACTCGATAAAAAAAATAAATTATGCTATATTAAAAAATAATGAAAGGGAGTAGCTCCTGGTCAAACATTACCAGGATACCTGAATCAACATACTGGTGATGAGCCTGGTTCAGGTGACAAGGGATTGAAGCTTCAGGTCATTTGAATCTACAGAATCTGAGCTGAATAGTTAGTTCCTTGGTAGCGAGACTTTCACTGAGTTCACACATTGATGTGAGCTTGGTGGGGTCTGCCTTTTCTCATCAAGCTCCATCAACAGCAATTAGTTAAGGAGCTTGAAAAATGTTAACTGCATTTACCGCTGGATTATTACTAATTACGATTTCTGAGTTAGGGGATAAGACGTTTTTTATTGGCGTAATCTTATCCATGCGTTATTCGCGGCGGCTGGTATTTTTGGGAGTTCTGGCGGCGTTAGCAGCGATGACGGTACTATCCGTATTATTGGGACAGGTGGTGTCGTTGCTGCCTGACTATTATATCCGTTATGGGGAAATTGCCTTATTTTTAGGATTTGGCTTCAAACTATTGTATGATGCCAGTAAAATGCCCGCTCAAGCTGAAAATACAGGCGCAAAGGAAGCAGCAGTGGAAGTTGCCAAGCAGAATAAGAAAGATAAGTTACAGTCTGCCAATTTCGCGATTCTACTGCAAGCTTTTACCATGACCTTTCTGGCGGAGTGGGGCGATCGCACCCAAATTAGCACCATCGCCTTAGCCGCCGCCCATCAACCTGTTGGCGTTACTGTGGGGGCAATTTTAGGTCATGGGATTTGCACCGCGATCGCAGTAATTGGTGGACGGTTAATTGCAGGACGAATTTCTGAGAAATGGGTAACAGCATTAGGAGGCGTATTATTTCTGATTTTCGGTGTTGTAGCGATGTTAGAACAAGTTTAGGTAGGTAGGGACAATAAAAGTTAACGGCGGGAATCGTCATTCGTTTATGTCATTCGTCATTCGTCATACTCGCGCAAGCAAGAAGCAAGCTACGTCATTCGTAAGGGTTTGAGGCTTTTGCAGCAAGCCCTACTTATGGCTCTGAATTGCCAACAAATTGCTGAATGGCATTAAAAAACTGGTTGTGATCCAGGGATAGTCTGATATTGTGACCCGCATTTTCAATTTAATAGTAACTGAAATAGTGAGGCTTGCTGCATTAATTCGATAGTCTATGCTAAAGGATGAGGCTCCTTCATAGGAATCAAAAACTACATATAATGGCTCAATAGATTCTGGCATTCTTTGCTTGAGTTTCTTGACCTGAAACTCAACTAAGTCGCCATTCCCACTCTGAATCGCAGGTAGTGAAACATTAGGGTATGTAGACCTGTTGAACAATCCAACTGGAATTTCTAGTGGGTTTCGATTCAACGGACTGTTATTGAGATTTTCTAAAATCGTCTTCGGTTCTTGAGGTGGTTCTGGTGGACTTGGGATATTAGGACGCTTATTTTTATCGTACAACCTAACCTGAGCGGGGAAGTGTAAAAATATACTCACATCCTCGGCTGGACAAGTCCCCTCGTTTACGAGTTCAATAAGCAGTTCAATCGTTCTGCGTTCCTTATTTTGGTAATGTGATAATCTAGTTAATTAATGTTCGTAGTCTTTGTAAAATTTCTCAAACCCTGCGTTGTATCTCGAAATATCTTCAGGCGAAAATGAAAGCTCTGGACGTCTTACTACTCCCGACCCACCCAATGATTTTTTAGGATAGTTCTTTTTGACTTGATCTAGTTGGTATTCAATCTGATTATTTGACAGATATTCAATTGGTTTTTCCAGAAAAAATTCTGCATATTTGACATCGAGAATCTAACAATACTATTGAAGCTCATAGAATGGTTTAGATAGATACCGGATCTTCTTCTAGTGCCTTACGGAGAATTTCAGCCGTTTCTGTTTGCTCCTGTTCATCTCCCTCTTCTTCCCATTGCCTCAGCAGTTCACTCAGCGCAATTTGCCGTACTGATTTCTTTACAGGATCAGGATTTTTTATTTCGTCCATTGCCTTTTCCCCAGTCTGCGATCGCACTGGCTTCATAGTGACGCTTTCACGGAATAGGCGCACGATTTGCAGTAAATTCGGCAAATGGTCTTCCGGTGTTTGCTGAATTTCAAGAATTAGCTTGGCTAAGACGTGATTGTCCTTTACGGGAGTGTTTTCTTTAGAGGATGCGCTTTCGGTACTCGGTGTATTGGTTATGCTGCTTAAATCTTGCTTAGACATAGTGTTCTCCTTTATCTCTTCTCTTCCCTAGCTTAACAATAAGTAAGGTATGGAATGGGGGTAAATTAGGTTTCTCCACAAAGTTGAGAAATACGCCCCAAGACACTATGGAGATTCTGTCTCACGTCTTCATTTTTAATTCGTAGCAATCGCAATCCCCGTGCAGACAAAACGCGATCGCGTTCGGCGTCATAGTCAGCTTGGTGTTGATGAATATTGCCATCCACTTCTATGACTAATCGGGCAGCATGGCAGTATAAATCGGCAATAAATCCATCAATAATTTGCTGACGACGGAAATGGAAGCCATTCAAGCGATTAGCGCGAAGGTGTTGCCAAAGGATTGTTTCTTCTGGGGTCATTTGACGACGGAGTTCCTTGGCGCGTCGTACTTTAGCTGAAGTAACTTTTTGTCCGATAACAATATTATGTGTTGACACCTTTTTGGGTATGGGGGGTGGCGAGGGAGTGGGGTTATTCATAATAAAGGATTAAGATAGGGTTTTATCGTTACATTTTAAATGACCTCTCCCCCAGCCCCTCTCCTACAAGGAGAGGGGAGCCGGAATGCCGGAACTCTTGTTCCCCCTTCCGTGCAAAAAAAGCGAAGCATCCGCTGTCCTCCCCCCTCTTGTAGGGGGGAACGAGGGGGGTGGGAAGGGGGTTAGGGGGTTAGGTTTTTACCTATCGCGCCGCCGTTGGCATCCCCAAAATGTCCTCAATCTTGGGCATTTCTTCCAACGGAATCACTCGTCCTTCATCCTCAAACCCAGCAATTTGATCGAAGTTCAAATAGCGATACAAATCACCAGCAAAGGGATTCAATTTCTCCGTCACAATCGCCGTATATTCCTCAACTGTGGGAATCCGTCCCAACAGCGCACAAACGGCAGCTAATTCCGCCGAACCGAGATAAACTCGCGCATCTTTGCCCATGCGATTGTTGAAATTCCGAGTTGATGTCGAAAAAACCGTCGCCTGATCTTCTACCCGCGCCTGGTTGCCCATACATAGCGAACATCCTGGCATTTCTGTCCGTGCATCTGCTGCCGCAAAGGTGTCATAAATTCCTTCTTCCCGCAGTTGTTTTTCATCCATCCGGGTAGGCGGACAAATCCAGAGGCGAACTTTTACTTTTCCGGCACCTTCTAAGACTTTGGCAGCCGCCCGGTAATGTCCAATATTGGTCATGCACGAGCCAATGAACACCTCATCAATTTTGTCGCCCGCACATTCGGACATTAACTTAACATTATCGGGGTCATTCGGGGCGGCGACAATCGGTTCTTTGATTTCGTTCAAATTGACTTCGATAATATCCGCATACTCGGCATTGGCATCCGCTGACATTAACTCCGGATTTGCCAACCATTGCTCCATTTTAGCCACACGGCGCATAATGGTACGAGCATCTTGATAGCCTCGCGCTACCATATTTGTCAAGAGCACAATGTTGGAACGCAGATACTCGGAAATTGTCTCTTTTCCTAGTTTAATGGTTGAACCAGCACAAGACCGTTCGGCTGTGGCATCGGTGAGTTCAAAGGCTTGTTCGACTTTTAAATCCGGTAAGCCTTCCATCTCCATAATCCGTCCAGAGAAGACGTTTTTCTTGTTCTCTTTAGCAACGGTTAATTTGCCTTGTTGAATCGCCACATAGGGAATCGCATTGACAATATCCCGCAGGGTGACGCCGGGTTGCAATTCACCGGTAAACCGGACTAAGACGGATTCGGGCATATCTAAGGGCATTACGCCTAAGGCTGCTGCAAATGCGACCAACCCGGAACCAGCGGGGAAGGAAATGCCTAAGGGGAAACGGGTGTGGGAGTCGCCACCTGTGCCTACCGTATCGGGTAATAACATCCGGTTTAACCAGGAGTGAATAATCCCATCCCCTGGACGCAAAGCGACACCGCCACGAGTGGAGAAGAAGTTGGGGAGTTCTTTGTGAGTGGTAATATCTACGGGTTTGGGATAGGCGGCGGTATGACAGAAACTCTGCATGACTAAATCAGCGCTGAATCCCAGACAGGCGAGTTCTTTGAGTTCGTCTCGTGTCATGGGACCCGTGGTATCTTGGGAACCAACGGTAGTCATTAAAGGTTCGCAAGACATACCGGGACGCACTCCGGGTAAGCCGCAAGCTTTGCCCACCATTTTCTGTGCCAAGGTAAAGCCTTTATCGCTATCCTCTGGCATGGTGGGACGAGTGAAGAGGGTACTGGGGGCTAATCCCAGGGCTTCACGGGTTTTATCGGTGAGACTCCGCCCAATTAATAGAGGAATACGCCCACCTGCGCGGACTTCATCCAGGATGGTTTCGGGTTTGAGTTTAAACGTGGAAATGACTTCGCCAGCTTCGTTGGTGATTTCGCCTTTATAAGGGTGGATAGTAATCACCATTCCGGTTTCCATCTTGGTGACATCGCACTCGATGGGTAATGCACCGGAGTCTTCGGCAGTGTTAAAGAAGATCGGCGCGATCGCACTCCCTAAAATATACCCGCCTGCGCGTTTGTTGGGAACGCAGGGAATATCTTCGCCAATATGCCAAAGTACGGAGTTAATCGCGGATTTACGGGAGGAGCCTGTACCGACAACATCGCCAACGTAAGCCACAGGATAGCCTTTTTCTTTGAGCTTGGCAATGGTTTCTAAGGCATCCGGCATCAGGGATTCCAGCATGGCTAAGGCGTGGAGGGGGATATCCGGGCGGGTGGTGGCGTGGGTAGCGGGAGAAAGATCATCGGTGTTGGTTTCTCCGGGAACCTTGAAGACGGTGACGTTGATGGCTTTGGGGAGTTTGGGACGGCGGATAAACCATGCCCCATTTGCCCAAGCATCAGCCACCTGTTTGGCGTAGGGATTGACCTCTGAGAGGGCGAGGACATCGTTGAAGGCATCATACACCAAGGTAATTTTACTCAGTTCCACGGCGGCTTCATACCCTAAGGGGTTGTCTGGGGATTTGAGTAAATCGACTAAGGATTGGACGTTGTAACCGCCTACCATTGTGCCTAATAGGTCTACGGCACCTTGGTGACTGATTAGGGGGCTGGTGATTTCTCCTTTGGCAATGGCGGTGAGGAAGCCTGCTTTGATATAGGCGGCTTCGTCAACACCCGGAGGAACGCGATCGCGAATTAGGTGCATGAGGGTTTCTTTTTCCCCCGGTGGCGGATTTTTCAGCAGTTCACACAGTTCTGTGGTTTGCTTGGCATCTAGGGGTAGGGGGGGAATGCCGAGTTCGGCGCGTTCGGCTGCATGTTGGCGATAGGCTTCTAGCATTCTAGTTGTCTCCTCTATAAGGGTTTGCTGGCATTTTGGCAGTTCAGGTTAGAATTTTTCAAGTACGGCTGTCCTGTTCTGTCTGCCTGTTGCATAGGTCAAGGGTACTGTCTTCTCAAGCTGTTTATTGTTGGCAGTGAACGCTTACCATAGAATTTCTCTCGGTGCTGTATCTGATTTGACCTAGCCTTAGAGTTTTATCTCCTTGAGGCTAAATCATAGTGGTTATGAGTACGGATTGACAACTGGGGAGCAGGTGGATGTGCGATTGGTTGATTGATTGGGGTTACTTGCGGGTATTTGGGAGGGAAACGCAGAGGGGCGCAGAGGGAAAGCGCAGAGGGAAAGCAGAGGGGTTTGGGGGTAAGTCTCATCAACCGCCTTGGGTTTAAACCCAAGGAACCAAAGCGAAAGTCAGCTAAAGCTGACTGGACTAAGAATAATGGCACTGACTTAAGCCTTTTGGAATCGCCGGAACTCTTGATATACCGTAGGTTAGGCGCTATCTATCAGCTTTAAGTTAGTAATATTCGGATTAAAAGTAAGTCTCATCAACCGCCTTGGGTTTAAACCCAAGGAACCAAAGCGAAAGTCAGCTAAAGCTGACTGGACTAAGAATAATGGTACTAACTTAAGCCTTTTGGAATCGCCGGAACTCTTGCTATGTCATAGGATAGACACTATCTATTAGATTTAAGTTAGTACCATTCGGATTAAAAGTAAGTCTCATCAACAGCCTTGGGTTTAAACCCAAGGAACCAAAGCGAAAGTCAGCTAAAGCTGACTGGACTAAGAATAATGGCACTAACTTAAGCCTTTTAGAATCGCCGGAACTTTTGCTATACAATAGGCTAAACACCGTCTATCATCTTTAAGTTAGTATAGCAATCGCCATAACGGTTAGAACGCATCATTTGGTAGAGACGTTGCATGCAACGTCTCTACAACAGGAAAGGAAAGTCCTAATCGATGTGTCTACTGCTATACCATTCGGATTAAAAGTTTTAGTCCACTTTAGTGGACTTGAGCTTTTAGCCCGGAGTTTGAACTCCGGGCGGGTGTCGGGGCGTACTTTAAATCAGTGCTATTCAAATGAAATTAGAGAGTTCTGCGAATAGGATTGAGTTTGGATTAGGGAATGGGTGATGGGGTTGAGTTCAGTTGGCGTGGGATTTTCGCTTCTCAATTTCAGCGATGGGTAATAGTAAGGTGTCTTCTATTTCATGTCGTACTTCCTGGCTGATGTAACAGTCGCTTTTGAGGGAATTGACTAGCAGTTTATTGGCGTCGTAATACTGCTGTAATAGTTGTTTTTGTGAATCACTGAATTGCCAGTCATGACCAATATTGCGATGCTTAATCATTGCTGCTCTTAGTTGTTCAGTCCAAGCTTTACCATTAACTCGCCACCATTGCTCTTTATCATTTTCTTCTTGGCTAGGAAGTTGATCTTTAAGTTGTTGAAGCGACTGTTTTAACTCAGGGTTGCGGGAGAGGTCGAGGTCGAGGGAGCCGTTGAGGATACGGGATAAAACGAAGGCGCGGTCGAGGGGGAGGACGAAGGCGCCGTCGAGGTCGAGGGTGAGGGCGAGGGCGTTGTCGAGGTCGATGGCGAGGGTGAGGTCGCGGTCGCGGTCGCGGTCGAGGGCGGGGAAGAACATGAGGTCGTCGGAGAGGGGGAGGACGAAATAGAAAGCTCTAACAGCATAGGGCTTGTAGGGAACTTCGACAGACAGTGATTTTTGGTTAACCCAGGTGAGGAAACTCTGTAATTTCTCATCACTAGCTACCAACCCATCAATTTTTTGCTTCATTTGCTGCACAAGTTCATCAGCATTACGCATCCTGCCAGCCGTCAGTAAAAACACCTCACGCCAACGCTTTTCAGTAATCTTACTGACTAACAAAGCAATATCAGATTTAGCCACAATTTCTCTAGCCGTAAAATACTCTTGAAACGTCAGGTGGGAAAACGAATAAATACCTCTCGCCCGTTCTACTAATAACCCATGATGGGCTTCAATCGACTTTAAAACTGCCTCACTATCTAATAACAAAGCCTCCGGATCTGTTTTAGCATCGGGTAAATTACGAATGTAATCAGCAATATACTGCTCAATATATCTTTGCTTAAAGAAATACTCTCC
>JGI11783J13700_1062000_pt1 | contig 19577 bp, 15 predicted proteins | sample ElkSlonscriptome_6_FD_13700 | JGI IMG/M metagenome (IMG submission 13700)
GGGGGAACGAGGGGGGTCCGGAGAAGGGGTTAGGGGATGAGGGGGAAAATGTCGCCCTCGAAAGTATGCTAAACCATAACCAATACCACCCCATCAAACAATCATGCCTCAACTCATCCCGATTAAACTTGACGAGCAAACCATCATCTATATTGAAGCCACAGACGACGTAGACATTCCCGACATCATCACAGAGGAAGACGAAGAGGAAGCCGGAGAGGAAGCCGCCGTTCGCAAAACCATTGAAGTCGCCAAAGCGCAAAGGCAGATGGTGCAGAATTTCCGAGCGATTCAAGGCACAATTCGAGCGTACACCATCTACACCTTAAGCGCCTTTAAAAAAATGGCGATCGCTAACGTCAACAAAGTCACCCTAGAATTTGGCATCGAACTAGGTGGTGAAGCAGGCGTTCCTTATGTCACCAAAGGAACGGCTAAGAGCAACCTAAAGATTACTGTTGAATGTTCATTTCCTGACTCAACTGAATAGGACGTTAAAATCAAATAAGCCAGCTACCTGTAAGGGCAAGGCAATGCCGTACCCCTACCATAAATGGCGTGTGTGCATAAGTCAACCCAACCTACAAAATTGGCGATCGCACTAGGGGTGTGGAAACCCGCGTAGGCGGGTTTGGTTTGTGTAGCTGCGGTTTCAACCGCCCTGTTTTATTAAATTAATGAATAAACTTTTACCGCTTCTACCTCCATGAATACACCTTCTGTGCCATTTCCCGCAATAATCGCTGATTATTTTGATAGACTTCCAGATACAAATTCGCCGAGTCACCTTCATCCATTTGCAAACGATAAACCGTATCCCCACGACGGAACGAATTCTCTGGATCATTCTGCTTATGTTTCACAGTAATCGAATCTCCCGTTCGCTTCGATTGTCCCAGATAAAACTGACCCGACTCACCCGCACAGATGGCAAAACGATAGTTGTCTGTTTCCCCAGCCGTTCTTAAGCTAGTTTCTTGGGGACATTGGTTATATAATCCCGTCTGTTCTACTTCAGCTAGCCGATAATAGGCTGTTTCTCCAGGGTTTCTAATATAACCCGTTTGTTGGAGGAATTTGCGTAAATCCTTAAAGAATGACTCTCTGTCATTTCCTTGATAAGCTTGACGAACACGGTACCAACCATCTTCACTTTGACCAAGCATATACTTATCCGCTAAATAAGCGGCTAATGCTCCTCTAGCCACACCAGGATAATCAGTTTCTTTATAACGCTGCCAGAGTTGATAGGCATCATTGTAGATCAGTTGTGGATAGCTGCGCGTTACATCTATCATCTTGCCATTGCGATACTGCCAAATCTGCAAGGGAAAAGATGAACCAGCATAAGAGGCAAAGGCGTAGGCAAAGCTATCATCCCGCGTCCAAAATTCAGGAATGTTATCTTGATTTAAGTCTTTGAATTCGTACGCCGCATTCCCCCAAAACTGTTCGGTTAGAGTATAGGCATCTTGAGCCGCATCGTAGCGATAAATCATAGAAACCCAACAGCAATGCGCTCCCCCCGTATAGATGTCTAAAATCACTTCGGGCTCGGCGTTAATGTCTAAGTTGCGGACTTGCAAATCCGTCAACCGACAAATTCCAAAGTCTGTTAATGACGATTGATTCAGTAAAATTGCCCCATCTCGACTGATTTGTAATTGGGCGTCATCTAAACAAAAGTCTTGGCTTTGATAGGAAAACTCAGCTCGAACGTTTCCCGATTCAGCGGTTTTGGTTTCGGCTACAGCCGGAGTGGCTAATCCCATAGAGCCGATAGCGATAATAGCTAATAAAAATAGTTTGTTCATTTTTCAGATTTAAAACAAGGGAACAGTGAACAGACGAAATTGAGGGTTCAACCGTAAAGTCCGTCTAAGTCAAATAACACTGACTTGAGAGTTTGTAGTCAGCGCTAAAGCGCTGATGGCACTCAAGTGCCTACTACGAACCCAGCTTAAGTCGGTGTCATTCTGCCTAAGTCATGTTTTATTGAACCGTTATATTATTGCCTTGTTCCTTGCCTTGTGCCATCTGCCTCCTGCCCTGGAGCCTTCTATCTTTAACCCCTCGCAGATTAGGATGTAGAGGGAGCATCTGTGCCAAGAGAGAGAGTCATGAATCAAACTGAACAAATTCTTTCCCAGTTACCGGGAGATGTCTTGGGAGGCTTGCGGAAGGCTGACCAATTCTGGCAAGCATTGCGAGACGATACTACGCCGATTCCCCAGGTGGTTAAGGAATCGAAAGAACCCTTGGGAACCGTCGATTGGGATATCATTATCTGTGGTGGTACCTTAGGCATTTTCCTGGGCGCTGCGTTGCAAAGGCGAGGCTGGCGCGTCGCCGTATTAGAACGGGGGATTTTGCGGGGGAGGGATCAAGAGTGGAATATTTCCCGCCCAGAACTTGATGTATTCCTGGAACTTGACCTGTTATCCCCTGAAGAATTAGAGGACGCGATCGCATCTGAGTATAACCCAGGTCGGGTGAGTTTTTTGGGGGGAGAGGATGTTTGGGTGCGGGATGTCTTGAATATTGGCGTTGACCCGGTTTTCCTCCTGGATACCCTCAAGTCCAAGTTTCTCGAGGCTGGGGGTCAACTTTTAGAAAAAACAGCCTTTGAGGGGGCGGTGATTCATCCGGATGGGGTACGAGTTGAGGCGGCGGGGGGGTTAAACACCCGGTTACTGATTGATGCAATGGGTAACTTCTCTCCCATTGTTAAACAAGTGCGACAGGGGGAAAAACCGGAAGGGGTTTGTCTGGTTGTGGGTAGTTGCGCTCAAGGCTTTACCCAGAATGATACGGGGGATTTAATTGTCTCTTTTACACCCATTCAGAATCATTGTCAATACTTTTGGGAAGCCTTTCCCGCCCGAGATGGCAGAACCACCTATTTATTCAGCTATCTCGACGCCCATCCCCAACGCCCCAGTTTGGGGTTTTTTATGGAGGAATACTTCCGGCTATTGCCTGACTATCAGGGGGTAGAACTCTCCCAACTTGATTTTAAACGAGTGTTATTTGGCTTTTTCCCATCCTACAAAGACAGTCCCATCAGAATGCCCTGGAATCGAATTTTGCCTGTGGGTGATAGCAGTGGCGCTCAATCCCCCGTCAGTTTTGGCGGATTTGGTTCCATGGTGCGTCACCTTAAACGTTTGACAGAAGGCATTGAGGAAGCCCTTAGCTGTGACGTTTTGACCCAAGACGCCTTGAACCTGCTGCAACCCTATCAGCCAAATATTGCCGTTACCTGGATGTTTCAACGGGCGATGAGTGTGGGCGTTGAGCAAAATCTCCCCCCCAATCAAATCAATGAGTTGCTGAGTGGTGTTTTTCAAACAATGGCACAGTTGGGGGATGACGTACTGCGCCCCTTCCTGCAAGATGTGGTGCAGTTTTCTGGATTATTCCAAACTCTAACACTGATTTCCCTAACTAAACCGGGACTGGTGACGCCTGTGATTCCCCAAGTTGGGTTAACCACCCTGTTAGATTGGATGGTGCATTACATAAATCTGGGTGTCTACAGTGGCTTATATCCATTAGGACAATTTATGAGCAAACCCGTAAACCAATTACCCCCGACTCCCCAATACTATTACCACCGTTGGCTAGATGCATGGCGCTATGGTTCTGGGGGGGATTATTAATCTAACTTGGTACAGGAGGGTGTGTCAGATGGGGGAGATAATGCAAAATTTAATCAGGGCGGGTTTTGCACAAACGTTACCATCAATCGCAAAAAGAAAGTCCCTAAACCCACCCCGACAAAACAGGTTCCCGAAGGTCATGAAGGGTCAAAACTTGATTGCTGACTCATTGGTCATTGGTTATCGAAAGGCGCTTTAGGACTAAGGACAAATGACGAAGGACTAAATAAGAAAGGATTATGAAGATATGGAAGCGCCTGACTGGAAGTGGGCGCAAACTTAGCATCACCACCAAGTTTGCGTTGGCATTTATTGCGCTGCTGTTGTTGATTGGTATTGTGTCAATGACAGGCTTTGTCTCTCTGCGACAAATGCGTAATGAGACCAAAGCGGTGCTTCTGACCAGTATTGAGGTGCAACGGCGCGGGTTTGAAATGGATGCAGCATTACGCAATGCCCGTCGCGTAGAAATTGATTTCTTTTTACGGTGGCCCAGCATTAATTTTTCCAGTACCAATCTGAATGATTTTCGCGACAAACACCGCCAAGAGATTGAAAAAGTTATCGATATTAGTAGCCAACTGCAAGAGCTTCTGGCTCAGGTTCAGGGGGGGATATTTAAACGGCAGAGTAATCCGGATTTGGTGGAGTATGTGGAAATTGTTGAGCAATATTCTCGCAGTTTCCAGGAAACGGTGGGTTTGGTGAGTAATTTGGGACTTGATAATGTTGGTGTCCTCGAACAACTGGAACAAAATTTAACCCGATTGCGGAAGCGCTTGGAACTCGCCGAGGCTCAAGAGTTTCTGGTATTAGTTAATCAAATGCAGTCCTATGAAAAGGAATATTTATCTACTCGTGAACCTGCCAGAATGGAGTTGCTGACTAAAACAGCGCAACAGTTACGTGAGCAAATTAACGCTAGTGCTAAATTTAATGATACCGAACGGAGACAGGCATTAAGATATCTCGATGCTTATCAATCGGTTGCCGAAGAGATCGTTAAACTGGATCAGGAAATTCAGGACAAAATTCGCAATTTTGATCAACAGGCACAGAGACTAGCAGATAAATTAATCGACTTGGCAGATGCGGAGGCGGATCGAGCGCGTCGAACGATTAATGACACCAGTTATACGGCGACGATATTATTAGTGGCGGCTGTGTTGGTGGCATTAATTGCGGCAGTAATTATTGCCAGACAGTTTGCTTCTGCCTTAAGAACATTGGATCGGGAAACTGCAAAATCCGAACACTTACTACTGAATGTTTTGCCAGCACCCATTGCCCATCGTCTGAAGCGAGAAGAGCGAACGATCGCGGATCACTTTAATGAGGTGACGGTACTCTTTGCCGATATTGTCGGGTTTACCGAGTTGGCGTCTCACACCTCGCCGATTGAACTGGTTGAGATTTTGAATGTGATTTTCTCGGAATTTGACCAATTGGTCGAGGAACACCATTTAGAAAAGATTAAAACGATTGGGGATGCCTATATGGTGGTTGGCGGGCTACCGATGCCGATGCTCAACCATACCGAAGCGATCGCGGATATGGCGTTGGATATGCAACGGGTGATTGAGCAATTTTGTCAAGAAACCGGGAAATCCTTTAGTATTCGCATTGGCATTCATACTGGACCGGTGATTGCAGGGATTATTGGGATTAAAAAGTTTATTTATGATTTGTGGGGAGATACTGTAAATATTGCCAGTCGTATGGAATCCCACGGCTTACCAGGGAGTATTCAGGTAACGGAAGACACCTATAAGCGCCTCAAGCATCGCTATCATTTTGACGATCGCGGTCCGATTCAAGTCAAAGGGAAGGGGCAAATGAATTGTTATTTGCTCACGGGGAGAAAGCAGAATTCGCCAACAATTGAATATATTGATTTATGAGCATTGATGGTTGACTGAGTATTATTACTTTATGAATCATTAGCGGCGACAGAACCACCTAAACAGGTTGATGTCGCCTTGCATTTTTTGGAGTTCCTGTTGGTGGCGTTGGGCAGTTTGGCGATACCATTGGCAGTAGGACTCGAAGTCTTGACGATACTGCGTTTCTCGGTGGAACTCTTGAGCGAGTTGGTAGGTGGCAAAACTATCTGCAGCAGGTGGAGGGGTGGGGACAATTTGGCGGAATTCCTGTGACATGGGGATGAGAGGGTATGGAGTTGGGTTCAAGTCAAATCGCCCACGGCGTTTAGTTTAGGGTACTCTATATCCGGCTGAGTGTCCAAGGCGCGATCGCGTCACTGGTTGCTCGTTACTTGAATTTCCGTCTGTAGCTCAATCTCTGGTTCTACTTGAGCTTCGACGAGTGCAGCATAAATCGGAATATTAGATTCTACAGCTTCAAAACTTACAACTAGAGAGTACGGAGCGTTAGCATCTGGATCATTATTCCAGCCTTCATGTCCAACTACTGCTATACAGAAAGCGTCTCTAAGATTATAAGATTTGACCATAGCCCAATCTTTCTGAAGAGTTCCTGCACTTCTAGATATCCCCTGAGTTCTTCCATGATTTTTTTGTTTTCCTAGAGTCCAACTAAAAATTTTATCTCCCTTGTCTGCATCATCTGGAGCATCATACTCTTTCAAAACTCTTGCCAGGAAACTATCTGGATCTTCCCCTCTTTTACTACACTCCCAGTCAACCCAAGTTGAGAGATATCTTCTGCGATTTCGCCGCGTTCGGCGAGGTTGAGCTTTGTAGGATAAGGTGACTTCCAGTAAAATGTCTAGTTCTTCCCCTTGAGAACGCAGGTTATCTGGCAATTTCACTTGATAAACATGAGCTTGTCGAGCTTTAATATGCTTTTCTCCTCGCGTAATCAAAGTGATGCGATTCTGTGAATTGTTCAAAGCGCGGTCAAAATTAGGAAGACCATAACCAATTTGACGAATAACTTGTAGCTTATCTACATTATCTGCCATTGCCCACTCTAGCCATCTTGCTGACTGCACGATTAGCGCCCGGTACAGAAGACAACTCTCATTGGGAAATTCAGCCGCAAGATAAGCTGCAATTTCAAATCATCTGGATCAAAAGCATCAGGGTCAATCTGTAAAATAATCCGTTGAGCATCAGGGAGTGGAGGTTTTTCCTCTTCCTCCCGCTTCTGTTGAATATCTTGCCACGCCGAGACGATAGATACTGTTGAGTTCTTGAGTCTATTTCCATGTCCCCAGCGATCACTGAGGTTTGTAGTGGTTCGAGGATTTGGTTTTCTCCCTCCAAAGGTAAATGCAGCAGTTCCTGCCCTGGTCAATCTAAGCGGGATATGAGGAAAATCAACCATTTAGTTCTCCAAACAAGCTCATAGTTCTTTCTAATAAATCTTGATTTCTTTGATTGCTTCTTCCAGGTGTTCATGAATTACTAAACCCTCTCGATCGAGAATCGCTCGTTTCGCCGCATCTTGTGCTACTCTCACAGCTTGAGCCGCAGAGAAATCCTTCATCTGCTTAATGATCTCAAACCAGTTAATTGAGCCAACTTCAATAGCAGACAACGTTTGCTTTAATATAAATTCTAGCTCCTGTTCTCCGGGTAGGGGTACTTCAATTAAGTCATCAAATCGTCTCCAAAGTGCTGTATCTAAAGACTTGTTCAGATTAGTAGCCGCGACTAAAAGACCAGAAGAGGGTTCGTACTCATCTAGGATTTGTAGAAATGTATTTACAACTCGCTTTATTTCTCCTACTTCTTGAGTATCCTGTCGTGATTTAGCGATAGAGTCACATTCATCAAGAAACAGCAAACATGGCTCTTCTGACGCCTTATCAAATACCAGCCTCAAATTACTGGCAGTTTCTCCCAAAAAAGACGATACCATGGCATCAAAGCGAACCTTCAGCAGAGGTAAACCTGTGTTCCAGGCTAAACGTTCAGCTCCCAGCGTCTTTCCGCAACCGGGGAAACCATAGAGGAGAATTTTTTGCCGATAACGTAGTCCATAATGAGCGAGTCTATCTCTTGCCGCATACTCACGCTCAATACGCTGGAAACGTTTCTCAATCGCTTCAGGTAATACCATCTGATGTCGCAGTTTCTCCCTCGGTATGACAGTAACTAAGGGAAGATTGAATCGCTTACTGGTTGGCAGTTCACTGAGAGCCTGTAGATTGTCTGATACAACAGAGGTTGGCTTGCCGTTAGAAGTCAGCTTATCTTTCTGGCTCTTTTTCTTGATATTATCTAGCTGATCAGCAAGCAGCGTGTGTCCTTTCTTACGCTCTTCCTCAATCACTAGGTACGTCAACTTGTCGATCGCCTCTGTGTCGGAACTCGCGATCGCTCTAAAAAGTCTCTTGAGAAGCTCTGCTTTCATAGCCTCTCTCAGTATAAGGGGTTGTACTGCACTATAGTATCCTAAAATAGTACATAAGTACCAAATTTGATAACTTTCTTTGCTGAAGCTATCGCTGAAAAAGGCTCCCTAGAAATAGAGAGCCTTTTTGATTACAGTAGACTGACTACTGCGAGATAATTATCCCTAAAGCGCCTTAGCCTTAGCCACAATGTTATCCACCGTGTAGCCAAACTTTTCTAAAGCAACGTCACCGGGAGCCGATGCGCCAAAGCGATCAATACTAATCGTGTCACCTTCAGCGCCAGCATAGCGATACCAGCCAAAACTAGAACCCGCTTCCACCACTAGCCGCTTGGTTACAGCTTTGGGTAATACCGATTCGCGATAGCTTTCATCCTGTTCTTCAAACAGTTCACAGCTTGGCATGGACACCACGCGGACTTTCTTGCCTGCAGCCCGGAGTTTTTCCGCTGCATCAACACAGATGTGAACTTCCGAACCTGTACCAATTAAGATGATGTCGGGTGTACCATCGCTATCCGATAGGATGTAAGCCCCTTGGGCGACAGCATCAATTGAACTTCCCTCTAAGTTAGGTAGCCCTTGGCGAGACAGTGCTAATAGACTGGGTGTTGCTAAACCCTGGGCAGGTTTTGCCTTCTCAACCGCTACCTTATAAGCACCAGAGGTTTCATTGCCATCCGCCGGACGAATCACGATTAAGTCGGGAATCGCTCGCAGGGTAGGAATATGCTCAATCGGTTGGTGTGTCGGACCATCTTCTCCTAATGCCACGGAGTCATGAGTCATCACCCAGATTACCCCAGCGTGGGATAGGGCAGACAGACGAATTGATGCCCGCATGTAGTCGGTGAAGACTAAGAACGTGGCACCGTAAGGAATCAAGCCAGACTTATGCAGGGCAATCCCATTACAAATCGCTCCCATACCATGTTCGCGAACCCCAAAGCGAAGGTTGCGATTTTCATAAGCGCCTTTTTGGAAATCCTTGGAGGATTTGAGTAAGGTTTTGTTGGACGGGGCTAAGTCAGCCGAACCGCCAATGAGTTCTGGTAGTACCCCAGCAATGGCGTTGAGGGTTGCACCCGATTGATTCCGAGTGGCATCTTTCTTATCCTGGGGGGTGTAGGCGGGTAGGGCTTTCTCCCAGTTTTCGGGCAACTTGCCGCTGGCCATCCGTTCCAATACGGCAGCTTCTTCTGCGTATTCGGCTTTGTAACGGGTGAAGAGTTTGTTCCACTCTTCTTCGTACTCAGCACCGCGATCAACTGCCTTGCGGAAATGTTTCAGGGCGTCTTCGGGTACCTCGAATTCTGGATACTTCCAATCCAGATGTTCACGAGTGGCTTTCACTTCGTCTGAACCTAAAGCCGCACCATGGACACCGTGGGTATTGGCTTTATTGGGGGAACCGAAACCAATGGTGGTGGTGACTTTAATTAAGGAGGGCTTATCGGTAACCGCTTTAGCCGCTTCAATTGCTTTGTGAATCGCGTCCAAGTTGGTGTTACCATCGGGAACATGCTGGACATGCCAACCATAAGCCTCAAAGCGCTTGCCTACATCTTCGGTAAAGGCAAGGTCGGTGGAACCATCAATGGAGATATGGTTATCATCGTAGAGGGCAATCAGTTTGCCCAATCCCAGATGTCCAGCGACAGAACAGGCTTCTCCAGATACACCTTCCATATTGCAACCATCACCTAAAACGACATAGGTGTAGTGGTCGATAATTTGGCAATCGGGTTTATTAAATTGGGCGGCTAAATGTGCCTCTGCGATCGCTAACCCCACACCATTGGCGATCCCTTGTCCTAAAGGTCCGGTGGTGACTTCTACCCCTTGAGTCATGAAGTTTTCTGGGTGACCGGGAGTTTTGGATTCCCACTGACGGAACTGCTTGAGATCATCAAGGGTGATGTCATCATAGCCGGTCAGATAGAGCAAGGCATACTGTAACATACAGCCATGACCCGCCGACAAAACAAAGCGATCGCGGTTTAACCAGTTAGGATTTTTCGGGTTGTACCGCATCAGCCGATCCCACAGCACAAACGCCATCGGTGCTGCGCCCATTGGCAATCCGGGGTGACCGGAATTGGCTTTCTCTACGGCGTCTATCGCCAGAAAGCGGATGGAATTAATACAAAGTTCTTCGAGAGATTGGGTTGCAACGACCATAGGTGTTATCTAATGACTCCAGGAAACTAGGGTTTAACGCAAAATTTTTTCCGTAAAGCGAGGGTTACTCTTTCCCCAAGGATACACTTATCATCCCATTAGGGGGATCGATGATCAAGACGGCTTGGTATAAGCTTGGCTAAAATTTGGCGATTGGGGTGTTGGGTCGGCTGAGATAGTGCCGATGAAGTCAAAAAGGATGCGATCGCACAATATTTTTTTTCGCAACGTTTCGACTGACTCATCCCCGAATCACTACAACGGCGCGATCGCCTGGAGTAATTGCTGATGCTGTGGTGGTACGCTGGGCAATGGGCGGTAATCCCAGACGTTGGTCAAAAATCACCAGCCATCCTGTATCAAGTCCTAACCCCGCCAAATAGCGATCAATCTGCTCCAATCCCGCTTTAATCGGGTCTGGGCGTCCCTCACGCCACACCTTCAACTCCATCGCCAACGTGATCTCCCCATAACGCAAACACAGATCCATCCGATCACTACCAATAGCATATTCGCGCTCTAGCGTTCCTCCCCCATTCACCACCCGATGCAAAAATGCCATCAACACCAAATGGGGCGCAATCTCATGATAGGGCGCACTTTTGAGTAAGGGTTCTCCATGTTGACGCCAAAACCTGAGAAACGCCTCCAGAAGTTGCTCCGAATCCAGTTTCCCCTCACGGGTTAGCCAATTGGGGTGAATCACCGGCAAACTATCCTGGGGTCCACTTGCCAATACTCTGGGTAAAACTTCCCGGTAAATCGGATTCGCTGGGGTCAACCCTCCAGCCGGATGGCGCACCACTAAACCTAAATCCACCAAAAACTGTCGGTCATCATTCGGTATATCTCCCAATTCTTGTCCGGCTAAAATCGGCTCCAAAATGACCCGTACTCGGTCTTCTTGCAACAGGTGGGCTAAACTATCCAGATGGGTATCTTGCCGTTGAATCAAAATTTCCTTGGCTTGTTCCAAATGATCAACGGTGATCACCTGTTGCGGATCAGGCACAACAACTTCCACAAGTTGTCGGGCGAGGGCATTCACCAACCAAGGTTGTCCTTGAGTTAATTCAAAAGCCCGTTGTATCGCTTCGGGGGAAAAAACTTGACCCGTTTCAGCCGTGTGTTGTCCATAGAGCTGGGCGACTTCTGTGGCGGTAAAATTCCGTAGCGTCAGGGATTCCACCTTAATATTGAACGGGCTGGCGGTGTTCAGACGCTTACTCCCCCCAGATGCCACTTTATAATCCCGCACATCCCGCACCCCAATCAGCGCCAGAGCATGGGGAAACCCCTTTGGTCGCTTCGGATAGCCATTTCTGAGTTGGCGCAACAGGGCGATTAAGGTTTCATCTTGCAGAGCATCAATTTCATCAATAAATACAACCAGGGGACGGGAGGACTGTTGCGTCCAAGCGCTCAACGCCGCCCCAATCTGTCGCCCTGGCTCAGAGGGCGTCCAATCCGCAGGATGGAGATCGGGGGGTAGCCAAAAGGTGGCATCCTCTTTCCAGGCATCCAGGATTGCCCGTTCTGCTGTTCCCGGGTCATGGGGAAAAGCCGCGCCCACTTCGGCGGATACCATGACCGCCGTATAGCGTCCACTGGCGGTAAGCTGTTGTGCCAGCGCTAGCATGGCGGTGGTTTTGCCTGTTTGCCGGGGCGCATGGATGACAAAGTAGCCCTGCTGCTCAATTAATCGGTCTAGCTGGGGTAGCCGATCTAAGGGGGAGAGCATATAGTGAATGTCCGCTTTGCACGGACCTGCCGTGTTAAACCATTTGGGCATGGGCGGACGTTGGGCAATACGGCACGGCATGGGGGATGTAGAGACGTAGCATGCTACGTCTCTACAAAGGTTTGTACTTCTTGAAGACTAAGGTGACATTATGACCGCCAAAGCCAAAGGAATTAGATAGCGCCACATCGACGGTTTGCTGGCGGCTTTGATTGGGGACATAATCGAGATCACAGTCTGGATCAGGATTTTCTAGATTAATCGTCGGCGGAATTTGATCATGGGCTACCGCTAAGACAGAAGCTACCGATTCAATCCCCCCAGAACCACCTAACAGATGACCCGTCATCGATTTGGTGGAACTGACGGCAATTTTATAGGCATGATCGCCCAAAACCTTTTTAATCGCAGTGGTTTCTGTGGGATCATTAACGGGTGTACTCGTCCCGTGGGCATTAATATAGCTGACATCTTCAGGCTGCAATCCCCCATCCTTGAGTGCCAACTGCATTGCCCGGACTGCCCCTTCACCACCGGGTACGGGTGAGGTTATATGATAGGCATCACAGGTCATGCCATACCCGACCATTTCGGCATAAATCCGCGCCCCTCGACTCAAGGCGTGTTCTAGTTCTTCTAGGATTAAAATGCCTGCCCCTTCACCCATGACAAAGCCATCGCGATCGCGATCAAAGGGGCGACAGGCGTGTTCGGGGTCATCATTGCGAGTAGACAGGGCTTTTGCCGAAGCAAATCCCGCCACAGATAACGGAGTGACGGCGGCTTCCGTTCCCCCACAAATCATCGCCTGGGCATACCCCCGTTGAATCAAGCGAAAGGCATCCCCCACCCCATGGGCACCAGAGGCACAGGCGCTGACGGTACAAGTATTCGGTCCCTTTGCCCCGGTATGAATTGCCGTAAGTCCGGCTGCCATATTGGCAATCATCATCGGAATCATAAACGGACTACAGCGATCGGGACCCCGATTCAAGTAGACCTCTTGTTGGTCTTCCATGACTTTAATCCCACCAACCCCGGTGCCAATGACAACACCCACCTGTTCTGCGTTCAGTTCATTAATGACAAACTTCGCATCCGCGATCGCTTGTTTGCTAGCCGCGACTCCAAATTGGGCAAAGCGATCCATCCGCTTAGCTTCTTTGCGATCCATATAGTCATGGGGATTAAACCCCGTGACTTCGCCAGCAATCCGACAGGCATGGCGGGAGGGATCAAACCGGGTAATTGTACTAATCCCATTACGCCCACGTAAAAGTCCATCCCAATACTCCGTCAGGGTATTGCCGATGGGAGTGATCGCGCCCAAACCTGTAATAACAACGCGCTTGAGTTCAATGTTTGTCATGATGCCAATAAAACAGGGAAACTGCCCGATAACGCAGAACTTGGTCGAGAAGACAACCGCTGATTAAGCCGCCGCTTCTGTTTTTGAGCTGATATAGTCCACAGCCGCTTGGACTGTGGCAATCTGTTCGGCGGCTTCGTCTGGAATCTCGATATCGAACTCTTCCTCTAAAGCCATAACCAATTCCACCACGTCCAAGGAGTCGGCGTTGAGATCATTGGCAAAGTTAGCTTGAGGGGTTACGTCACCGGGTTCAACTTCCAGTTGTTCCGCAACTATTTTTTTGACTCTATCGAAAATTTCTTGGTTCATTTACTTGTATACCTCAACCGACTTGCTAGAACGTTATCAAGTTATGTTACTTGGTTCCTTTGCATTTTCTCATCTTATCCGAAAGGGGGATCATCAAACCCATCGGTAGTCGCTTCTCCAACTGGCATCCAGTTGGGCTAATCATCATATCATGTTCATGGTACTTGCGAAGAGAGAAGTAAGCTACGTGGTACTCCTTCGTCTTCAAGCAAACTACGTGGCAATCCACCATGAACATCAACACTCTGATTCTGTTCACTGCATTTACTGTCATTCCCTTACAGACCATGGGGTTCGTTTTGGGGAAGCTAGCGATCGCTGCCCTGGGTGCCTGTCTCCTCTATGTCCTCTTATTTTATGGGCTACGCTCCATTTTTCGGAAGTTTGAGAGCGATATTGCCCTCGTCACCCTGAATGTCTCCGCCTATCCCATCCTGAGCATTTTCATTCTGGTCAGTTTAAAGGTTTCCTTTGCCGATCTTGATTCTGGGGATACCATCGGCTGGTTTGATCGCCTGTTGACTGCTGGCATTATTGTGGCAATTAGTTATTGGTTGATCCAGTTATTTATTCAAGTTTTTGTCTACTACCTCAAAGATTACGCCCGACAAACAGAAGCGATGTGGGACAACGTGCTGCTGCCTCTCCTTGAAGGGGTTGTCCCGTTTGTGATTTTTCTGCTGGCTAGTGCTTTTGTTCTCCAATCCTTTGGTGTTGATTTAACTGGGATTTGGGTCACTTTGGGTGGGGCGACGTTTATTATCGGGTTTGCGGTTAAAGATATTTTAGCGAACTTCTTTAGTGGAATTGTTCTATTGATTGATACGCCATTTCAATTTGGTGACATCCTGGAGTTAGAAAATGGCTCCATTGGTATGCTGCGGAAGATTGGTGTGCGCGTGACTCAGCTTTATATATTTGATGATCGCAGTGAAGTCTATATCCCCAATAGCGTTTTACAAGGTCAATTGATTACCAATTTAAGTCGCCCGATCCCCCATCACTTCTACGCATTGCCGATAGAAATACCACCTGAATGTGATTTAGAAGAAAGTCAGCAGCTAATGTGGGAAATTGTTTTTGCTCATCCAGATGCATTAGGAGATATTGACAAAAAACTAACTCATATAGATGATTTCTTTGTTGTGGATAATTTAGAAACTAATTTTGCCTATAAAAAAGAAGTGGGTCGTCAGCGTCTAATTCGGGAAAATGATGTAAATCTTAAACTCGAAGATATTGAGCAATCGTTAGAAGCCCTGATGGTAACGATTCAATTTGCCGAAAAAGGCGGGCTAAATATTGAAGAAATTGAAACGATCCAACAAGAATATGAGGATGTTCTTCAACAAGTGGGTTTAGAAGTTGTGCAGAGACGGCAGAACAAACGGATTATCTTTGAATTAGAAGAAAATGAATCACAAGACACATTAATTGGTTTGGTGCGGGAATGGTATCGCATTTGGTTAAGAGATCCAGATTTACGCGATGAAGATCAATATATTTTGCCTGATGAATGGGAGCGAAAAATTGAACTGTTAAAACGACGATTTCAACGAGTTTTTCAGAAAATTAGTAATCCTCATCGGGAAGAAACGCGGCTCGATGATTATGTCATGGATTTAGTGAAATGGTTGCGGGAGCGATTTAAACAAGCCAGAAGTCAACGGCAAGAACCGAAAATTAGGATGAAGGGAACATCCCAATATGAGGGGTTTACCTTAATTAAATTCACCATTGAATTCTATTTGGATAATGCCAAATTAGAAGACTTTAGACGGGGTAGCCGCGTAAGTAGCGAAATTTATCAAGAAGTGATGCGACATGTTAAAGATAGTTATCCACCCGTTAAACCCTGAATAAGTCGTACTTTCATTAAAGTTAACGGTTGAAATTAGGAAGGAACAGGCAACAGTAAGGATTTGAGGAACTTTTGTCGAAAGGGATGAGTCTAGTGGCTCATCGTTTTCATCTGTAGCTATATAGCTTTTGTATAAAAGACTTTAGCTTAGGGATTAAGTCAGCAACCCTGATCTTAAGTATCTGCAAATCTTATGAAGTTAAACCAGAGAGTCAGATTGATGGGTATGGCATTAGCTATTGTAACACTAGGCTGTTCAGCAACATCTCAAACGAGGGGTGACGCAGCCATTCGTACTGATCAATTAATTTACCATGCCGAGATTGTGAATGATTCTCGACCAGCCGTTCAACTGACCATTGAAACGGAATATACAAATACAACAGACAATACTGTGTATTTAATTGGTTGTCATCAACCGTCTGCACCTCAATTACAAAAGTATAAAGATGGGGAATGGGTAACGGTTTACTCTCCGGTAGAAAATGAGTGTTTGAGTCCGCCTTGGGAAATTTCACCAGGAGAAACATACCGAGATACTTATCAGGTTTATGGGTATTTACCTGGGTACAATGCTGCACCTACTTTTGACGCTACTATTCCGGGTCGGTATCGATTAGTTCGGGACATTTATCAAGAATTATCTGATCCGGTAAATGAAGCCGAATTATTACCGTTGTCGGAACGTATATCGAATGAATTTAAAATTATTAATGATGTTGAATATGGAAATACTATTATAATAGTCATTAGCTGACTTTTCACGCCATCTAGAAATGAGGGTAACGAACAGTCTTTGATATTATCTTCGCATAAACAGGAGAAGAGGGCGACCCGATCAAATTGAGTGGATTACCGTTGTTAATTGATGCAAGCGGGTCGCCCCTACAGGGTGTTAATTTATGTCAGCGGGTATCTACCAGTTAATCTTTGGTTCTGGGCGTACCATTGGCGGCGACAACCTCATCTCTGGGATTTTTTAGTAATCCGGTTAAGAGAGAGGCGGGATGCTGTTGATGGGGCCAAGCAAAGGCGTGACGAAAGGCGGCATCTTGACAGGCTTGCATTTGCTCAAAATCAATCACATCTTGGGTTAATAAGTTTTCGTACTCAAAGGGTAACCGCACATTATTTAATCCGGCGTTATCGGTACAAATGGCAATGTCAACCCCCGCCTCGAAACAGGAATCAAAGACGACTTTAAGTTGCTGAATATCCTCCAAGGTTCCGGTTTTTAGGTAGGTCGTGGGACAGACTTCTAAACATTGCTGGCGCTGGGCGACATCGTTTAACAACTCTGGATACTTTAAGGGAATATGAATTCCATGACCAATCCGCATTAAATAGGGTAACAGTTCCGGATAACAACCGTCGCTGGTTTCGTAGAGATGACCGGTTGTATTCAGACCGAGCGATCGCGCATACTGGTAGAGTCCGACAAATTCGGCTAACCGTTCACTATAATGGGCATCTCCTCCTGCCAAATCCACCCCACAAACATAATCCTTCCTTTGGGCAGCAAGGTCAACAATTGCCTTATTCACGTCATAGGGAAGCCGCGCATGCATACAGAGAATCTGACTCGTCACCATCGGATAATCCTGGACTTGACTGGCTTGTCCAACAATCTCCACAATCTGCGCCATCTGATCAATCCGTTCCGATTGACTTAATTGTTCCGATGTGCGTAAATAAGGCGTATACCGCAGTTCTAAATAGGCTAAATTCTCAAAGATATACGCACCGCGAATTAAGCGATAAATAAAATAGGGCAACGTTTGCACCGTTTGCACATGTTCGACTAAGGTGTGCAGTTCCAAATACTCATCTAATGTGTTGCGCGATCGCGTGTAAAATTCCTCAAAGTCGTCATAGTCAGCAAATTTCTGGGTCAACGGATCAGTTTGGCGTTGAAAATATCGCCAGAGAATCCGAGGAACCACTGAACCCCCCAGATGACGGTGTAATTCTGCATATAATGGCATACAATCTCCTGATAATCGGGTCGTTTTCAGTCTTGGCTGGACAGACATGTCACCACGACTTAGATCAACGGTAGCCTTTGTAAAAAAAAATTGCAGCAACTCTAATTATTGCAACAGTAATTTACAATTCCCCTTTTTCCATTCTCACCAGCTAGAATAACCTCAAGGACTTAGAGAACTGGGAACTGGATGCCATGACTACCGCTAACCCTAAAAACAGCACTACCTCTCATCCCTATCAGTGCTATTGCCTTAACCCCGATTGTCAGCATCCAGAGAATCCGCGAGATGCTGTCAGTTGTCACAGTTGCGGTTCAGAGTTACTATTATCCGATCGCTATCGGGCAATTCATCCCCTAGGACAAGGTGGCTTTGGTAGAACCTTTCGCGGTGTGGATGAATCCAATCCCAATCACCCCGACTGTGCGATTAAGCAGTTTTTCCCAAAACACTCAAGCACCACGAATCAGGAGAAAGCGGCTGAACTATTTGAACAAGAAGCCCAACGCTTAAAAACTCTGGGACATCATTCCCAAATTCCCCAATTATTGGATTATTTTAGCCAAGACAAGCGTCAGTATTTAGTTCAAGAATTTATCCACGGACAAAACCTAGCCGCTGAACTCGCAAGCGAAGGATCTTTCAGTGAATTAAAAATCCGCCTGCTGTTGCGCGATTTATTACCTGTTCTCCAGTTTATCCATAGTCATCAGGTCATTCACCGGGATATTAAACCGGAAAATATTATTCGTCGTCTCGGTTATGGGAATCTGGTGTTAGTGGATTTTGGTGCGGCTAAGTTTGCTACAGAAACCATTCTGGAACGCACCGGAACGGTGATTGGTTCAGCCGCTTATACCGCCCCGGAACAGGTGCGCGGAAAAGCGGTTTTTGCCAGTGATTTATACAGTTTAGGCGTTACCTGTATTCACCTGCTGACGCAAATACCGCCCTTTGATTTATTGGATAGTCATGAAGATGCTTGGGTATGGCAGGATTATTTAAACGGGAACAGGTCAATCAGTAAACCCTTAGCCAAGATTCTGAATACTCTGCTGCAACGTGCGACCAAACGGCGCTATCAGTCGGCGGAAGCGGTATTAAAGGATTTAAACCCTTCTCAGCGTGGAAGCAAGAGAAAACAATGGTTGGTGGCGAGTACGGTATTGATTATGGGATGGGCGGGAATTCGGTATCTGGTATCACCTGTCACCCAGCAGGTTTCTACCCGTAACCCAGTGGTTACGAATCCGATTCAGGAGAAGTCACCGACATCATCACCGAGTCAAACTGGGGGACTTTTCGCCACAGTTAATGGACAACAGCAGGTATTCCCTTTAGAACATACCCAAGTCGCCACAAAAATTGCTGGGAATGTGTCGCGGGTGGAAGTTACCCAAACGTTTACCAATCCCTTTGATCATCCCTTAGAAGCCGTCTATAAATTCCCCCTCCCTGATGAAGCGGCGGTGGATGATATGGAAATTCAACTGGATGATCGGATTATTCGTGGCGTGATTAAGAAACGCCAGGAAGCCAAGCAAATTTATGAGAAAGCGAAAAAAGCGGGGAAAACGGCGGGGTTATTAGAACAAGAACGGGCAAATGTGTTTACTCAGTCGTTGGCGAATATTAAACCAGGGGAAAGTATTCAGGTGACGATTCGCTATACCGATAGCCTGAAATTTGAGGGCGGGGATTATGAGTTTGCGTTTCCGATGGTGGTAGCGCCGCGATATAAGGCTGGGAATAGTTTTGGTAGTAAGCACTTTAGTGCTAGCAGCGCTAAAGCGCTGACTACAAACAAAGCGCTGATGACAAACTCTGTTGGTAGTAAGCACTTTAGTGCTAGCAGCGCTAAAGCGCTGACTACAAACCAAGCACTGACTACAAACGTGGCTTATGCGGCACAGGTGAATCCTCCAGTTGCACCGCCAGGACGATCCAGTCATGATATTGATGTGACGGTGGAAATTGATGCAGGTGTACCTATCAGTAATGTGCGATCGCCCTCTCATCCGGTTACCACCCAACAGACGAGTTCCACGGTACGGGTAGAACTGGCAGATCAAGAGACGATTCCGAATAAAGACTTAATTTTACGCTATCAAGTGGCGGGTGC
>JGI11783J13700_1031079_pt1 | contig 19271 bp, 10 predicted proteins | sample ElkSlonscriptome_6_FD_13700 | JGI IMG/M metagenome (IMG submission 13700)
CCCTCATCTCCCTCATCTCCCTCATCTCCCCCATCTCCCTCATCTCCCCCAGCTTCCCCAGCTTCCCCAGCTTCCCCAGCTTCCCCCTGCACACCCAGCGACAAAAATTTTTCTGCACTGGCTTGACAAATCCATAGATCTTCGTAACAATAGAATTCGGCTCGGAAATTGGGACTGTAGTTCAATTGGTTAGAGCACCGCCCTGTCACGGCGGAAGTTGCGGGTTCGAGCCCCGTCAGTCCCGTAAAATGTTTAAAGAATGTAGGTTCAGTTTAGACAGAATGCAATGCCTACTCGCTCAGCCGCTACGGGGTGAGTTCGATTCGCAGTGAATCCAATAGCATTATCGTTTGTCTCAACCCCTCTACTGGCAACATCGGGATTTCTAGCTGAATTACGATGTTTCAATAATATAATTTTCGATAAATTATAATAGGATACTCAAGGTGTTATGTTGCCATTAACGGGTTATGACTCAAGCACTTACCCAATTTTCCATGAATGTCTTCAACGGTATTTTCCGGGTGCATTACCTATGGAAGATTACATGAAAAAAACTTTCCATTGTTTAAAAGCCCTGGGTTTTGAAGATGAAAATACAATGGGAATGGCAGCACTCTGTCGGGACGAAATTACTGATCCGTTACTTAATGAATTAATTAGATACTGGGGAAAAACATTTAATTGTTGTAGTCTTGCTGGGTTCGTGATGATGGGAAAAACGGGTTTAGCCGCCGCAACAGACCACGTTCCGATTTTCGATGGAATACGCCGCTTTGCGTTTTTAGCAATGCCTCATATTGCGATTTCTAGAGACGGAGAAATTGGCAAGGTTTATCGAGAAGGTATCCACAAAGCGTCTCATGCCTGTGGTGCATTAGAAGCGATTGTCAACGAGTTAGAATCAGGACGTCTTAACCTGAAAATGGATATCGAGGATCTGGAACAATCTATTATCCGACAAAAAATACTGTCCACTATAAATTATGGAGAAAAACCGAATTTAGTTGAGATGACTAAGTTGGCTTGTCAGATTATTTCTGATGATGTGGAAACCCTCTTAAATCCCTTAGATTCTTCTATATTTAAGTATGCGGTAATGACGGGTATTCAAATTCATGGTCCTATGGATACGAACTGGATCTATCCTCATGATTTTTATGTGGTGGGTGCAGATTTACCAGGAGGCAAAAACGTTATTGAAGTGGTTGGAAAAAGAAATTCGGGGATGGATGAGGGAGTGTTTAGCACCTGATGATTAGCAAAGGTGGGTGATTCTTCCTACTTTATCCGTGGGTAAATCACCATCAAGTCAGCGCCAACGACAAATTAGCGCCGCTCTGCGCTACAATGAATAGCTGGAAAATACTTAGCCAACCCTAACCAGAGATTGATCTTGTGACTGTTAGAGTCCGCATTGCACCGTCTCCCACCGGAAACTTACACATCGGTACCGCCAGAACCGCCGTATTTAACTGGTTATTCGCCCGACACCACGGGGGTCAGTTTATTCTACGCATCGAAGACACCGACCAGACGCGATCGCGTCCCGAATATACCCAGAATATCTTGGATGGACTCACCTGGTTAGGACTCAACTGGGATGAAGGACCTGTTTTTCAATCGAAACGGTCTGACCTTTATCACCACACCATTCAAACCCTTTTAGATAACGGATTAGCCTATTACTGTTACACCACAGAAGACGAACTCAAGGTACTCCGAGACGCCCAAAAAGCCCGCAAAGAAGCCCCTCGCTACGATAACCGTCACCGCAATCTCACCCCAGAACAACGCAGCGCCTTTGAAGCCGAGGGACGACAGCCGGTGATTCGGTTTAAGATTGACGATAATCGTGAGATTGTCTGGAATGACCTGGTGCGCGGTAAACTCACCTGGAAAGGCAGTGATTTAGGGGGGGATATGGTAATTGCCCGGGCTGCATCCCAAGGTGAAATTGGTCAGCCTCTCTACAATCTAGCGGTTGTGGTTGATGATATGGATATGAAAATTACCCATGTCATCCGAGGCGAAGACCACATTGCCAATACTGCCAAACAGATATTACTCTATGAAGCCCTCGGTGCAACCGTACCCGAATTTGCTCACACACCATTAATTCTGAATCCACAAGGGCAAAAACTGTCTAAACGCGATGGTGTGACCTCGATTTCTGAGTTTCAGAATATGGGGTTTGTCCCGGAAGCCATGGCAAATTATATGACGCTATTGGGTTGGTCACCACCAGATTCAACCCAGGAAATTTTCACCCTAGAAGAAGCCGCCCAACAGTTTAGTTTTGATCGGGTGAATAAAGCGGGAGCAAAGTTTGACTGGGATAAACTAGATTGGCTGAATAGTCAATATCTGCACAAAAAATCGCCATCAGAATTAGTCGAGTTACTGATTCCCTATTGGCAAGAAGCTGGGTATGAGATTGACCCGGAAAATAATCGCCCTTGGTTAGAACGATTAGCGGCTGTGATTGGTCCGAGTCTGACCCGCTTACCGAATGCGGTGGAGATGACGCGGCTGTTCTTTACCGACTCGGTTGAATTGACCTCAGATGCAATTGAGCAACTTAAAAAAGAAGGGGCTACAGATGTACTGAACGCGGTTTTGGAAGCCTTAGACAATACGCCAGAATTCAGTGCAGAAACCGCAGGGCAAATCATCAAACAGGTGACAAAACAGCAAAAAGTGAAGAAAGGCTTAGTCATGCGATCTTTGCGGGCTGGACTTACGGGTGATGTCCATGGTCCTGATTTAATGGAGTCTTGGGTATTACTACACCAGAAAGGACAAGATAAATCCCGTTTACAGCAAGCCTTGAGTCAAGTGTGATCGTATTTAGGGGCTGCTGAATAAGTCTTGTGGTGGGGAGAGGGAATAGGGAATAGGCAATGGGCAATGGTTTCAACATCTCGACTTCGCGGCAATTGAGCGTTCGACGGCTCGACTGAGCGCTCACGCCGAAGTCCTGTCGAAATTCTGAGGTACACATACAGATCCCCGACTTCTTGGAGAAGTCGGGGATCTTGCTTAGAGACTGTACCTCATCAACCACCAAATCTGCTGTAAGTCCGGACATCATATTATTCTAGAGTTTGGTTTATTGTGACCCCTTTTTTCATATCTTTGTAAGAAAGCCAGGTAAACTCTTATTTAGATAAAAAACAGCCGCTTTGTCCTGGGGATTAATTTTCACGATTTCCCGAAAAATACGTTTTGCTGCTGCAAACCTTTGTTGATAAAAAAGTAGAACACCTTGTTCAAATAAAGTTTTTGTTTGTCTCTTTAAACGCTGACTCTTCGGAGAATCTCCATCAAAGACTTCAAAAACGGCTACAGCTAATTTTCTTCCCTCTACAGTAACCCGCTCTAGGAATCGATAGTTGTAGTTTTGAAAGTCTTCCAGTTGAAATAAGGTTTGTCCACTAACCAAAATATTCGCACCATAAACCTTGGTCAACCCTTCCAAACGAGATGCCAGATTGACAGCATCCGCTATCACAGTACTTTCCATCCGTTCCCGTTCGCCAATCGTCCCCAGCATTAAACTCCCAGTGTGTAAGCCAATACCAATGGCAATCGGAACATCACCCTGTTGCTGCCGATACTCATTGTAGCGGGTAACTTGTTGTTGCATCGCAATCGCACCCCGAACCGCATCATCTGCTGATTCTGGGAAAAGTGCCATAACCGCATCGCCAATGTATTTATCAATAAAGCCACGGTTTTCCCGAATCACTGGACTGACTCGACTCAAATAATCATTAATGAAGTTAAAGTTATCTTGGGGAGACAGGGCTTCTGATAAGCTTGTAAATGAGCGAATATCAGAGAACATAATGGTCATTTCTTTCTGGATGTGGTCTCCCAATTGGACATCCACAATACTTTCATGACCCAGAAAGCGCAGAAAGTCATGGGGAACAAACCGACCATAGGCTTTGTTAATCTGAGTTAAACGAATATGGGTTTTGATCCTCGCGAGTAATTCTGATTTAGAAAACGGTTTGATTAAATAATCATTAGCACCGGACAGAAAACCTTCTACTAAATCAGTCGGTCTATTTTTTGCCGTTAACATCACAATCGGTAATTCGCTCGCCAAAAACTTGACTCTAAGCCTCTGGCAGACTTCATACCCGGTCATCCGAGGCATCATCACATCTAATAGAATTAAATCCGGTTTAAACCCATTCTCAATAATTTCTAAAGACTCTAAACCATTGGTCGCGTACATCAATGAATAGTTGGCTAAAGAGAGCTGATTCTCTAAAACCTTAAGATTAATGGGTTCATCATCAACGACCAAAATTTTAAAGGCTTCTAGTGAACAGACTCTCGACTCTAACGGAGTTACCTTTTCTTCTTCTTTAATCAGCGGATGTTGAACCAGAACTGGAATTTGTGAGACTTGAGAAACGTTCTGTCCTTGCTTAGTGGAAAGCGGTAAGGAAAAGCGAAACTGTGAACCGACACCCACTGTGGATGTCACCCGAATTGTTCCCCCTTGTAACTCCACTAATTTCTTAGTGACGGCTAAACCTAAACCCGTACCGCCGTATTTGCGACTGGTAGAGCCATCGGCTTGTTCAAATGATTCAAATATTTTCTCTAATTTATTCTCTGGTATACCAATACCCGTGTCAGCGACGATAATGGTAGCCTGTTGGGATTCTACTGGAGTATTATCAATATTCATACTCATATAATCGCGGTTTTTAACCTGTACTGACACATCTATTGTCCCTTGTTCTGTAAACTTGATAGCATTGCCAATTAAGTTGTAAAAAATCTGTTGTAAGCGGTTTTCATCGGCATGAACTAATGGGAAATCAGGAGGAACTGAATTAATTAACTGTAAGGATTTTTTGCCAATCAGTGGCTGAGACGTATTCAGGACAACATCAACGATGGCTCGCAAGCCGACGGGCTTAAGTTGTAATTCTAGGTTTTTATGTTTGAGTTTCGAGAAATCCAGGATATCATTGACCAGATTGGACAATCGTCTACCACTTGAGGCAATCATGGCGAGATTTTCTTGGGCTTTTGTTGGTAATTGTCCGGCTGCGCCGTCTATTAAAGATTCAGCAATGCCAATAATGCCATTTAGGGGTGTGCGGAGTTCGTGGGATGTATTGGCTAAAAATTCGTCTTTGAGTTGGTCGAGATGCTGTAATTCAGTATTTTTACGCTCTAAAGCCACAAAGGATTCTTGTAACTGAAGCGCCATGCGATTAAACGCTTTCGCCAGCACTCCCACCTCATCAGAACGGTCTAAGTTTACAGTCTGGTCAAATTTCTCTTCTGACAACGCCATAGCTGCGGCTTTGAGTTGCATAATGGGTTGGGCAATCCAACGACTGGTTAACAATCCGGCTGAGGTGGCTACGAGTAATGCAGCGATACAGAGTAATAGGGTTGTGCGAGTATTGGCATAAATTTGTTCCATGAAATCAGCTTCTGGAACCACGACAACAATCAGCCAATCTAAACCAAATTCGTCTTGAAAGGGGTGGACTTGAACAAAGTGTCGCCGACCTTCAAGCCTAAAGTCAAGTTGTTGACTCTGACTAATCTGGTTTAAATTACCAAAGTAGTCGATTAAATAGTGGGCAGTCGAACGGATTAAGGGTTGATTTAATTCCCTGGCTTGTAATCGTGTGATCTCTTTATCTATTTTTTTAAAGGGTTTTTTGGAGGTCGAACTTGCCACTAACAGTCCAGAACGTTCCATGATAAAGGTTTCACCAGAACGACCAATGTCTAGGCGGCGTAAGAACTCGCTAACGTGGGAAATGTTTAAATCAACGGACAAAACACCTTGAACTTTTCCAGTCTGGTCGTAAAAGGGTTCAACAAAGGGAATTCCCAAGGTCGGATAAGCCGCATAAGCGTAGATTTCTCCCCAGATTGGCTGACCCGCTTGCACAGCATTTTTGTACCAGGGTCGGATTCTGCTGTCGTGGTGATCCTGAACGCTAATCAGTTCTACACGCTGACCTTGATGATTGGTTGAGTAAATTTTATAGTCCCCGGCGACAAAATTATCAGTGGCTTCAATAATCAAACTACCATCATCCAGGCGACCCGCTGACGCCAATCCACCTTGTTCATTGCCAAAGTAAATGTAGCTAACTGTATCAAAAACTTGAACTTGGTTCCAAAAGTAATGTTCTAGGGACGCTTGGTTATCTAAACGTAATAAATTGCTGCGAATTGCCCGGGAGGTGATTTGATTGATTAGGCTGGGAATGTTAAAATAGTTTGCGAGTTTTTCTTCAATGCGATCGCTAATTTCCTCTTGCAACTGTCCGGCGAGATCTTCTACTGCCTTTTGACCATTTTTAAAGGAAAGATATCCAACAAGCACGACGGCTGTAAAAATTTGCAGGACAAAGGGGACAACCAAAATAACGCGAAGCGGTATTTTTCCTGAAATCTTCAAAATGAAATGGCTTAGGGATTGCAATACCATAGTCCATAATCCCGTTATGCAGGTTAATCTTTAGTATAAGGCGTCAGAGGCTTGTCATTCTGGTTTTTGATTTACTCTATGGGAATTTAGCCTGGATGGGATGTTTTACGGGCAAACCTTTTTGCGCTCCAGCATTCTCAATCAGAATCTTCATCTTTAATGCTAATTAACCAAATTAATAGCCTGCATTAATATCTTTGCCGATACCACACAGAATCGCACTATAGGCGGCGTATGCATGAATAGATTCTTTACTGTTGCCGTATTTTATGGATAAAATTACTTTATTTACTTTATTAAAGATAATCAAAATTAGGAGTTTTGGTGAAATTCAAAAGACAAACCCCTTCCAGATTGAGGTGGTGAGTCAAGTTATACTCTTGCCGATAGCGAACCTGCCTTGATTCCTTGTACAGTATCAGAGATAACCAAAAACTCTGTCCATGTTCAATTCCCTTTTCTCGTTCAAACCCAATCAACGTCCTTACGACTCTAGGTTTAACCCCAAACAACTGCTGCTGCTGTTGCTGTTGTTACTTGAAGCGCAATTCGTCACCCAACTCACCCCAGTCACGGCTCAAACGGATGCGCCGACAACAGTTGAACCATCCCCGGATACAGCGCCGACAATATGTCCGGCGGATCTCAAAGCCTCCATCGACGCGATCGCCAATCGTCCCGAATTTGATTATGCCCGTTGGGGTATCTTGATCCAACCCCTATTGTCAGACACACCCCTCTATAGTCGTGAACGCGATCGCTATTTTATCCCCGCATCTAATCTCAAACTCTTCACCACAGCCGCCGCTTTATCCCAACTCGGTGCTGATTTTCGCATTCGCACCTCTGTTTATGGCACCCTTTCAGATGAAACTATACCGCAATTACGAGTTGTTGGGCGAGGTGATCCCAGTTTAAGTACAGATCAGTTAAAAGACTTAGCCCAACAGCTTCAGCGTCAGGGAATTCGGCGCGTGGATCAGCTTATTGTCGAAGATCGTTATTTTAGTGAACCTAAGGTTAACCCAACCTGGGAATGGTCAGATATTCAATTTTATTATGGGACGGCGGTCAATAGTTTAATTCTCAATGAAAATGCTGCATTACTAACCTTAACGCCTCAAGACATAGGACAACCCCTTACCGTGAATTGGGCTGATCCCATTGCAGCCAATCAATGGCAGATTGAAAATCAAACCGTTACTACTGACGCCGAATCCGCAGAATCAATTAATATTTCTGGGGTGCTAGGTAAACCATTATTACGAATTCGCGGTCAATTAGCGGCGGATGCAGGACTTTGGTTAACGGCGGTGGCAATTCCTAATCCGGCTGACTATTTTCTCCAGCATTCCCGTCTGGCGTTAGCGGATGCTGGAATTCAGGTGGAACAAGGGTTGGTGACAACTGAACCGAATGCTCAAGAAGACACTGAATTAGCGGCGGTGGAATCTCCTCCCCTGAGTGAACTGATCAGCCAAACCAATCAAAACAGTAATAATCTATATGCAGAAGCCTTATTGCGATCGCTAGGTGTGACAGAAAAAGAGGCAAATGAGTCAACCGCTAAAGCTGGACGGGAACAGATTAGAGATATCTTAACAGAATTAGGGGTGGAACCCGAGTCCTACGTCCTTGCTGATGGTTCCGGATTATCTCGCCACAATCTGGTTAGCCCCACGGCTATCGTACAACTCCTACAGGCGATCGCACGAACTCCGATGGCACAATCCTATCGAGATTCCTTAGCCGTGGCTGGGGTAGAAGGAACACTACGACAGCGCTTTCAGAATACCCCAGCCCAAGGTCGAGTGTATGCTAAAACGGGAACCATGACTGGCGTGTCAGCCCTGTCTGGCTATGTAGACGTTCCCGATTATCAGCCCTTGGTGTTTAGTATTATGGTGAATCAATCCAATCAATCAGTGAGTACCATCCGTGAGGCAATTGATGAAATTGTGGTTTTGCTGGCGCGGCTACGTTCTTGTTAAAAGAGGGAATAGGGAACAGGGAAATCAGCGTGTTATAACAAATTCGGGTTAGCTACCGCCGTTATAACCCAGTCCGCGTAGGCGGACGCAAGGCAAGTGTAGCAGCGATTTTAATCGCCCTGGCAAAAGGTTATAGCAACCGCCATAGCGTTTAGGACACATCATTTAGTAGAGACGTTGCATGCAACGTCTCTACAACAGTTCGGAACGTCCTAATGGATGTGTCTACTGCTATACTTTAGAATTTTGCTAATCGACTGGTGGCGTAGAGATCATGATATTCTGTATAAAATTTGCCACTTCTAACTTCTCGACGCATGGGTTTACCTGTCCAAATTTCCACAGATATCCAATCGCCACTTTGTTTCAGTTGAAAACCGTCTTCACCCGGAATCAGATCATCAAAAATAATTGACCAGTGGGGCGGTGAAATTTCCCAGGCTTGAGGCGGAATAATGCCGTCTTGTTTGCGATCGCGATCATAAATGGGGATAATCGTTTGAGGATTGAACTGAACCTGCGTCACAATGGGATTCACACAGCGACCTTCACGAGTCACAAATTCCAGAACTGTATCCCAGTCATAGATGGGTTGACAGTCTCCGACTCCAAACTCATCTTCTGGCACACAGATAGCGCCCATTAACCAGGTTAACTTGGATAGAATCCGATTGACACGCAGGCGATCGCACTCGATCAGGTTAAGTTCTACAGGGCTAAACTCGCGCAGTCTAGGCGTCCACTTGGGTGTCCATAATTGAACAGACCCTAACTAATTGCAAGCAATCTAGTTAGGGATTCTCCCCTGCTGTTACCACGAGGAGCCGCTGTTCTCGGTGGGTATCAGGAACTTTTGCCTTTATACCCCTCCAAGCCATTTCTGAATCGGAGTTAAGACTAAAAAAGCCTTATAAACGCACTAAGATTTTTACCCAGTAGATGCGTTATTGTAACACATAATCTCTACTGGAACCCTCTAATCTTAAGTTTTCTAGGTTCTGTAGGTCGTGCCGAACAAATAAATGCCGCCGTACCTGCTTAGTATTATACCAAAATTGTTGGCGTTTCGCTTTCCCCCATCTAAATTTTGTGATTTTAGATGGGGACTGCGCTCAACTTTTGTTCAAACCCCTGTCTCATAGCTAAAGTCCTCTGTTCGCTTTTAGCGTTCCCGAAGGGTAGAGGACTAATAATTGGTGGTTGAGTCGTCTTTAGACGACTTGGGCTATTAGGCAGGGACTTAAGTCCCTGACGGGCTTCGGAAAAATGAATCAGCCCTGCCCTTAAAAAGGGGGAAGCCAGAGGATGCTTCGCTTTTTTTGCATGGGGAAGATGAAGGAGGCTTGGCTTTTTTTATCCGGTGGAACGAACTAATAAGCCCCCCTTTTTAAGGGGGGTTTGGGGGGATCTTCCGCTCTTAAATACATGCTTTTGAGCAGTATTGGAGCAGGTTGAGTTTAGTTATCAGTTTTTTTGCCAACATTGAGCGTCAGCGTTCGACTGAGACGTTCGGCGAGCGCTCAGTCGAGTCGCGCTCACGCCGAAGTCCGAACCGATGAATCGCCGATAAGCTAATAACCTGCCTCCTCTTCGTATTCAGGGGTTTTAGTCTTTTCAGGAATATTAACAGGCGGTGCTTGATAGGGTTCGCGCTCTACAGTATCTTCCCAAGCATCCCCTTCTACCTCATAATCCGCGTACTCATCTTTGTGCGGCGGCTCATAAGATTCAGGTTCAGCATAAAGGGGTTCTTCATACCGACGCGCTGCTTGAGACGAATCTTCCCATTCATCCCCCCAATTATCTTCTTCCAGTTGGGCTTCGGCATAAATTGGCTCTGCCCGTTGTTGGCGTATCGGCTCACGTATCAGCTCCGGTTCGGGTTCTTGCCAATCCTCATCCCACCGTTCCTCGACTGGTCTAGCTGTCTGGATGGGTTGAGAAATGGGAGTGCGAACAGGAATTCCTGTCCCCAATTGATTTTCCGGTCGGGTGGTGGGCGCATAGTAGCCTTCCTCTTCTTCCCGCTCCCAAGGAGCATTGCCAATGCCCATCCGCTCTAGAATACCCACGGTGAGCTGAATTAGCCGTTCTTGAGCGCCTTCAAAGACGATGAGGCGGTCTGGACCACTGCTGACAATTTCCTCAATCGGTAATTCATAAGTACTAATCACCTGATCCGGGATTTGGGGTAATCCCAACGAGGCAATAATCAGAGACGCCACCTTGCCATCTTCTACGCTAAACTTGAATCCTCGAACCCGACCTAAGAGTTCACCGGTTTCGGTAATCACTTCGCTATTGATCAGCGTACTGTAGGCATCAACGTCAACATCCTCAACCACATCCTCATCCTCAACCAGGATGACATCACCCACTTGTTGAATGCTGCTGAGGAGCATATACTGTGGCATTCCAGCCAGCGAGAGCAGGTTGTCTCGTAACCCTAATGCCACAACTTCGCGCCGATCAATATCTACGAGCAGCTCCTTGACGACACCAAGGCGCTTACCGTTATTGCGAGTAATCACCTGAGTATTTAAAAAATCGGAGCGCTGACGAATTAGTTCAGTTGTCATTATGTCTTGCAATCCTGAATCTCGACTCCTGCTGGAATGGTTATCAATAGTATCAAGGCTAATAATCACATATAATCTACATCAATCCCGTTTGGCAGACCCTAATTTCAATCCTAGGACTTGAGTATACGCTCCTCTCGCTTGGGTAACACCAATGGTGCGCTCGGCAGATTCAATCATAGGTCGGCGCAAACTAACAACGATAAATTGGGCAAGTTTAGCCTGTTGTTTGATCATTCTAGCTAATCGCTCGACATTTGCCCCATCGAGAAACATATCAACTTCGTCAAAGGCATAGAATGGTGACGGTCGATACCGTTGTAGGGCAAAAATAAAACCCAGGGCGGTGAGAGATTTTTCGCCTCCGGACATCGACGCCAATCGTTGCACCGGCTTGCCTTTGGGGTGAGCCACCAAGTTAAGTCCGCCGTTAAAGGGATCGTCGGCGTCATCCAGTTGCAGATGCCCGTCGCCCTCGGAGAGTTCGGCAAAAATGGTTTGGAAGTTTTGATTAATCGCGTCAAAGGATTCTTTGAAGGCTCTCAATCGTAGGGTGGTAAAGTTTTCAATTCGCAGCAATAGCTCAGTCCGCTCCGCTTCTAGGGTTGCCAGTTTTTCCGACAGTTCCTGGAGACGGGCTTGGGTGTGATCGTATTCTTCCAAGGCTAACATATTCACGGGTTCCATTGCCTCAAGTCGTTTTTGACCATTACGGATATCCCGTTGCAGCTTCTCCAATTGAACGGTGATTTGGGCAATTGTGTAGGGGCGGGTTTCACGACTCTCGTTTTCTTGGCTCCCAGATGGAACTAAACCCGCCTCGCCATCCTGTTGATTACCAGCCTCATCTTCCAGACGTTCCGCCGGAATGTCTCTACTAGCTTCCTCATCTCCCCCATCTCCCTCATCTCCCCCATCTCCTGTCTTTACCATCAGGGGAACCTCTGGCAACGGATCAGGTAATTCAGCTTGTTGAATTTCAAGTTGAGTTTGCAGGGTAGCCAGTTTTTCCTGCCTTGTCACCTGGGTTTCCTGAAGCTTTTGCCGTTGCCAAGATAGCTTTTGCTGGTTTAGGTGCTGGTTTCTGAGGATAGCCTCTACGCGATCGCGTTCTTGTTTGGCTTCCCCTAACCGTTGTTCTAGCTGGGTTAATCGGGCTTGGGTTTGTCCAATTTGCACGTCAATTGCCTGAAGCTGACGATTAATCTCGGTTTGCTGTTCTTGGATTGATTGGTGTTGGGTTTGATATTCGGTAATCCGTTGATAACTTGTCGCCAGCTTCTCATTCGTGCGCTGCTGCTGATTTTCTAAGGCTTGCAGTTGTTTTTCCGCCTCTCGCAATGCCTGTTCGCGATCGCCTAATACGGCTTCCTGGGTTTTAATTTGACTCTGAATCTGTTGCCATTCCTGGGGAGTTTGCTCGGCTTCGAGTTGAGCTAGTTGTTGGCGTAAGGCTTGCAGGTGGTATTCTTGGGCGGGAAGATCCTGATTTAACTGCTGCAACCGTTCCGCCGCCGTCTGGACTTCCTGGGTATTTTTAGCTAGGAGCGATCGCACTTGGGTTTGTTGTTCCGTTAGCGCCTGGATGTCTTTGCGGGATTGCTCTAGGCGTAATTGTGTCTGGGAGCGGGTTTCCCTAGCTTCTGTCAGGGTTTGAGTCAGATTTTTAGCCGTTGCCGATTCCCGTTCTAGCCATTCGTCACAGCGCTTTAACATGGCTTCAATATCCTGGAGACGATCCCTCAACGCCATCATCTCCGCCGAGTCACTGGTATCACTGATGCCAAAATGTAATCCAGAACGATAACTACTACTCCCTCCCGTCATCGCCCCACTACTTTCTAAAAGTTCTCCATCTAACGTGACAATTCGGCATTGACCCAAATAGGGACGCGCTGTACTCAGGGTTTCAAAGACCACCGTTGAGCCAAACACATAGGCAAAAATGGTTTGGTATCGAGGTTCACAATCGATTAAATGCACCGCGTAGTCAATAAACCCTTGAGCATGGCGCAGTGCCATAATCGGGGAGAATCGGGGCGGTTTAATTTTATTTAAGGGTAAAAATGTCGCTCTCCCCGCACGTTTTTGTTTGAGCAGTTCGATCCCCACCGCCGCCACGGCATCATCTTCGACCACGACCTGCCCCAAACGCCCACCTGCTGCGGTTTCCAAAGCAAGTTGGTAGTGGGGTTCGACGCGACCGAGTTGGGCGACTAAACCATGAACGCCGGGGATATCCGCCTGAAGAACAATTTTAGTCGCATAAGTGCCTTGGGCTTCTTGCTGTGCCTGTGCCTGGGCTTCTAGCTTATCCAATTGACGCTGTTTGTCTCGCTGTTCAGACAGGAGGCGGGTTTGGGTTTGCCGTTGAGTTTGTAACTCTTGTTCAGTAGCGGCTAGGGTTTGGGCGAGGGTTTGAATCTGCTGCGAGACAGCGTTTAATTGCCCTTCTAAGTCTGCCGCTTGTGTCTGTTTGCTGGCAAGTTCGGGGGCGATGCGTTCTAATAGCTGGGTTTGTTCGTTAATTTGGCGGCTAAGTTGGTTATGCCGTTCTTGGAGTTGGGCTTGTTCAGTGCGCTGGGGATTCAGGGTTTGCAGTAGGGTTTCAATTTGGCGGGTGAGGGTGTTTTGTTGCTGTACCCAGGTTTCTGAAGCTGACGCGATCGCATCAGCTTGTTCTCGGCTGGCGTTCAGGGCGGTTTGAGCCGTGTCTCGTTCTTGGCGGCGTGAGGCGATAATTTGGGTGTCGAGATGGTGGCGTTCAGCTTGAAGCTGTTGCAGGCGTTGTTCCTGGTGCTGAATCTCGTTCTGGGTGTTTTGTTGGTTCGTCTCTGTATCCGTCAGGTTTTGAATAAGTTCCTGTTGGCGGCGTTGTAACTGGCGACGTTTGGCGTCAAGGCTTGCTAGGGTTGCGGATACCGCGACTTGTTCCTCTTCGCCTAAGGCTTTGACACGGGTGTTGAGGGTTTCGAGTTGTTCAGTACCTTGACGAATTTCGGATTCTATGGTATACAATTGCTGGGTTAACTGGCGTTCATCTTGTTCTCCTTTTTCCATTAGAGATGTCAGATGAGCCACCTGTAGAGTCAGCGATCGCCATTTGAGGACGAGTTCCCACTGTTGTTTTTCCTGAAGTTGAGCCCGTAGCTTTTTGTATTTCTCTGCTTTAATCCGATCCGCCGCCAAGCGATCGCGTTGCGTGATTAGCTCTTTTTCAATAATCCGACAGCGATCTTCCCGTTCTTTAACCTCATTCAGGGTATCTTTCGTCTGGGTAATTTTGCGGTCAAAGGCGGCGACTCCGGCTAATTCATCAATAATCTCCCGCCGTTCTCGCGAGTTCATGGAGATGATGCTGGTGACATCCCCTTGTAACACCACATTATAGCCTTCGGGATAGACTCGCAGGCGGTTGAGCTGTTCGTGCAGTTGAGTCAGCGTGCAGGATTCACCGTTAATATAGTAGGTCGAGGTGTAGGTGTTTTGCTTAGTCACCCGCAGCCGCCTTGTCACACTCCATTCGGTTGATTGGGGAGTTGAGGGTTGGGAGTTGGGATTGTCTTCTTCTGATTCCTCTGATGCTTCTGTTCCCTCTTCCTCGGCTTCCTCGTCTGCATCTAATTCGGAGTTTTCCGGTATTTCTTCTACCCCTAGAAGATCGGGTGCGTCAGATAGGTCAAATGTCACCGTAACCCTGGCTTCAACCGTACTCCGTCGCTCTTTATTATGATTAACCAGATCAGGTAGACGTTCAGCCCGCATTCCCTTGGAACTGGATAACCCTAAACAAAAGAGGAGAGCATCGAGGATATTGGATTTTCCTGACCCATTAGGTCCCGAAACCACAGTAAATCCGGGCAGCATCGGAATTTGAGTCGTGCCGCCAAAGGATTTAAAATTAGTGAGTTCCAGGCGCTTAACATGCACCATAGGCGTGGGTCAGTTCAGGTTCGCTGTGTGGTACGAGTGTATCAAAAGAATAATGTTGATCAGGTTAACAGATATTATCCTGTTCCAGAGAGCGCGATAGGTTCAACAACCCCACGCTACTAACGTAGAGCGTGGGGATGGCAAGACAAATTGCAATTGTGTGATTCGTTGGCTAGAAACCAATCCTCACAAGGATTTGGGGGATTAGCCGCAAGGTAAAGGTCAAAACCGAACCTTGACAACTGAATGACCATGTAGGTGGGAGACCTACCCCCTAGGTGCAAGGGTGACAGCATCATCCCCACGGTAGCGACTAACCATCAATCCGTGAAGCGGGATGAAAAGGCGATAGCTAGGAGCCTAACCTAGTAACTCGTCGAGCAAAGTACCCACGGATAAAGCTAAGGCTTGAAGATGCATAATCATCGTCATTTGTAACCAGTGAAATAAGGCTGAAACACTGGAGCCAAAAGGCAAAGGATAAAACGGAAGTTGGCAATTAATTGCTTGACCAACAAAGCACTTTCCATAAACCCGGTGAAAAGCATCATCTTAAAGGTATACAGAATGGTCATTCGGAACGAAGTAACCTCCTGTTCACTCTCAAGACGGTCGATTTCTAGAGTAGGTGTTAACCGGATGTGGCAGGTAGGAGAGATTGGGAAACAAGCGAAGGCTCTGGGTAATACCAGAGATAGGCTGACGTTCCCACGGTGAGTTGGAAGAAAGAGTTGCGAGTAAGAGCAGATATGTCCAATACGAGTTTAAAGACTACGGCGGAATGGAAATACATAAACTGGCGCAAGCTAGAAAAACGTGTTTACAAGCTCCAGAAGCGAATCTTTCGAGCCTCTAATCGTGGTGATGTGAAAGCAGTTCGCCGACTCCAGAAAACCTTGATGAAATCTTGGTCAGCAAGAGCATTGGCGGTTCGTAAGGTTACTCAGGATAACACTGGCAAAAAAACGGCTGGAGTGGATGCAGATATTGCTAAGTGTTTCGACAAAATCAACCATGAGAAACTGCTAGAAAAACTGAAGACATTCCCCACCATCCGCCGACAAATAAAGGCATGGCTGAAAGCGGGAGTGATAGACAGAAAGCAGTGGTTCCCAGCATCTGAGGGTACACCACAGGGAGGGGTCATATCACCTTTACTGGCTAATATCGCCCTTCACGGAATGGAGAATCGGATTAAACAGGCATTCCCTCGAATGTCCGAAAATAGGAAAGAAACATGGTTCCACAAAAAAGGTACTGTGTTTTACAGTCCGCAATTAATCCGATATGCCGATGACTTCGTGATTTTACATGAAGACATAACTGTTGTCCAAAGATGCAGGGAGATAATCTCTGAATGGTTAATTGACATTGGGCTGGAATTGAAGCCGAGTAAAACGAGAATAGCTCATACTCTGTATGAATATGAGCAGCAGAAGCCTGGATTTGACTTCTTAGGATTCAAGATACGCCAATACAAAGTTGGCAAGCACCACTCGAAACAAGGTTTCAAGACCATCATCACTCCAAGTCAGAATAAGTTGAAGATACATTACGAGGAAATCAGTAAGGTAATAGAAAGGAGGACGGGATGAGTACAAAAATCTACAACTATTGCACAGACATTGCCACGACCAGAAAACTGCCAGAGATGGCAGCATTGGCAACAAAGAGATTGAGGAATATCGGCTCTATGAAAACCCATTCTGAAATCCGCCTAAGCCCTAAGGGTAATGAGGTACACATGACAAGTGCCAATTCATTGAGGAGCCGTGTGAAGGGAAACTTTCACGCACGGTTTTGGAGACCAACGGGTCTCGTGAGGGACTCGTTGAGTTTAATTAAACCGTTGAATACCGCACAGAGTCTCAGCTTGGTACAGACCTCCGGATGTCTCCCTAGTTCGGATTGCATCTAAAACCTTTTGTCGGGTTGTTGTTAAGTCAAGACATCTTAGCTGAGATGGCGGGAAGGGACTACATTTCGACTTCGCTCAATGTAAATACTTTACTCGGAGGCTTATCGCTATGTTACGAGTACCAGTTTTATCGAAGTCAGGCAAGCCTTTAATGCCAACCCAACCTAGTCGCGCTAGACGTTGGCTCAAAGAAGGTAAAGCCAAAATCGTACACAACGACTTAGAATGCTTTGCCATTCAGTTGACCTTTGAAACCGGAGAAAACACGCAACCTATAGCTGTGGGGATAGATCCAGACAAACATTACTCAGGTATCGGGGTTCAGTCGAGCCGTTTTACTCTCTGGATGGGACATCTAGTCTTACCGTTCAAGACGGTCAAAGAACGGATGGAGCTACGACGAGTCATGCGTCGAGCCAGACGGGGAAGGCGGATTAATCGGGAACTACCCTACTCGGAAAGATGCCACCGTCAAGCCAGGTTTGACAACCGAAAGCAAGGTAAACTTCCCCCATCAATTCAGGCTAATAAGCAGCTAGAGTTACGGGTAGTCAAAGAGTTGTTTAGACTGTTTCCGATTAGTGCCATTCACTACGAGTTGGTTATGGCTGACGTTGACAGAACCAGTGGACGTAAATCGGCTCGGTCTGGTGTTGGGTTCTCTCCAGTCATGGTAGGACAACGACAAATGTTAACTTGGCTATCTGAATTAGCCTTGGTTGCAACCCACAAAGGTTGGCAGGGAGACGGCAATGGAACTAGCCAACTCAGGCAAGGGTTAGGATTAGCTAAGGACAAAAAGAACAAAGCTTGCTCTGCACCAGCCACACACGCTGTTGACGGTGTAACCTTAGCGGCGTTTGAGTTCAGCCAATGGCGAGAATGGCACTCTAATAATGCTAAACATGGTAACTGGTGTGGCGATGTTCAAATCACACCTGCACCTTTTGCAATAGTCCGCAGACCACCAATTAGCCGTAGACAATTACATCTGTGCGTCCCATCTAAAGGTGGTCTACGACGCAAATATGGTGGTACAGTTACTCGTCATGGCTTCAGAAAAGGAGACAAAGTTTTAGCTGAAAAAGCGGGAAAGACTTACACGGGTTGGTGTTCCGGAGACACCAAAACGCAGGTTTCGGTCAGTGGCGTTAACTGGAAACGGTTAGGACAATTCACTGCCAAAAAAGTCCAGTTGTTGCAGCGAAGCACGGGATTAATTGTCGTACCTTCAACTGGATTGTCAAATCTCCCCTTATTGAAAGGGTCGATTTGACCTCTATTCCTCTCCGACCTCCTGAGCCTGCGAAGGATCTGCTGAGGTCGGAGTCTCACGAGGAAAAACGATGACGAATGACGAATGACGAATGACGAACTTTATCATATCATTACGTCGCAGCGGAGCATTGTTGCTGTCAGTGGGTACGGTCAGCTTCTTGTGCGGTATGGGTTATGGTGTTGTCCAAAGCTATCCTGAACCCCCAGCAGAACCAATCATTCAACCTCAATCGGATATCCCCACAGAACCCCCGCCGCCGAATGTGACGGTTCAGATTAAAGCCGTGGGTGATATTATTCCGGGTACGAATTATCCTCAGAATAAACTGCATCCGAATAAAGCGGTTCTTTTTCAAGCCGTTCAACCCAGCCTGCAAGGTGCTGATTTATTATTTGGCAATTTTGAGAGTACTTTAACGAATTATCCCTATTCTGCTAAGTCGATAGGGGGATTAATTATCGCCTTTCGCACGCCGCCTGATTATGCCTCTTTGTTAAAAGAGGTGGGCTTTGATATTATGAGCGTTGCCAACAACCATTCTTATGATTTCTCACGTCAAGGATTTGCAGATACTATTAATAATTTGGAACAGGCTGGAGTTAAAGCCTTAGGCGAAAAGAATCAAATTTTATATGCTAACATCAATGACCTATGGATTGCCTGGATTGGTTTTAGTTATTTTAATTATCACAATTCGTTGAATGATTTGCCTGCCGCTATAGCGTTAGTGGAAGAAGCCAGTCAAAATGCCCATATCGTGATTATTTCTGTTCATGCAGGGGCGGAAGGCACTGGGGCGATGCATGTTCGCAATCGAACGGAGTATTTTTTTGGCGAAAATCGCGGCAATTTGGTTAAGTTTTCCCAGACGATGATTGACCACGGCGCTGATTTAATTCTCGGACATGGACCTCATGTTCCGAGAGCTTTAGAACTGTATAAGGGGAAGTTAATTGCCTATTCTTTGGGAAATTTTATGGGGTATCGCACTCTCTCGACTCAAGCTCAATTGGCGTATTCTTTGGTATTGGAGGTGGAGTTGGATAATCAGGGTGATTTGGTTTCGGGTCAAATTATTCCAATT
>JGI11783J13700_1050507_pt1 | contig 19174 bp, 20 predicted proteins | sample ElkSlonscriptome_6_FD_13700 | JGI IMG/M metagenome (IMG submission 13700)
GAGCTGGGGAAGCTGGGGGAGCTGGGGAAGCTGGGGGAGCTGGGGGAGATGGGGGAGCTGGGGGAGCTGGGGGAGATAGGATACTAAATTTCTATTGCCTATTACCTATTACCTATTAAGCTGTTAGGCATTTAAACCTTAATATCAGTTAATTCTGACGCCAATGACGGGCTTGCGTCAACAGCGAATCAGCAAACGTCATGGCTTCTTGACCCGATTGTCCACCAGCTAGCTGGGCAATTTCTTCCTGGCGGTGAGAATGATGATCGAGGCGACTGACGCGAATGACGGTACGCAGGTCTATCTCAGAAATTCCCTGATCAACGAGCGTGTTTGTCTGGTTAGTTTCAGGTAAGAGGGTTTGATCGATCACCTGTTTATCGACGCGGAAATGCCGATCTGCCATGGCGGCGATGATGGGTTGATGAGTCACACACAACACTTGATTTTGCTGGCTCAGGTGATGAAGTCGTTCCGCGATCGCACTGGCTACCCGCCCCGATACCCCAGCGTCAATTTCATCAAAAATTAAGGTCACACCTTGGTCGCCACTATTGGACAAACAGGCTTTCAATGCCAGTAAAAAACGGCTCATTTCCCCCCCCGATGCCGTTGCTGCTAACGGTTGTAGAGGTTCCCCTGGGTTGGGAGATAAATAAAACGTGACTTGATCGGCACCAGTCACTGTCGGCGTGATGGGTGTGATCGCCACCTGAAACTGTACCTTTTCCATGGCTAGAGGCTTCAGTTGCTCCACCAGACGCTGTTCGAGTTCCTCCGCCGCGACTCGACGTAACTGGGTGAGCTGATTACAATATTCTGTTAAGATTTCCTGACATTGACGATAACTTTTTTCCAACTCATCCAAGGATTGACCATTACCCCTGAGTTCAGCCAATTCTGAGGTCAGTTTTTCGTAATGCGCGATCGCATCGGCTAACGTGGGTCCATATTTCCGGCAAATTTGTTTCAGGGCGCGGATGCGTTCTTCCACCTCTTCTAAACGTTCGGGATCAGTTTCGAGTCCATCCCCATAGGCATTAATTTGGTGAGAAGCTTCTACCACCTGGGCTAAAGCCCCACTGACCAATTCGAGGATGGGTTGTAACTGGGTGTCGTATTGCGCCATATCACTCAAGGTGGTTTCGGCTTCCCCTAATAAATCGGCGCAGGCAAATGCCCCACTATCATTTTGGTAAAGTGACTGATAGACCTGATAACTGTGCTGTTGAAGTTCTACGACATGAGTTAACCGTTGACTCTCTTGTTCGAGTTCGGTGAGTTCATCAGGATCAGCAAGATCAGCGGCGCTCAGTTCCTGAGTTTGATACTCTAGCCAATCGAGACGTTGTAGGCGTTGCTGTTCTGACTGACGCCGTTTTTGCAGGGCTTGCAAGGCGTCCTGAGACGCCAGATAAGCCGTAGTCACTTGATCAAGGTGTTGTTTGATCGGGAAACCGCCGTAAAAGTCAAGCAGTCGCCGCTGGCGAGTTGAGGCAAAAAGCTGCACCGTTTGACCTTGGGCGGTAATTTCCACCAAGCGATCGCGTAATTGTTCCATCAAGCGACGATTCACCAAAATCCCATTAATTCGCGATCGCGATCGCAGGGAGTTCTGTTTCGCCGTAATCTCTCGACTACAGACCAAATCCGCTTCATCAAGTAAATCAATTTCCTGTTCACTCAACCAAGCCATCAACGTCCCATCAATGCGAAACGTCGCCTCAACCAGCGCCCGTTTTTCCCCTGTGCGAATCAAGCGATGGGTGACTTTTCCTCCCAACGCGACATCAATGGCATCCAGAATGATTGACTTGCCAGCACCCGTTTCGCCCGTCAAAACATTCAGACCCGCTGCAAATTCCAATTCCAGTTGGTCAATTAAGGCAAAATTTTGAATCCGTAACGATAGCAACATAACATTTTCATCCAATAGTTAGAGAAAGCGGTTAAAAGACGAAATAAGTCATAAGTTATAAGTGGATACTACCGTGCCGATCGAGCCAACCTTGTCGCTTAATCATGAGTCCTGATCAGGATAAACTGAATGGCGTGGTATCTCAATCATTTTTTTGTTACAATTCTTTACAGAGCCGCTCCTGTTGGTGAATCCTGCAATAAATATGAATCTTAAAACAATTTCCCCTGCCTCTCCCCAGCGAGATTCAATCGCCGAACTCAATCCCTCAGTGGAACCCATACCCCCTGAGTCAATTGTGGTTGAGTATGAACAGACGCCGTCCCCTGAATCAGCGCTACCACAGGAGTGTTCGGAAAACCGAACCGAAACGCTACGCTATGATCCAGTAGCGATTGAAGCTCAATATGGACGAGCACCGCTACAAGTCTTAGGACGGCTACTCAGGATTACTTTACCCACGGCTGCCTTTGCCTTAGGGATATGGTGGGATCGGATACGGGGTCGCCAACAGATCAAAGAACGGCGGCGAGCTATTCAGTTGCGGGAACTCTTAACCCAACTTGGACCAGCGTACATTAAAGTCGGGCAAGCACTTTCGACGCGACCTGACTTAGTGCCACCCCTGTACTTAGAAGAGTTGGCATTGCTACAAGATCAACTCCCTCCCTTCCCCAATGAAGTCGCTTTTCGATTTATCGAAGAAGAACTAGGCGATCGCCCCGAAGAAATTTATGCCGAACTGACCTCATCGCCTGTAGCCGCCGCCTCCCTGGGACAAGTTTACAAAGGGAAACTTAAAACAGGGGAAACCGTCGCCGTCAAAGTGCAGCGACCCGGTTTAGCACGGCGCATTGCCTTAGACGTTTATATATTACGCCGCCTCGCTAAGTGGATACAAAACAATATTAAGCAGGTGCGGAGTGACTTGGTTGCCATTATGGATGAGTTTGGCACCCGCATCTTTGAAGAGATGGATTATACCCAAGAAGGGTGTAATGCTGAACGCTTTGCCAACCTTTACGGTCACCTTCAGGATATATATGTACCCAAAATTTACTGGCAATATACAGGACGGCGTGTCTTGACAATGGAGTGGGTCAGTGGTACTAAACTGACTAATCTGGAAGCGATTAAGGCTCAAGACATTGACGCCAAGTATTTAATTGAAGTTGGCGTGCAATGTTCACTACGCCAATTGTTGGAACATGGATTTTTCCATGCTGATCCCCATCCCGGAAATTTACTAGCCACGCCGGAAGGCAAGCTGGCTTATCTGGATTTTGGGATGATGAGCGAAGTCAAACCCTATCAGCGTTATGGGTTGATTGAGGCGGTTGTTCATTTAGTCAATCGGGACTTCGCGGGTTTAGCTCATGACTATGTGAACTTAGAGTTTCTGTCGGAAGATACGGATTTAACCCCAATTATTCCAGCGCTTGCTAATGTTTTTAACAATGCCTTAGGCGCTAGTGTTGCCGAACTCAATTTCAAAAGTATCACTGACCAACTCTCGGAAGTGATGTATGAATATCCATTTCGAGTTCCAGCCTACTATGCCCTAATTATTCGTTCCTTGGTCACATTGGAAGGGATTGCGATTAATGTTGATCCGAATTTCAAGGTTCTCAGTAAAGCTTATCCTTATGTGGCGAAGCGTTTATTAACAGATTCTTCCCCACAATTACGCGCTTCTCTAAAAGACTTACTCGTCAAAGAGGGCAATTTCCGCTGGAATCGTCTGGAAAATTTATTGCGGAATGCCGCTAATTCTCAAGATTACGATTTGAATAAGGTTTTAAATCAAACGTTAGAATTTTTATTCTCAGAACGCGGTGTTTTGATTCGAGACCAATTGATCGAGGAAATTGTCAAAGCCGTCGATATGTTTGGACGTAAAACCTTTGATAATGTGACTGAGTCTCTGCGCCAACGAGTGGGATTACAGCAAAAAACAGAATCCACTAGTAAAGTCGTAGAACTGCCGCAAAGTGCCGAGCATATCAAACGAATTTGGCAAATTCTGCAAGATACGCCCGGTTTCGATCCCTTCCAACTTGCCCCCCTTGTTCCTCAATTTTTGATGAAGCCAGAAACCCAGCAAATGGGACAAAAAATTGCTGGCGGTTTAGCCCAACGGGTGATGGCACGATTAATTCGGGAAGTTTTACTTCAGGAGACTCAAGGTCAAGGGCAAAAGCCTTCTAATGGTTCTAGCGTTAAGAGATCACCCAAACTCGTCCTGCCGCCAGCCGCAGCGATTCACTGACATGCTCCCGGTGGGCAATGCCCACCCTAATGTCTATCAAGTTTCGGCGATCCTAAAATGCTGATTTCAGTGCCATTGAAGTGAAATTGAAGTGAAATTGAATAAATTTAGTAAGCTTTAGCTTACTTAAGCTTTGAGCCGGAAATTTATTTCCCGGCTCTTTTCTAATTCTAACTAGACCTACTAATTGTGCTGCAAGAATTGAGTCAATTGAGTGAATTAGAATTATTAACGACGCGAAAAGTTACCGTTTTTGCGGTTACCCCCTCTGTTTTCGCGAGGTCTGGCTTTATTCACCTTCAGATTGCGCCCCATCCATTCAGCCCCATCGAGTGCCTCAATAGCGGCTGTTTCTTCATCGTCTGTTTCCATCTCTACAAAACCAAAACCCCGGGGACGTCCGGTTTCCCGATCAGTGGGTAACTGCACCCGCTTGACAGCACCATAGTCTGCAAAGACAGCACTTAGGTCTTCTGCAGTAACGTCGTAGGATAGGTTGCCTACGTAAATTGACATGATTGTCTCCAAACTCAAAGTTGTATAAAGATGAGGGTATCGGAGACAAGTCTGTCAAGTCGAAAGGAAAAAAGCCAATCTGTACTAAACACAAACACTGAAACCGAACACATTCTCAATGATTAAGCTAGCACAGGCTGGCAAATTTGGGTACGGATATCAAATTCTTACTGTTCGCCAATCTTAACCGTCAACTTTAATCAAAGTCCACCTCCTGATCAATGCCTTGGCGCGATCGCAATTTACCAGATCAGGGGTTAATGTCAGACAACTAGGTAGAATATGAAAGACATTGTGACTCAAGACTATCTGTGGCTAAGCCAAAACCTTCTCTTGCAAGAACTCCTCTGTTTGACCTCGCCGTTGAACAAAATGCCCGCTTTACTGGCTTTTCGGGTTGGGAAATGCCAGTCCAATACAGCAGTATTGGACAAGAACACGAAGCAGTACGCACCGATGCGGGAATGTTTGATATCTCCCACATGGGAAAATTTGCCTTTACCGGGAAGCAGCTATGGCAAGCGTTACAGCGATTAGTCCCATCAGATTTGAGTCGATTACGACCGGGTCAAGCCCAATACACGGTATTGTTGAATCCTCAAGGGGGCATCATTGATGATGTGATTGTTTACCACCAAGGGGAGGATGAAACAGGCGAACCGCAGGCGATGATGATTGTTAATGCGGCGACTTGTCAGAAGGATAAAGAGTGGTTGTTAGCGCAACTGGAAAAAACCGGGGTAAAATTACTAGACCTTTCTGGTGAAAACGTCTTAATTGCTTTGCAAGGACCCCAAGCTGAGACGTATCTACAACCCTTGGTTCAGGAAGACTTAACTTCGCTGAAATCCTTTGGACATGTCAATGCCACGATTCTAGATCAACCCGGATTTATCGCTAGGACTGGGTACACCGGCGAAGATGGGTTTGAGGTGATGGTCACACCAGAGGTTGGGGTAGAACTGTGGCGGCGTCTGTTCCAGGCGGGAGTGACTCCCTGTGGTTTGGGGGCGAGGGATACGTTGCGACTAGAAGCAGGGTTAGCACTTTATGGACAAGATATTGATGATACGACGACTCCCCTAGAAGCCGGTTTAAGTTGGCTAGTGCATTTAGACCGTAAAGGCGATTTTATCGGACGTTCTGTCTTAGACGCCCAAAAAGCCAATGGTGTGGAACGTCGGTTAGTGGGGATTGAAATGCAGGGGCGACATATAGCCCGTCATGGATATTCGGTGCTATCTGAGGGACAAGTCGTGGGAGAGGTAACGAGTGGTACCTATTCACCAACATTAGGGAAAGCGATCGCGCTTGCCTATTGTCCCACATCCTTAGCCAAGATGGGTCAACAGTTAGAGGTAGAAATTCGCGGTAAGACTTATCCCGCCGTTATCGTCAAAAAACCCTTTTATCGCGCCAAAAAACCTTCGAGTTAGGATGAAGCTGGGGGAGCAGAGGGACACCTCGACTTCGCTCGGTGTGTCAGCTGGGGGAGATGTTAGCTGCTGGCGTTATTTCTGCCAGGATGTACTAGGGAGGACACATCATTCTTTCTTTGATCCAGAGGCTACAGGTTCAGGTTGATAGCGAATCCCGGCTTGCTTCAGACGCCGTAACACCTCAGCCAAGCGATCGCACTCCGCAATCAAACTTACCCGCACATAGCCTTCACCGCCGACACCAAAGGCATTTCCGGGCGTCACCACCACACCCGTTTGCTGGAGAATATCCAGGGCGAAATCCGTTGAATTTTGACCTGGTGGACAAGGAACCCATAAATACATCGTCGCCTTTGATTTGGGAATCCGCCATCCCAATTCCGCTAACCCTTGAATCAAAAAATCTCGGCGGCGACAGTAACGTTCTTGCACCTGATGCACATAACTATCGGGTAAGTCTAATGCCGTTTCTGCGGCGGTTTGTAATACGGCAAAAATCCCGTAATCTAAATTCGTTTTTAACGTCCGTAATCCTTGAATAATATGGCGATTTCCGACAACAAATCCAACCCGCCAACCTGCCATATTATAGGTTTTTGATAAGGTATGAAATTCTACGCCAATCTCCTTCGCACCGGGAATTTCTAATAAACTCGTGGGTTGATAGCCATCAAATGCTAGTTCGGCGTAACATAAATCATGCACCAACAGAATTGAGTAACGACGGGCAAAAGCCACAATTTCCTCAAAAAACTCACGGGGAGCCGTCGCTGTTGTTGGATTATTCGGATAGTTAAAGTAGAGAATCTTTGCCCGTTGCGCCACATCCTCAGGAATAGCGGCTAAATCAATCAGCCAATCATTTTCCGGCTTAAGGATCATGCTGTGAATTTCAGCCCCAGCAATCAAGGGACCTCGGAAATGAGCTGGATAAGCCGGACTTGGCACTAAGACCAAATCCCCAGGATTGACATAAGCTAGGGCAAGGTGAGTCAATCCTTCCTTAGAACCCAACAGGGGTAGGGCTTCGCTATCGGGATCGAGAGTCACCTGATAGCGACGATGATACCAACTGGTAATAGCATGGCGAAAATTTGCCGTTCCTTCAAAGGGGGGATAGCCGTGGTTAATCGGATGATTCAGGGCGGTGATAGCGGCTTCAATCACGGGTGCAGGTGCTGAACCGTCAGGATTCCCCATGCCTAAATCAATTAAATCTAACCCTTGCTCACGGGCACGGGCTTTGAGTTCATCCAAACGAGCAAACACATAAGGGGGTAAGGCACTTAGGCGCTTGGCTGGGGTAATCCAATCTAAGTTCATTCAAAAATGCAGCGTTCCTAAACTAGAAAATTATATCGGTATTCCAGAAAAATCGCTGAAGTCGGTGGGAAAAATTAAAGCATTGGATCAGGGCGGGTTTTGTTGATAGATTATCGGTGGGTATCCCAATTAAATCCCTAAACCCGCCCCTACAATTGACTGTGCAACCCTGAGCTGATCATTTCTGGAAAAACTTAATATATTTTTAATCTTGTGTATCGTTTATCGCTGTGGATAAAACTGGACTGCAATTTTTTTCCACAGGTGTTGTTGTCGAAACCATCGCCGCCATGAGCTGTTCAGGTGTCACATCAAACGGTAATCTGTGGATATCCGACTGCGGCTGACAAGCAATATCTGCCCCCTGGCGCAACTGTGTCAACGTGATATTCCCTAACCCCAAATCATCAAGAGTTTGGGGTAAACCGATTTCGCGATAAAACTTCAATAACTGTTGTCGTGCAGATGCGGCAAGTTGATTCCCCTGTACCATTTCTTCTAAGCGCAATTGCACCAGAATCCCATAAGCGACTTTCTCCCCATGTAAAGCGCTGTGAGAACCAGGAAGATGGGTTAAACCATTATGCACCGCATGAGCCGCCACAGTACGACACTGCGCCCCACCTAAACCACCAATCACACCCGCTAACAAGACTGAAGCATCAACTACTTCTCGCCAAACCTCACTTCCTGGCGTTTTTAGGGCGTCTGCTGACTTTTGAAACAGGATATCCCGTAACACCCTCGCCTGTTGCACCGCCGCAATAATTAAGGTTTGAGCAGAATCACCACTACTCACAGATGCCTCATACCATTTCGCTAAGGCGTCTCCAATTCCGGCGACTAAGGTCCGTTGGGGAGCGGTTTCAATTAATCTGTAATCCAGGATGAGCAAATCTGGGCAGCGATTCAGACTCACATCGTACAGGAACGCCCCTTTATTTGAGTAAATATTGGATAATGCTGTCCAAGCGGCACAGGTAGCGGCAGAGGTGGGAATTGTCACAACCGGAAGGTGACATTGATGGGCTAAGAGTTTGGCGGTGTCTAAGGCTTTTCCACCCCCCACACCGATAATTAAGTCGGCTTGATGGCAGGTTGCTGCTTCTTTGAGAGATGCTAGGGAAACTTCACTGCAATCTGGACGATAAGACGCCGTCGCACAGTTTAATAGCGGCTGTTTTAAGATTGGCTCTAGCTGCGGTGATAACGTCGCCAAGGTATGATTCCCGCCAACAATCAGCGGGCGATGACCCAAAGACGCGATCGCATCTCCAGATTGCGCTAATGCTTGGACACCGCGCAACACCTGCGCTGGGGCAACTGTGAGCGACAGCAATGAGGGAGGAGCAAGGTTAGTCATCAGTTTTTAGCAGAGCTTTCAGCCAATTGAATTTTTATCTTACCTCATCTCCCCTATCTCCCCTACCCACTTGGTTTCAAGACTTCCCTGAAAAGTCAGGGAGAGGTATCGGGTAATTGTGCCAAGCGTTCTTTGTAAATATTGATAGTCATCTGTTCATCATCACGTTCAGCCAGCGATCGGCTGATTTTACCTACAACTAGGGGTTTAGATACACCGGGTTCTGGGTGGATCACAGTGCGGGCGCGAATTGTCAGTTGGTTATTTGCTCCACCCAAACGCCCATAAGAAAAGAAGTCGCTGGCGGCTTGGCGCAGACTGGCTTCCAGTTGAGATTCGTTGATCGTTGTGGGCAAAGCGATAACGGCTTGGTTGCCTCCGTTGTCGTAGACTAAGGTAAAGCGGACTGCACCAGGAATCACTGTACGGCTAAACGGGACGATACTTAGCGCAAATAAGCCGCCTGTCAGCACCCCCATAAAACCGGTAACACCCACCAGCCGAAATCGGATGCCCCATTTAAAGATAAAACCTAAGAGGCTAAGAACTCCGCAAACTAGGGTGAGAATGCCTATCCATTGGGTATAGGTGAGAAAGTCAGTCGTTGTTGGCATAGAAGATAACGTGTGTTGACTCGATAAACGCCAATGGTTACATCGTTGCAGTTTGGTAACTTTTTTATCCTATCAGCGTTGCTTCATCCATGAATACCGTCCATCAGATCAAAGTTGAAGATTTAGCGATGTCGGCGAAAATCCTCTCAGTAGATTGGTGGAGATAAACCGAACTATATTAAGTTCTGTAAATATTCCTCAAACCCTTACGAATGAGATAAAACATAGCTTGCTTCTCGCTCCTTTGAGTATGAAGATCCCCGCCATTAACTTGAATTTCTCCACCTACTTCCTGTCCTCTCCCCGAATAATTGACTTTCGCATCCATTCCCGCACACTCTCTAGGTGGACAATTGTCTGATCACGTTCCCGGTTATCTGGACAACTTTCCAATATAGTATCTAGCAGCCGTCCCCACAGGTATTCAACGGTGGCAATTTCTTCGAGTTGCGCTTGAGTGGGACTATCCCATCCAAACAAGCGATCGCGTATCGCCTTTGCTTCAGTGGATAGATGCTCCTTGTCCAACTTATCCTCTCCTGCATCACTTTATTTTTAGCTTATTTTTATCCACGAATTAAAACCCAAAGCCCTACTTGCACTCTTCCCTGTTGCCTGTTCCCCGTTCCCTATTAATGATCCACTCTAATTTCCTGCCGAGCTTTCTGAGTCCAAGCCTCATTAACTAGCAAATTGCTAGTAGACATTTTAAAATCAAATGGATGAGGAGGTTCAGGGACATTCAGAACACCACCTTGCCGATGAAACTTAATTAACCGAACGATCCAAGTACAAAAGTCTAAAATTTCCTCAGGTAATAGCGTTAGGTCAAAGTGCCAGCTTTGATTAATTCCCCGACAATCTCGTCCCCACAGCCTCGATTGAATGATACCTGCTCCTTTATTAATAGACACACGCAAAATAAAGGGTCGTTCCGGGAGTAATTCATCAGGGGCTGTGTGAACATAAATACACAAATAATTCATGCGTTGCCGATCATCGATCCAAGATGCCATTGGCAGATTACCCGTTGATGAATTGCGGGTTGTAATCTTCACTGGCACGTTCATCTTTGCGGCAAATCGATCGTAGAACTCTTGCCTTAACTGAGAAACTGTGCGTATAGCTTCTGGAGTCATGATTACTGCATAAGAGTGAACACTCACTAAACTCCTACTCCAATCTTCAATATGAACGTAGAATTTAATATGAACGTAGAAGAGGAACGCAAGACAAAACCGATTGCTTCTATTGAGCCAAAGAAAATTGGAACTACCTCTCAACTAGTCAATTCCAGCGCATTTTCAGCGCATTTTCAGGTAAGTAGAGACGCGCCACGGCGCGTCTCTACTTCTCGATAAAGGCTGCTAGCAAAACCTAGCCCGGTCAACACAGACTTTTTTAAGCCCTCGCTACAACCCTTAGACTTAGCGACGGGTTGTTGACTCGATAGTCCAGCGTCTAGGAGACATTGAGAAACACCACCATGAATTAGCTGATTGCACCCGCATTATTCTGGTTTAGTAACGTCGAGAGAATCCATCCCGGTTGCCACCGCCACGACGACCACCGCCTCCTTGACCCCGAGGCTCACGAGGTTTTGCTTTATTCACTTTCAAATCCCGACCCATCCATTCAGCGCCGTCTAGAGCATCAATAGCGGCAGATTCTTCAGCTTCTGAGTCCATTTCCACAAAACCGAAGCCGCGCATCCGACCTGTTTCCCGATCCGTGGGTAACTGAACCCGCTTTACTGTCCCGTATTCAGCAAAAATACTGGTGATGTCTTCTTCCGTAGCATCATAGGACAGGTTACCAATGTAAATCGACATAGAGTATCTCACAAAATCAATGAATGTAGAGACTTATGATTCGGAGACATGCCTGTCCGTAAATAAAAACAAACGATACAGCCGAATATAAACCTCGCTGATTATAATAACACCATTTATACACGACCCGGCTGACATTCTTCTAATCTAAAATCTAAGCCACCCAAAGGTGCTGGGAAAATCGAACGGCGAAGCTGAGCAATACTAGAGTGAAAAATAGGAGTGTTGCCCATCCCCATCGGGGATAACCAGCCAGTAGCAGACCTAAGGCGATCGCAAGTGATACAATCCCATAAGCATGGCGTTCAGCCGAAATGGTGCGACCTGGGCTTAAAATTACGGCTAAGCTGCACAAGCCATAGATGACGGCAACAGGTCTGAGTTTTGTTCGCTGTTGCACGAGTAAATAACCACCCCCCCAAACCATGATCATATTAATTAGCGGATCTCCGGCTAAAAGCCACAGGAGAATTCCCAGAAGGTAGAAGCCATACCCTTTATCCACACACAGCCGTTTCAGGTGCGATCGCCAAGAGGGTTGAAGAGAGTGTAAGACGGAGTGTTGGGTGTGGAGTGTTGGGTGTGGGGTGTAGTGCGGGATAAAGTCTTTGGTATAACGCTGTGAGTTCTCCCCAGAAATACGCGATCGCCATAATAAATAACCTAATGCACAAATCGTAACAAAAATCAAGGGATGCCACGGATCATGAAGCCAACCCCGATTCCAGTTGGCTGTCCCGGCTAAAATTTGCACCAGCATCTTCAACCAGCCCTGTCCGTAAAACGCTTGTTCAGGTTGCCATGCTTGTTGCACCTTTAAAAAGGCGAGGAAATCCCCAAAACGAATCCCGCAGTAGAGGCTATAGAGCCCTAATCCCCCGGCGGTGGCTAAACTAGGAAAATACGCGATCGCAGGTCTTTTCTCTCGCCAAGCCACCAGCAAAAACGCTGGGGATAGTGCGATTCCTGGTAATCGTGTCGCACTGGCTAATCCTCCCCATAACCCTGACCAACCGTAGTGTTTCCGGTCAAAGGATTGCAAAGCGGCTGTACTCAACAACAGAAATAATCCTTCAGTATAGATTACCGTGCCAAATAGAGAAAAAGGACACCAAGCTAAAACTGCTGTTGTCCAGCGAGCAACCTTCTGTCCATGACTCTCTTTCACCCAAGCATAGAGAACAATGAGCGCCCCCCAAAATGCCAGATTATTGACAACAGTCCCCGCTACGTTAAAGGGCAATTCCCCACTCATCAGCACCCGAACAAGTAAGGGAAATAAGGGAAAGAATGCCACATTATGTCCCTGACTATCATTAACATAGTCATACCCTGAGATAGCGATCGCCTGATAAAAATGACTATCCCAAGCGAAAAACACATCCCAGCTTACCGTCGGTTGAATGCCCCCAGGTGGCACAGGCAATAAGGGCGCAATCACCAACATCGCGATCGCGATAACCATTCGGCTCATTAGCCACATCACTGTAGCAAAAATAACGCTATTCACGTAGATGCCTGTCTATTTCCCTGATGCCAAACCTACCGATTCTGTTATACAGCGTTTTGAGACTCAATGCACGGCAGTAGACACATCGATTTGATCGGCGATCTTGAACGGGACTTGGTATCAATCAGCCCGATCCGTCTTTTTGCCAAGAAATCACCCTGACGTCGTAAAGGGTTTCGATCCAAACCTTGGCACCACATCTGGGATTATCCGGACGATAAACCACACGGCATCCTCCCGGTATTTCCACCTCATGACCGTAGACATTCGTATTGCCCCAGCCCAATAAACTTTCCCGGTGGGATTGCGATCGCAACAGACGAGAACTTGTTATGACAAATGACCAATGACCAATGACAAACGAATCAACTGTGAGACTTACCAGGGATTTAATCCGACAGTAGGGGCTTTTCTTCACCTCAATGGTGTCCAGTTGGCGAAAAGAGGCGATCGCTTCGGCAAAGACGGAGGCGGATTGGAAGATATTGGTGGCGGCAAAGTTGAGGGCGCGATCGCGTGAGGTTTGTCCCAGGTTACGCAAGTCGTGGTAGACGCGATTCAGGAAGGCGCTTAAGGCTTCTCGGATTAGGGGTTCTTGTTCGGGGTCAAATCGGTTGCTAATCGCAGCTAGGGCAGCTGCCCCATCAGATTATAGTCCATACATCCGACTATATTTAACCAATCCAATCAAGTTAAATTCCGATCGCTAATTCCCAGCTTTTCAGTCTCCCGGTATCCGTCGGCACAGAATCGATAACCCTCAACTGCCAATGACCAAAACTATCCTGATTCAACAACGACTTGAGCGCTGGGGTATTATCTACCGAATAGGTGTATTGCAGTTGAGTATTGACACCCAATGTCCGACTTTGTAACAGTACACTCTGATCCTTGGGTGATGTCAACTCCACTTCTAAATCCCCCAAAAACTCATGTTCAATGTCCACCGTCACCTGAATATCTTGCACTAAACCCGATTCAGTAATTTGAAGCGTGCTAGTCACACCACGGGAATTATGATCAGGAATAGCTAGATTGTGATCATTGCGTCGTTTTAAGACTTGGGCAACCTTAGCCGTTTGAACTCGTTGCTTTTGGGCAGCTTGTACCGCTTTAAAAGCATTAACCTTACCATAACCAAACCACTGGGAATACCCATTCGTATCATAAGTCCCCAATCGCATACCGAGCTGGGAATCCGCATCACGGTCTACAATTTTGTCGGCTGTATTTTGTAGGATGCGTTTCACTTGTGCAGCGGTGAGATCAGGATTCGCTGAGAGAACCAGCGCCGCAACACCCACGACAACGGGACAGGCGCTCGATGTGCCACCAAAACTCCGCACAAAGTCACCGACTTCATACCCAGCCACGCCGAGTAAGTCGGTGGTAAAGACACCATTACCCGGCGTGGGGGCATTCACTTGGGGCGCCGTGCTAATAAAACCTGTTTTTTCAAACCACATTCCTGGCGGCGCATTGTTGCTGGGGGCGCAAACGGCGACATTCGTCCCCCAATTACTGTATGCCGCTTTTTTGCTCAGGCTGGTGCAAGCCGAAACCGCAATCACATCGGGATGTACGGCGAAACCACTGAGCCAGTTGGTTGGTCCACGTAGTAACTCATTTGTCCAACCGCGCTCAAAGATGGTGCCATGGATTGGGCGATTGGCATTTCCGGCGGCAAAGACGATCACACAGCCTTTCCCGCCGCGTCCTTCAGTCGCCGCACGGGTTAGGGCAGCCCGTTGTCGTAGGGAGAGGGGGAAGTAAACTGTTGCCGCACCCCAGCTACAAGAAACGACGCTGGCGTCATTTTCAATTGCCCAGTCAAATAATTCTTCAATACTTGTGTCATCCAGATACCCACTGGTGCGAATGGGCATCAGCGCACATCCGGGGGCGACACCAACAATACCCTGACCATTTTCTTCAGCCACCGCAATTCCAGCACAAGCGGTGCCATGACTTTCACCAGAACCACTGGGTAGAGGAATAAAGTCTTTGTCTTTAAAGTCTTTGGGTGCGACAATTTTTCCGGTGCCTTGAAAATCGGGGTGGTTGACATCAATGGCATCATCTGCTATGGCAACGACAACGGAGCGATTTCCCCGGGTAATATCCCAGGCTTTTTCTACGTCAATATGAGAACTTGGGGCTAAATTTGAACCACCACTGTGATTTAGATACCACTGTTGAGGGTATAAGGGGTCTTGGGGATGGTAGCTCGGCTGTTTGGGGACAATGATCTGAGGTTCTGCGGTTAAGACTTCCGGGCGTGTGATCAGTCGATTGGCTATTTTTAGCGGATTCTCTGGGGAATTCGGGGTGAGTTGAAAGACAAAGGTGTTGGGAATACCAATGAGCGATCGCACGGATTTTAAGCCAAATTCGGTCTCAATGGCGGAGATTGTGGCGTCATCGGTGTCGGGGTGAAATTGAATCGTCAGTTGATCGCCCAGGTAAATGAAGGTCGCTGGATCGTCCTTGAGTTGGTAGACATGACTAGCAAAGGCAACATCTTCGCGATCGCGTGCCGCTTGCATTGTCTCATCCCGGTGTTCGGCGTCAACCGTAAATTCGGCTAGCTGAGTGCGGGGAATTTGACGCTGGTGGTGGATACTCAGGGCTTGTTCGAGCTGCTCGACGGGGATTTCAGGGGAGCGCATAGTGAAGCGATCGCGCACCTTTAGTAATCCTAGTTCTTCACCGCCCCGTTGCAGGAGCAGACCGATGCTTTCTTCGGGAATCGGCGTGGTTTGAGGAGAATCGTCTGGCAGAGAATCAGGATGCGGGATCATGGTTTAGAATAGATTACTCGTCAATCGTACAAGATCATTAAATTATGACTATTTTTCTTGATCCTATTACTCCGGATTTCTAAGAAACCTTCCGGGTATTGTTTCAGTCTAGCTGGTAAGAGTGCCCCACTGCCTGGTAATCGGGTCATCGCTGATGGTTAGTGATGGACGGCAAATTTTCTGCCCTCAAGTTTAGCGATCGTCATCTGACTCCCCTTGCCGCATCTGGCGATGGTAAGATACCCGAAGGTTTCTGTGTTTGTTAAAATACTATCCCTATTTTTTACATGATCTCTTCTGGAACGATTCATAGCCTTGGCTTTACCTGCCTTGTTGCCTTTCCCTTCACAACGAGTGTGGCGCTCTTATCCCCCGCCCACGCTCAAACTCAAGCGGCTGCGCTTCCAGAAGAGGTCAGCCAAATGCAGCCTGAGCCAGATGATTCTAGTGAGCTACGCCCCTTAACTCAGGACGATAGCCTGCTGAGTTTACAGGGGGGACAGCGGTTAATGGTAGAGGCAAATCAAGCCATTGAAGCTCAAGACTATACGTTAGCCTCTCAAAAACTTCAGCAGGCGCGTCAAGTTTTCAACCAATTGTCTAATTTCTATCAGCAGTTAGCTGACAGTTTTTCGGGAATTGATAACCGGATTTTCAATGAACATCGGCAAAACGCGCTGCAAACGGCAGAAATGCGGGATGAAGCCACCTATCAATTGGCGTTGGTACATCGCGCCCAAGATCAACCGGAATTAGCGGTTCCCTTACTGATTCAGATCATTCGTTCTCAGAATCCCACCCGTGATTTGGGTAAAAAAGCTTACCAGCAGCTTTTTGAATTGGGATTCGTCGGTTCTCCCTTCCCCCCCTCTGGCAATAGCGAACCGACTTCATCCGTGACTCCAGAACGTTAAATTAGTATGTAGAACGTTGAAGAAAAATGGAGTGGGTATGATTAGTCCAGAGCAAGTTGAGACAATGATCAAAGCAGAACTTCCTGATGCTCAGGTACAGGTACAAGACTTAACCGGCGGCGGTGATCATCTGCAAGCGATTGTTGTGTCCTCCCAGTTTGAAGGCAAAAGCTTGGTAAAACAGCACCAGCTTGTTTATGGCGCTCTCCAGCAAGCAATGGCAAGCGAAGCCATTCACGCCCTAGCGCTGAAAACCTATACCCCTGCATCTTGGCAAGCTACCCGTCAGGCTGTATAAACTCTCGCTACACTAGACCCATACAAAACTACAAAAGACATTTCAGCAAAGCTATGACGCCAGCAGTTAAAGAACGGATTGACCAGCTCATCAACCAGGACAAAATTGTGGTGTTTATGAAAGGCACCAAACTGATGCCCCAATGTGGTTTTTCCAACAATGTCGTCCAAATCCTGAATACCTTGGGTGTTTCCTACGCAACCGTGAATATTCTTGATGATCCGGAAGTGCGTCAAGGTATTAAGGACTATTCCAATTGGCCCACAATTCCCCAAGTTTACGTCAACGGCGAATTCATTGGTGGTTCAGATGTGATGATCGAGCTTTATCAGAACGGCGAATTACAGGAGATGGTCGAAGTGGCATTGGCATCTTGACATCTTCGCCGTTCTAAGCTAGAAAGCGCAAAACCAATCAAAAAGCCTGCTTAAGCAGGCTTTTTAACTATGCTTAACCTTAACCTAAGAACAATGTAGAGACGTGCCATGGCGCGTCTGGGAGCTACCGGAGATTGGCAAGGATTGTGGCTTAAGTTGACACAGGTGAAGGGAGAGCGCCTACACCTAATTACCTCATCGAGTTTTAATAGTAATCGGTTTCGGGTTCTGGTAAGGGTACAGCTTCAAAGTTGGAGGGATCGCGTAGATAACGAACAGCGTCTTCCTCCAAGCGATGAATCAAATAAACTTCTATAGCATTACTATGTCGAAGAGCATCAAGATAGCCATCAATGTATAACCGCAGTTCGTCAAAGCGATATCCCCGGTTCCACATAAAAACTAGAGCATCTGTAAGTTGCTGATAGTAGCGTATGGTTCGAGTGTCTTGAAGCATGGTCTAAAGCAGTGTGAATTCGGTATTTTAGCGTTAGAGTTACTAATTGTCAATTCTTTCAAATTGATCCCTAGCAACTCCAGCTAGCCCTTACTACTATTGTGCCTTAAATCAGTTGGCAATGTGGTCAACTGATTGACAGAACAGAAATGAACGACTCCGCCCATACTGGGTGATGATTTCCATCATGAATCAGCCGACGAAATCACATATCACAACAAAGCGATTTAGTCAATCAACTAAATGATTTTCTAGGGCAAAACGCACAATTTCGGCACGGTTGCTGGTTTCTGTTTTTCTCAGGAGACTGCTGACGTATTTTTCAATCGTCCGAGGACTCAGGTGTAGCTTGTTCCCAATTTCGCTATTGGATAACCCTGTGGTCAGTAAGTCTAAAACCTGTTGTTCCCGTTGAGTCAGATGCAGTACATTGGATGGGGAGGTGGGGGAGGCGATCGCACGGGGAGTTGATTCGGATTTGGGCAGAGTATCCGGAGTCTCTGGCGATGGGGGTGATTGTCCTGTATCAGTAGAAGAGAATCGCAATTCGGCTTGCATCATCTGAGACCGTTCCAGCAGATTCCGAATTACAGCACTCAATTCCTTCATTTCAAAGGGTTTGGGCAAATACAAGTCACATCCTAATTGGTAGCCCTTAATCCGCTCCTCAGTACTACTGCGCTCCGTTAAAAAAACCACAGGTAACAAGCGGAAAGCTGGTCGTTTCCGAACTTGTTGCACAAGTTCATAGCCATTCAATTTCGGCATATTGATATCGGTGACGATTAGGTGAGGATGATACTTATCAATCAGAGACAGAGCCTCTTGACCATCTTCTGCCGTTACAACTGAATAGCCTGACATTTCCAGGTAATCGCTCACAGAAAGACGAGTACCTAGGTTGTCATCTACAACCAGGATTATCAATGGCATGAGAATAACTGCAATACAAGCCTATATAATAGTTGAGACATTTGAATAAGTAGGTCGGTATAAAAGTTAACGGTTAAGATGGTTCTTTGTCCTTTGTCCTTTGTCCTTTGCCCTTGGTAAAGGGTTGAGGGCTATGGACAGAACTGAATGTAGTTGACAAAGGCAGGCTATCCTTGCGCCCACCTGTACGAGTGACTGACTATTGACCAAACTCAATCCTAGCTTGCTCAACAATATCTACGGTAACGACATCCAAATCAGCCTCACGAGCTAAATGCTCAATCCGTTGTCGAGCTTGAGTACGCACAAAATAAGGTATTTTTTTGAGTTTCGCTTTAGCTTCGGGTGTCCATTGTAAGGTATCGGTAAAATCGGCGCTGTTCATAGGACGCAGGAGACGTTTCACATTCCGCTTCGATCTTAACCTAGAGGAACTAGGGTGCGAGAAGCTGAGGGACATGGGGGAGTTATCAGTTATCAGTTATCAGTTATCAGTTATCAGTTATCAGTTATCAGTTATCAGGAGATGGGGAAGATGGGGAAGATGGGGAAGATGGGGAAGATGGGGAAGATGGGGAAGATGGGGAAGATGGGGAAGATGGAGGAAACG
>JGI11783J13700_1002226_pt1 | contig 18924 bp, 16 predicted proteins | sample ElkSlonscriptome_6_FD_13700 | JGI IMG/M metagenome (IMG submission 13700)
TGAAACCTTTAAATTATGTAGATTTCGGGATTTTTGAGTATAAATACTGACTATACCGTTTCATTATTCCGCCAACTGTGCCGAAAAAACGCGCATTAGCTCCCCGATTTCTGTCGGTTAGCACCGACCTGCATCCGTGTCAACTTAAGACTTTGTATGACTAGCGCCCAAAGTTTAGATCCCCCTAAATCCCCCTTCAAAAGGGGGACTTTGATTAATTTCTGGTTCCCCCCTTTTTAAGGGGGGCTAGGGGGGATCTCTTATTAAGTAAGGGTTTCAGCCTTAAGTTGACACGGATAGGCACTGCCGTGCCCCTACGGCTGAACCGATGGTCTAGAAACCACCCCTCGTGGGAAACCCTCGGCGCTGTAAAACTTCCTGTGCCTCTCGTCCTGGCGTGTAATTGTAGCCAAAGGAGCCGCGTTCTGAGTCATCCAAAATCTGAGGAGTCACTAACACAATTACCTCTTGCCGCTGATTTTGCCGTTCTGTACTTCTAAACAGAGCGCCTATAATCGGCAAATCACCCAAAATTGGCACTTTTCTTACAGTTGTGCGGTCTGATTCCTGGATAATACCAGACAGTATTAGAGTTTGCCCATCTCGTAGGCGAATTTGTCCAGAGGTCAGTTCCCGCGTATTCAATAGGGCTATTTGGTTCGTATCATCTCCAATTGAGAGGTCTTGAACACTGCCAATGGAAGTTACTTCCGGATTAATGGCTAAAGTGACAAAACCATTATCATCAATCCTATCTACGACTAATTCAAGGATTAAACCGGCTTCCCGGATCTCTGCCGTTACAGTTCTAGTGGTAAGACCATCTGCTGATTCCGTCTCACTACTAATATTACCGACAACTTCTTGAGTCAGATTAACGGTAGCTGTTTGTCCTTCTTGGACAACAATGGTTGGGTCTGTCAAGATTTTCGCGTTACCACTCGTAATTTGAGCTTGTAGTTGGGCAAGGAACTTTTTGGGAAATTGGAATAAAGAAGGAAGTTCAGTAGTGATTGACCCCCGAGTGCCCTCTGTGAAAGTTTGCTGGATAGTAGGAGGACCAGCTGGAATTACGATTGGAACACCATCAACAATCTGAACGGTCGCAGGAGTCCCAGGTTGAAAAATTCTCTCCAAGACATTTGGTTCTCCTTCTGTAATTTCCGTAATTCCTGTTTGAAATGGATTCTCTGAAACGCCAGCTACACCTTGTAGAAACCTCCGATCAAGTCCTTGAGTTTCAGTCAGACTAAAATCAGGAGTGACTCGATCATTAATAATTGTTCTGTTATCAATTCCTGTATTTGGAATCCGAGGTGTACTATTGTCAAGGTCTAAAAACACATTGGCTCCGGAAAAAGGATTTCCGATAACAGTTGGAGAAGCAAGACTTGACGCTGCTTCTAAATCAGTCGGGGGTCTGGAGTCTCCATAATTAAAAATTGCCGCCCCATCATCAACTGCGAAAAAGCCATCATCAATGCCGAAGGAAAAGCTAGTGTTGAATGCATCAGTTCCCAAAAGGTTGATATCAACAATCTTGACATTAATGGCTACCTGACGCCGCCGCAAATCTAGCTGAGTCAACAAAGCTGAGGCAATTTCAACTTGGCGCGGTTCCCCAATCAAGGTGATGGAATTTAGGCGTTCATCTGTCGCTACTCCTAGACCAGTGAGTAATAAAGGTCCGTCTCCTTCCTCTGCCTTTAGTGGTCTAATCTCTGTTGTTGTTTCTTCAATCCTGCGGCGATCTGCACCCTCTCCTTCAGTCGTAATGGTTGTCCTCGTTACAATCCTTTGAGTTTCAGCCCCTTGTGCCCCTAGGAATGCTGAAGCGTCAGCAACGTTAACCTGATTTAAACGAAGGGTACGGCTAATAATATTGCGAGCTGCATCAGGTATGTTAGCACCAACGAATATAGTACGTCCCCGACGGTTTGCCTGGAGTCCAGAGAGTTGGAGAACGTAATTAAACACATCTTGAACGGGTTCATTCTCCAAATCCAAGGAAATCGTTTCCTGTGCAGCCGCTTCTGCCTCACCATCGCCTCCTCCAGCAAAAGCCAGGTTCAATCCAGCAGAACGCGCCAAGAGTGCCAATACTTCTCGCACCGGGGCTTCTCGCAAGGATAGGCGGGGTACTACTGCTGCTGTTCCCAAGTCAATCTCGCTGGCGGCAGCATTCAGATTAGACACCGCAATATCTCCCACAGGTGGCGCAACGGCTCTCGGTAAGAATGGCGGTGCTGGAGCAACGGGTTGGACGGTTCCGGCGGGTGCAGCCGGAACCCCATCGATGGTAATTTGAGGATCGGGAACTAATACATCAGGTGCAGGGGCGGGAATTACTGGAGTGGGTTGGGCTTGAGTGGGTTCAGGAGAGTCTGGTGTCGGGGTTTGGGCAACAACTGGGGGTGAATTAGAACGCTGAGATTGGGATCGGCGAGTGGCGGGAGATGAGAAGTCTGAAGTGGAGCGAGTTGTCCCTGGATTGGCTAGAGTGGGAACGCTTGAGACTGATTCTCTGGGTGGCGGAGCAACCGGAATGGAAATGTTCTGTTGATTGTCTGGTACTGGATTAAGATTGAAATTCGCTGGAGTGGTAATCTCAGATTGAGCGGCAATATTACTCGAAGCTGCGTTAATTGTTTCTGTTCCCTGCGTCCCTGCACTTCTACTTCCTAGCTGGGGAATACTGACATTTTCTCTAGTCCTCGCGCTATTCGGTTGAGTGGATGAGGAGGGTAGCGTGGATGGAGTGATGGACGCTGAATCCCCAGAGGGCGAGGAAACCGGAATCGAAACGGCGGCTCGATTGCTGGGAGCAGGACTAATTCCTAGAGTAATTGCCTGAGATTCTTGCTGAAGAATTTGACCCTGAGGTGAATTTTCATCCCCACTCACCGTTACGCGAATGCTGTTCGGCTCAATTTGACTCACCGTAACGGCGGTAATACCGGGCATGGGGTTATCTTGGCGAAAGCTATTGCCCTCCCTTAAATTCAACCGAACATTGACAATATCCGCCACCCAATCCTTACCCCGGTTCACCGGGAAAACTTGGGGGCGCTGATCCCCGGCTTGGGTTTCCAGAATCAGCTCTAAACTACTGCCTCTGGAATTGATTTGTACTGCGGTAACTTGAGCCGTCGCCGCCCAGACGGGTTGGGTTATCGATAGGGAGACGGCAGTCGCGATCGCGATTCCACTGAACAGTTGCTCCTGTCTCACAATTCACTCCTCACTTATGACCTCTAAACCACCTTAATCATAATGATGTTGGGGATAAATTAGAAATTAATCAAGGTTAAGAATTTCTCCCCCTGCTTCCCCAAGGGCGGGTTTAGTCAAGCTATTCGACACCAACACAACGTTATCTATAAAACCCGCCCCTACAGCCCTACTCCCCTTGCTCTACTGAGCTTCTTCTTCAGCGGCTGCTGCCGCTTCCATTTCTGCCTGCTTTTGTTCCTCACTCAAGGGCATCAACACATCCAGTCTATAGGTTGTTGTCAAAGTTGGTTTCGCACCGGGGATAATTTCTTCGTCTTTCTTTACAATGGGTATCACCTCGCCTTTGTCATCGACCAACAGCCCTTGCGGTGTGCTGATATCTGTCGTCAACTCTTTGACAACGACTAGGGTTTGCAGTCGCTCAATACTCCGTAAAATAGACTGGATTTGGTCAAAGCTGCCCTCCATCTCTAACTCGAAGCTTTGGCGTTTGAGTTTGCCATTAACGGCGGCTCCCAGGGAACCATCGGTAACGATATCACTTTCTTCTGCATTGACCTCGACAGGTTCATAACTTGTCAACGTCCCTTCTCTGTCTTTGACAAACCGATTCACATCTAGCAGCAAGGTATTGATGGATTCTTCATTTGCAAATAAACCGGTCACCGTTTGGTTTTGCTGCTTGACCTGAGCCAATTCCTGTTGTTTCTGTTGAATCAGCTGCTGAATTTCTTGGGGATCTTGGAGTTGACCCTCTTTTTCTTGACGCTGCGTCCTTAACCCTTGGTTTTCAACCCAGGCTGGTTGCACAACTTTCCAGGCGAGATAAGCTGCCCCACCAAGTCCTAAAATAGCCAAGAGAATTCCGGACACTTTTGGCGTAAAGGTAATCCCAAACGCCACCGGATAACTGGGTTCTTCCTCCTGCTCTTCAACGGGGATAAAATCTGGATCAGCATAAGTCATAGTTACATCACTCCGTAGTTGTCTCGGTTGGGCTTGGGCTTGGGCTTGGGCTTGGAGCTGCGCTAGGTGTCTCCGTTGCCTGATTTTGCTCAATCTGCTGTAAGGCTTTGATCCGAGCCACTAATCCCACCGCTCCTTTGCGGTCAATTTCGCGCAATAGCTCAGAGGCGGGGACATTTGTCAAGCTCGTTTCAACGGTATAGCCTACCACTTTGGGCAACTCGTAGGTTATCTCAGCCACCGTCTCCCCGCCTTCCTTTTCGGGTACTTCTAACTCAGCGGGGTTCTCCTCCAGTTGAGCGCTAACGATATGAGTTTCTTCGTCTTGAAAGAAGGGGGATTGCTGTAGCGTCAGCAGAAAGTTGTTCACATCATCAAATGAACGCGCTGTGCCAGAAATCTCCACGTTAATTGTGGGTAAGGGGGCGCTACCCTCAGTCCCCTCACCCGCTTCAGTTTCGGTTTCCGTTTGTTCAATCGCTTGAATTTGGACGCCGGTGGGGACGCGATCGCGAATATCCTGTAGAATGGCTGACCAAGGCTTAATTTGATTAAAGACCGTTGCCAAGGCTTCGGTTTCTTGTCTCACCGCTTGGATTTGAGTATTCAGGTTATTAATTTTATTTTTTTCCGCTTGCAAGCTTTGCAGTTCGGCGTCGATTTCAGCAATTTCCTGATTTAACTTGGCATTTTGCTGAGGTAACCACAAAAAACCGATTCCAGCGACTAACGCCAGCGGTAGTAACCCGACAATCACGCCTATAATCAGCGGCGTCATTTCCCCCATTTGAATCTGTTTTTTGGCTTTGGGGGACTCAGACCCTTTATCGGGTTGGCGATAATCGGGTCTATCTTTAAGAAAATTAATATCGAGACTATACATTAGGGTTAAACCTCCCGCAATCCTAATCCTAGTACCGTTCCCAATCCGGGTCGTTGTACTGGGGGAACATCTTCCTCCATCTCTAAGGATAGTGCCGCAATCGGATCAACCTGAGTGGTAGGCAAGCTTAATCGTTGGGTGAAAAATTCATCCAGTTGTCCAATTCCGCCACCAGGTCCAGCGAGGAGGAGTTGAGCCACTTCTAGATTTTCACTCTGATTTAAATAAAAGTCGATGGAACGACGCAATTCATCGGCGAGTTCACCTAAAACTCTCAGCAGTGCTGCCATTCCCGGATTAATTCCCGTGGCACCTGTGCGAATGCCATCCACCGGGGTGTTGGGTATCGTCATTCCCTGCAAGAGTTCCGTGTTTCTGGATGTCGGTAAATTCATCGCCCGCGACAAGGCACTCTGGAGTTGGAATGTGCCAATGGGAACGGTGCGGGAAAACTGGGGGACACCATCGACAATAATCGCAATTTCGGTACTATCAAATTCTATATCCACCAATACAGCCGCTTCTTGGGGAGCAAATTGTCGCAGTTGCTCGCGGATGGTGCGAATCAGGGCAAAACTATTGATTTCCAGGACATCCACTTTTAACCCCACCAGTTGGAAGGTATCCAGATAGGTGTCAGTCACCTCTCGGCGTGTTGCCACCAGCAAGACTTGTACTTTTTCAATCCCATCTTCGTCCATGAAGAAGCCCAGTTTTTGGTAATCTAAATCCACTTCTTCGCGCGGATAGGGTAAGTATAGACCAGCTTCATGGTTGAGAACCATATCTCGCAGTTCAGTGTCATCAAGTTCAGCGGGAATGGGAATAATTCGGATCACCGCTTCCCGCATGGGGACAGCCGTGGCGACTTGCTCGACTTTGAGTTTATGTTCATCGAGAATTTCAGTCACCAGTTCAGCTAAACTGGCGGCATCGATAATCTTCCCTCCGTCAAACAAACCTTCGGGAACTTCGTGGGTATGAAGGCTCACCAGCTTGTAGCCCTGACCTTGCTTTCGCAGTTGGGCGATACTAATACGTTCTGGTGCTAATTCTATCCCGATACCCTTTTTACCCTTAGAAAATAGATCTTGGAAACGGTTAAACATAGCTCAGGTGGGGACTTGTGTCAAAATTATAAGTCTAAACTGGCTTGAGTGTTGATTATTCATCCATCTTTGGCGGCTGGATACCCCATCTTAGCGTTGGGGAGGAAGTCGCGCCGAATCATGGTTTACATGCAGGTTTTTAATGGTGAATAACCCAGGAACCTGCTTGCCCTGTTTTAGTGCTTTAAACCACTACTCGCAAGATGTCCACCTTTTAGATGAACCCAGACAGTCGTTTATGCTTAATCCCTACATACATCCCTATATACTATGATAAGCCACCTTCCCCATCTTCCTCGGCAACAGGGAACAGGAGAGAGCAGGGAATTTAAGCAATCCCCTGTAAGCCGGAATAGTTTACTTGTATCACTGCCAGACTAAAACCTTGGCTTCGTACTCTCCCAAGTCCAATTCCAACTTGCCTTCCACCACTTCAACATCATAGTCCGCGTGGATAGGAATCATCTTCGCGATCGCAGGCAGGTTCGATGCTCCACAGCAAGCACTGGTGATTCCTTCTGACTCTCGTCCTGATCAAGTTCAAGGATTTAACTGTATCAATTTTTACAAGGTTAGAGTTTGTGATTTTTGTTTAGATTTAAGATTGTGAGCAATCGCTAACATCTTAGATAATTATTCAGTGATTTTACTGAGGTAATCCACCAGCAGGATAAGCATCAAATTGAGATGACATACTCAATAGTGCCATGCATCCCCTTGATCGGTTTGGGAGCCGGTATAGATACTTAGGAATAAAGACTGAGCCGATAGCTTAACAAATTTTAGTATTTTAGAGCAAACCTTTAGCGCTAAATGCCAGGTTTCTGGCAGCAAATCACTGGATTTTCGTATAGTAGATAACAAAAAGCCGACAATTTGCTCACGGCTAGTAAAGAATTGAAAAGCAAGGCGGCTGAAACCTTACGAACTAAGCCAATAAAGCGTAGTATGCGTTAGTAGTAGAGAAAATTATCCTGCGTAGCGTTCAATTCAACAATTATGTCGATTACCAGTTCCTTATCCGACTTTTCAATACCAGAAATTTTCCAGTTTCTAGAGAAAGGACAGAAAACTGGAGTGTTGACGCTAGGAGCATTGCCAGAAGATCCCACTCCACTCAACACAATTTATTACATTTGGGTTTACCAGGGACGTATTGTGGCGGCAGCACATCAATTAGATCATCAAGGGTTAGTGAAATTGATTGCTGAACAGATGGGAGTGAGCCAGCGCGTAGTAACAAAACTTGTACAGCTATGTCCAACTGATAAACCCTTGGGGTTGAGCCTCAAACATCACGGAATCTTGTCAATCGAACATTTAAAGCAGCTTTTTCAGAATCAGGTATTGCAGCGAGTGTGTACGTTATTTGAACTCAAGGAAGGTCAGTTTAAATTTATTCCAAACGCTCCCATACCCACCAAAGAAATGACGGGATTGAGCATCTCAGCGACAGAAGCCACATTGAGAGGGTTGCGATTACTGAAAAATTGGGATAATCTCCATGATAAACTACCTGATCCAAATTCAGGATTAGCTAGTATCATGGCGGGTAGTCCTGCTTATCGCTTGTATCCTTTAGAGGAGCAAGTATGGGAACGAGCGCAAGGGACAGTTTCGTTGTCTGCGATCGCAAAAGAACTAAATGTTCCCGTTGAACAAGTGCAGCATGTCGCATTTACCCTGATGACTGTAGGTTTAGTTGAGGAAGTACCTCTGTTGGCTGGTATTTTGCCCACTCAAGAAATTGAGCATTTACCCGCTCAGTTGTCTAAAGCGTCAGAGAAACAAGGGATTACGCCATCACTTTTGCAAAACTTAGTGGGTTTCTTGCGGAGTAAAGGAGGTAATCGTCAAGAGCGAAATTGGAATTACGTTTCCACTCATTCTTCTCCCACTTCATTACCATTCCTGAAACGAGAGAAAGAAACGATTCAATGCTAATCGCTTACTTGTCCGATTGAACATCAACGGCGGCAACGATTTGAGCGAAATAGTTGGAATACCACAGCCAGTAGTGATGCTCAATCATGGTTAATTGCTCCAATACAGTGTCTTTTCCATATTCTTTTGCCATATTTTCTTGCAGACAGAGCGGTAAGTGATATATTCTCTCCATGATCGACCATTTTCCAAATTGAATGAAATACGGTAACTGGACAAATTTTAACTCTCGCCAACCGATGATATTCTTCCATTGATGGGGGTTTGTAGCGCTATAATTTATAATTCCGACTTCAGACGATACAATTGTTTACTAAGTAATCTTCATTAACGATTAAGACTCTTGCCTAGCTCCTCTGCTTATCTACTTATTGCTCACGGAAGCCGAGATCCACGTCCTCAGCGAGGACTAGAGGAATTGGCACAGTTACTCCAGAAGCAGTTAGCGAGTCAAGGTGAGGCAAGTCAAGCCTTGAGGATTCGCGTCGGAACTGCCACGTTAGAACTAGCACCTCTATCCTTACATGAACAAATTTGTCAGTTTGCGACTCAAGCGATAAGAACTGGCTACCCGCAGATCCAAGCTTTGCCCTTATTTCTCTTACCGGGGGTACATGTGATGGAGGATATCCCGGAAGAAGTAGCGATCGCACAACAACGGTTAGGGGAAAAATTAACCATCAACCTGCAACCTCATATCGGAGTACATCCCCATTTAGGACAACTGCTGGTGAATCAACAGCCACCCCTAAATGCTCCGATTAAAATTTTAATCTCTCATGGCACACGTCGCCCTGGTGGTAACCAGCCAGTCGCCACCTTAGCCCAGAAATTAGGCGCAATCGACGCTTATTGGTCAATCGAACCAACGCTCAGTCAACGAGTCGCTACTTTAGCGGAGGCTGGATATCAGCATATCGCCATTGTGCCTTATTTTTTGTTTGCTGGTGGAATTACAGACGCGATCGCGCAATCTGTCCTTGATCTACAACAACAATACCCTCAACTCCAACTTGAGTTCGGTGAACCCCTTGGCGCAACTCCCCAGTTAGCGGAATTAATCCTAGATTTAACCAGACAGAGGGTGTAATCCAGTTAGACTGAAGGGCTGACAAGAAACGTGAAGAGTAGGCAGGGTGTGGGGTGTAGGGGGTAGAGTGTCGGGAAGATAAAGGTAAAAATAGGATGCTTGTCGGTTCGGTTCTGGTGGTTCGGGATAAAAAAATGAGGCTCTTGATGCTCCCCAAGTCTCTCCTTGAGATTGTTAACAGGAGTGAATTTTCCCACACCCCATACCCCACACCCTACACCCTGTCCCCTTTCCCTTTCGGGATCAGACTACACTGAAAATGACCCCAAACGGATGCTTTAGGGCGATAAGCCAGGTGCTAGGCTGCCATGATCGATCAGGTTTTCAATAATCGTTATCGCGTTGTCAGGATTTTAGGCTCAGGTGTCTCAGGATTAATTTACCTAGCCGCCGATACTCGCCATCCCGATTGCCCGGTTTGCGTGATCCGACAACTCAAGTTGCCCACAAAAAATCCTCAGGCACTTCGTAGGCTGCAATTTCTCTTGACTCATAAATCTGAAACCCTAGAACGGTTGGCACAAACTAACCAAAATCCAGATATTGTCAACTATTTTGTCGAAAATAAAAAATTTTATCTAGTCGAAGAATTTGTTCCCGATCATCCCTTAAATACGTTGAAAAAATCCGGTCAACAGCCCAAGGACGATCAAGGGTTAATCCGGTTTCAAGAAATGCTAACCTTGGCAGCTAAACCCCCTGAACCCGAAGTAGAATCCCCCCTGATATCCACCTCGACCCAAACATCCATTGCTGATTCTGGCAATTGGGAAATATTTCCCGAAAAAGCATTGCCGAAATCAGCTAATCAATCCAGACTGAAGCGATGGCGTTTGCCCATTTTGGTGGGAGGAATAAGTTTAGCCATTGGGCTGGGATTAATGGGGCTGCTAAGACAAAATCCAGACCGGATAAAAGCCCAAGAGTTTTTTGAACAGGGAGTGGAACAACTAAAAAGTGGTAATGTGCAGGGCGCGATTGAGGCGTTTGATGAATCAATTCAGCTTAATCCTAACAACCCATTAGCTTATGGGAATCGGGGAATAGCTTACGATGATTTGGGAGCGCATCAAGCCGCTATAGAAGACTACACTAAACTTATCGAGCTTGCTCCAAGTAATACAAATGCTTACTATCAGCGAGGACTAGCCCGTTACGATTTGGAAGATTGGCAAGGCGCTGTAGAAGATTTTACCGAATTAATTCAACGAAAGTCCAATGATGCTCAAGTGTACTACCATCGAGGAATTAGCAACTACCAACTGAACCAGTATAAAGCTGCGATTGCAGATCTCGATCAAGCAATTCAGCTCAATCCCAAAAATGCCCAAGCTTACGCGGCACGAGGATTAGTGCTGGGGGCGATGGGTAATCAACAAGAAGCCATGGCAGATTATACGCAAGCTATTGAGTTAAATCCCAATAATGCTAAGGCTTATTACAATCGAGGCAGAACCCGATTTCATTTGGCAGACTATCAGGGTGCTGTAGACGATTATACCCAAGCGATCGCGATTGACCCTACCGATAGTATGGCTTACACAAATCGCTGTCAGGCAAAGTTTAACCTAGGAAACTATCGAGACGCGATCGCAGATTGTACGGAAGCGATTACTCAGAATCCAAATAACCACATCGCTTACAACAATCGCTGTATTGCCCACTTAAATCTTAAAGACTATCAAAAAGCACTCAAAGATTGCAGCCAATCGATTCGCATTGAACCCAGTTATGAGAATGCTTACATTAATCGTGGGGAAATTCGTCGTAAGTTAGGCGATAACCAAGGAGCGCTCGAAGATTATACCCAAGCCGTTCGACTCAATCCCAACAACAGCGTCGCCTACACCAATCGCGCCCTTGTCCGCCGAAAGTTTGGCGATAACTCTGGCGCTCTAGACGATTATACCAAAGCCATTCAACTTAATCCCAATAATGCCTTTGCTTACTCGGGTCGAGGATTAACCCATGCTGAACTAGGAAATACAATGGAAGCGATTAACGACTTCGAGCAAGCCTCTAAGCTACATCTCGACAACGGCAGAATTGATCAATATAATGAAGCGCAGCTCCAACTTAAGACCTTGCGCTGAATAAGTTGTCATTCGTCATTCGTCATTTGTCATTTGTCATACTAGCTTTTCGAGAAGCAAGCTACGTCATTCGCCGGACTCACATATAGGAGCTAGCTCACTTTTATTGGTTCAGCTCTCTGTTACATATAGCCAAAGTCTCCAAGGCAGAAAGTTTTAAGGGAAAAAACCTAAGTGATAATAACACCTTGCATTCAAAGATATAACTTTCTCTCCCTGCTCCCCCGGCTTCCCCTGCTCCCCCGGCTCCCAGACGTAGCATGCTACGTCTCTACATGCTCCCCCAGCTTACCCAGCTCCCCCAGCTTTTCCTACGGTGTATCCCCAAAAAATTGTCACATAATTACTGATCAATGATTTAATCATAAGCCACCATAAAACTAGACCTTGAGGTTCAATGACCATCAACCATGAGTACCAAACGCCTGCGTATTGCTATATCGGGAATCCTTGCTACTGTGACTGCGATTGGTGCTACGACTCTCCACGCGATCGCACCAATTGACTGGCTGAATCTCTGGCTAGGCTCAACAGTGGCAGTGGCTCAAGATATTGATGAACAAATTAATATTCAGGTTTATCAACAAGCTAGTCCGGCAGTAGTTTCCATTGATACAGTAGAAGGTACAGGCAGTGGCAGTATTATTAGCGCCGATGGATTAGTCCTCACCAATGCTCATGTTGTCGCAGGTTTCCCGACGGTTACGGTAACGCTCTACGATGGCAGACGCCTGAGCGCGGATGTGGTAGCGTTTGGGGATAATGGTCTAGACTTAGCGGTTCTCAAAATTCGCACTCCTAGCAATTTACCGACGATTTCTCTGGCTCCTCGCCCCGTGCAAGTTGGACAACGGGCATTTGCCATTGGCAATCCGTTTGGCAGGTTTCAAGGCACGTTTACAGTCGGGATTGTTAGCCGTATTGACCAACAACGGGGCTTAATTCAAACCGATGCCACAATTAATCCAGGAAACTCTGGTGGACCCCTACTGAACTCTCAAGGTGAGTTAATTGGGGTGAATACAGCGATTTTGGGCAGTCCTAGCGGGGGGAATCTAGGAATTGGCTTTGCGATTAGCATTGATAGAATTCGCCCATTTCTGGCGGCTGTACGCAATGGACGTGCGCCCCAGACGGTGCAGCAGCCCAGCGCCTCTCCGACTCACCGTCCCCCCCAACCCTTAGCCCTCAATGGTACAGTGATCCCCGGTCGGCTGGGTCAAGGAAGTCATGTTTTAGCGGACGATAACAGCTTTTTTGACATCTATGCCTTTGAAGGCAGGGCGGGTCAGCAGGTGCAAATTGATATGACCAGTGGGGAAATCGATTCTTATTTAATTTTGCTTGATCCCAATGGTAATGATTTAGCCCAAGATGATGATAGCGGTGGTGGCACCAATGCCCGATTATCGGTGATTTTACCCAGCGATGGGATCTATTTGTTAATGGCAAATGCTTATGAAGCCGGACAAACCGGATCATACAATTTACGGGCGGTGGCGATTGGGGGGAATTCAGTGACGCACGATTCTCGTTGGTAGTCAGGGTGTCGGGTATCGGGTATCGGGTGTCGGATATCGGGTGTCGGGTGTGGGGAGATGGGGGTGTAGAGACGTAGCATGCTACGTCTCTACACTATTCTGTTCCCTGTTCCCTTTAAATCAAACCTAACCAGGTTAACAAACCTTTACCTGTAATCAACTCAATCAGCAATAAAGCCACAAATGCGATCATGGCAAACCGTCCGTTGATTTGTTCGGCGTAAGGTGTCCACCCAAAAGCGGGTTCGGGTTGGTTGGGGGTTTCTGTTGTCGATTCTTCTGGGGTGGGTGTTTGAGATGTCATGATTTTGGTAAAATTTCTTCCTCTGGTGTCTCAGATTTTAAAGTTTGGACAGATTCAATCAGCGATCGCACTTGGGCGGTGTCTTCGGAGGCGTCAAATCCTAGGGGGAATTTACCACGGGCTAGCATCCGTAATCCGAGGGGACTTAAACTGAGCATTCCTTTAATATCTCGGAAGAAGTTCGCCACCACTTGGATACCAAATTTGCGCTCATCAACCCAACCTCCTTGTTTGACCAAATCAATTAAGACTTTGCGATGGCGGATTGATCGGCTGGCTTGCTTGTCTTTGCGAGTCAGAATTTCTTGTTTAATTTTACCGATTTGATCCATGGGGGCGACATCCATTGGGCAAACGGCGTTACACATTAAACAGCGGGTACATCCCCACACCCCCTTAGTGCCTTGATTGTAGTTTTCCAGGCGACTTTCTATGGCGGTATCGCGAGAATCGGCGACTAGACGTTGGGCTTTGGCGAGGGCGTGAGGACCAACAAATGTGGGATCAACCTCGCGAGCATTACATTCTGAATAACAAGCGCCACACATGATACAATTACCATTCTGATCCAGGCGCGATCGCTCTTGGGGACTTTGTAAAAATTCCCGTTCTGGAATGGTTCGTCCGGCTGTGCTAACGTAGGGTTCAACCGCTTCTAAGTTGTCCCAAAAGCTCCGCATATCCACGACTAAATCCTTAATCACGGGCAAATTACCTAGGGGGGCAATTGTGATTTCCGGAATCTCTGGACGATGATGCTCAGGAATCTGCGCCAATTCATTGCCCACATTTTCTTTACAAGCCAGTGCGGAGCGACCATTGATCCGCATCGCACAGCTACCACAGATTGTGTTGCGACAATTCTTGCGAAACGCTAAGGTTCCATCCTGCTCCCACTTAATCCGATTCAGGCACTCCAGAATCGTGTTTCCTTCCTCCACATCTAACTTGTAAGTCTCGATAGTGGGGGAGGTATTTTGAGTCTGTCGAATGATTTTAAAGGCAACTTGCATAGTGATATGCTCTCTTTGTATCTCAACACCTATATGAAAATTACCACCTTCTCAGGAGTCACAACCTACCCATTGACCATCACCCCCTCATTTCCTGGTCGCCCATAAATATAGATGAGAAATATTGCCAGAAGGCACTCGCTCAACTTGTCCGTGAGCATTTAGCCACGATATTTAGCAAACTGACTACAGTCTAAGACAATCGGCGGTTACTCACCATTCATCCTTGGGAGTGTTGATTTTCTGCTGATAGATGCTCTCTCCCTTGTGTCTGGTCAAATTTTTCCCAGATGACCTGCCAAGTCTCCAGATGGATCACTGATCTGAACATACTTCAGGTTCGATCTTTTGCCACGGAGTCCTATCTTGGTTAAAATTTTAACCTAAGAAGCGGCTTTGGCGTCTCCAGAAAATCCTTATGGCTCAAATTCCTAGAAATTTTAATAAATGATCAAAAAAATCTTGACCAAAACCAGAGATTTAACGATATATTTTTTATATAGCCAAATACACTTGGCAGCATACGACGTTTACCATCCTGAAAAATAAAGGATAGTCTGTGAAATTATGGCAGAGACCCAAGCTAATGCATTAACGGGGAAAGCCTTACTTCAAAAAGTAAAAGAGCTTTCTCACTTGCCTCGGCGAGAAACAGCAAAACGCTGTGGCTATTACTCCGAAAGTAAAACAGGTCAGACCCGCGTCAACTTAACTGATTTTTATGATGCGGTGTTAGCGGCGAAAGGTGTTCCCCTAGATCCAGAGGGAGCAAAAGATGGTCGTGGTCGGGAACCGACTTATCGAGTCAGCGTCCATAAAAATGGTCAGATTGTGATTGGCTCAACCTACACTCAGGAAATGGGATTAAAGCCCGGTGATGAGTTTGAAATTAAACTGGGCTACAAGCATATCCATCTCAAGCAGGTGGATCTGGATACATCTGAGGAGTCTGAAGAGGAATTAGAAGCCGCAGGGGTTTGAGGCAGCTCATGCTAAAAAGGATGGGTAATTCACATTATCCATCCTTGGCAGCATGAAAGCAGCTGCGTAAAAACTATAGCTCCTCACCGTTTGCCGATCGCGCTTATGGCTATTTTTGATCAGGCAGATAATCCGTGTATTATTTGGCTAATAAGCGCATCGGCGCTGGTAAAAGTCGCGGTTTTTTTTCTGGCTTGGTCTTTGTTGTGGTTGCCTTTAGCCATCGCGATCGCAACCCGACTGAAATGGCATCCTCCTAAGCCTTTGGCAGCACAGAAAAAGTTGCCCTTCGTCGCTGTTCTTTACCTCATTGCCCCCCTAATTATCTGGGGGGCAACACAGATAGAAGATACATCGTTTCCCGACTATGGCTGGGACTGGACGACGCGGATTTTGATATCCTTAGTCGGGGGATTGGGCGTGGCAATTTTGAGTTTAGGAATCAGCTTTACGGGACAATGGCTAGTAGGCTGGGTGGATTGGCATGGAGAAAATTGGCAGCAATTGACCCGGATTGGACTGCCAATATGTGGAATAGGACTAGGGATTGGATTAATCGAGGAATTGGTGTTTCGCGGGTTCCTTCTGACGGAACTCCAACAGGACTATTCTCTAGCAATAGCGGCGGTAATATCCAGTCTGATTTTTGCTCTATTGCATTTGATTTGGGAACAACAAGAGACGATCCCTCAGGTCCCTGGATTGTGGCTAATGGGTATGGTATTAGTTTTAGCCCGGTGGGTGAATGGGGGGAGTTTAGGCTTAGCCTGGGGACTTCATGCGGGTTGGATTTGGGGATTAACCTGTCTTCAGGAAGCCAAACTGATTTCTTATACCAGAAAAGGACCGATATGGATAACGGGAATAGGAGATAATCCCTTAGCAGGGATATCTGGTATCTTGTGTTTACTAGGTGTTGCTGCGTTCCTGTGGGGGATTAGTCATTAGTCATTAGTCATTAGTCATTGGTCATTTGTCCTTTGTCATTCGTCATACTCGCTACCCTTGAGAAGCAAGCTACGTCATTTGTGATAATTGAACGGTGAGGTCGGGGCGGGTTTAGTTATATCAGGGGTCAAAACGAAACGTGAGTGGTAAAACCCGCCCCTACAAAAGACGTTCCACCGGAGGAGTCTCTACAATTCTTCCCCATCTCCCTCATCTTCCCCTGCTTCCCCTGCTTCCCCCGCTCCCCCTGCTTCCCCTCGCTCCCTCATCCCTCTTTCGCTGACCAACGTTTTTGCCAGTGGGAGGTGGGTTCGAGAGTAGAGGCTTGCTGCTCAATTTGCCGCTGTTGCAGAATAATCTCAGCCTGATCCGCAAGTTGAGGATCACGATAGGGAATAGCCGCACGGGTTTGCAAATGTTGACGCGATCGCTCTGAGAGAGGGGGTAGAGTGGAAGCGTCAAAACTTGCCACGGTTCCCGGTTGTCGTCCCCCGACAGGGGGTGTCGGACCAATCTTAAATCCAGCCGTTATTAAGCCGCTACGGACAGCAGCCGCACAGGAATAGGTTGCTAGTCTACCTGTTTTGGCGCAGCAGTTGGCTAAATGCTGGAAAAATTCCACCGTCCATAATTGGGGACAGCGACGGGAAGAAAAGGGATCGAGAAAAATAGCATCAGCTTGAAAGTTCAACTGAGACAAGTGCTGGATGCTTTTTCTGGCGTCGCCGAAATAAAGTTGCGCCTGAAGCTGATCCGTTTTAACTTCTGAGGTTGCCACCAGACACTCTAGGAGTTCGGGAATCGGGTGATTCCAGCCACTGAGAAAATGATGTGCGATCGCGCTTCGCGGTACAGTCGGGTCTAATTCCAGAGCGACTAATTCAACTCGACATCTGGGGTTAATTGTCCAAATCGTTTCTAAAGCCGCCGCCGTATTGTAGCCTAAGCCGTAGCAGACATCCAGCAGACGCACAACCTGCTGTTGGGCTTTTTGTTTCAAGTGGCAAGGTTCCACAAATTTTAATAACGCTTCCGTTTTTGCCCCTTGAGTGCTGTGGAAATATTCACCAAACGCTTCAGAAAAGAAGGTGAATGAGCCATCGGCTGTGGGCTGAGGGGTAAAGCTGTGGATGTTTGCCATGGTTCGCCTCAATGATATTTCAAGATTTTATCTTCCTCTACTCCTCCTGCTTCCCCTACTCCCCCTGCTCCTCTCTTATGCAGGTGGGTTATCAGTCCTAACTGTTGTAGGGGTTGATCTATATCTCACATAACTCACATAACTCACGTTCCTCCACTTTCCAGGGCATTTTGTACGGTTTAAATTGACTCAAACTCCCATCCAGTAGTCTTTATAGGACGTTAAGCTTTCGGTTGGCGTTGAATCCTAAGGCGGTTTAAAGTTTGTACTTCCCCCTTGACAAGGCTCACTCAAGGAGGCTATAACATAAATAGCTCACAAGAATGAGTAAAAACAAACAGGGTGTCAGCAGACAGCATGAGTGAAATTTGAGGAAGAATTCGATGAGAGTCAAGATTTTAACCCTAAATAACGTTCAAATATTTGGTGATATGGCAGTTTCTGCCCTTCCTAATAGCTATCGTTCTCGACTCTCCGATATGCTCAATAATTCTCGAAATTTCATTGTGTTGACGGATGTAGAAATCCACCAACCGGGACAATCACTCACGCAAATGTCCTCTCTATGCATTAACAAGCCTGCGATCGCCTTTTTATGTGAGGCAGAAAAGTCACCTATTTCATCTCATCCTTGGGAAACTGATTCTGTCTCAGCAAGTGCAGCCTGATGACTGTAGCGAACTTACTCCAACGTTTAGAGGAAATACATCATGAAAACAATAACCACTAAAATCAAACAGGCAATTTGGGCAGTTCCCTTCTGTCTCACTGTCCTCTCACCGCTTTCCGCCCACGCCTTAACCGTTGAAGAGGTTCCTAATCCGCAACAGCTAAATGGCACTTGGGTAACAGATATGGCAGATATTCTCAGTCAGGATACTGAACGCCAACTCAATCAAATGATTTCCGAGTTGGAAATTGAAAATGGTACAGAAATTGCAGTGGTGACTGTACCTGAAACCTCTCCCGCCGCCTCACCCAAAGCGTTTACCACTGAGTTGTTCAATCACTGGGGGATTGGCAAAGCTGATGAGGACAATGGTGTACTGTTTTTGATTTCCACAGGCGATCGCCGCGTCGAGATTGAAACCGGATATGGTATCGAACCAATTTTACCTGATGCCCAGGTGGGTCAGATTATCGAAACTAAGATTACTCCGCCTTTTAAGCAAGGTGACTTTGACGGAGGAACATTAGCCGGAACCAAAGCATTGGTTATTCACTTAGGGGATAACGTCCAAACAAGCGATGCTATCCAAACGTTACAAGCAAATAGAGAAACGACCAATAGCACGATGACTGTATCTTCATCTCAACAAGAAACCTTTTCTGGAGGAACGTTGCAATCATTACTCCTTTTCATAGGAGTACCTGTGGGAATCATTGTCCTATTCGCCGCGAATCGCAATAGTAACTCTTCTTCCAAGCGTCGTTCCAAACCTCGTTCCAGGCGTCGTTCTTCCGGTGGCGGTGTCAGAGTTGGTTCCAGTAGTGGCGGTAGTTCTAGTAGTTGCGGTGTCAGTGTTAGTTCTAGTAGTTGCGGTGTCAGTGTTAGTTCTAGTAGTGGCGGTGGTTCTAGTAGTGGTGGTTTTGGAGGCGGTTCCAGTGGTGGAGGCGGTGACGGTGGTGGTTTCTAATCTCATGTTCGCTTGGATCATTACAGATTTTGACCACATT
>JGI11783J13700_1032679_pt1 | contig 18718 bp, 20 predicted proteins | sample ElkSlonscriptome_6_FD_13700 | JGI IMG/M metagenome (IMG submission 13700)
AGAGAAGCGAACCAAGTCGGGGAAAAAGAAGTCGGTGAATTTGCGCGATCGCCTATTTGAGTTAGAACTGATAGAGGTGAAAACAGACGCCCCGTCTCAACCCGCCCTGCTACGCTATGTTGGCAGTTGTCGGAATGATGGCACCCTGCTGCGACCTGAAGATATCATTTATATGGTAGAGCAGGTGGGGCAACAGGACTTTCAGTTATTGCACAGTCATCGACAACGGCTCATTTTAGGTGAGGCGATTTAACCTAGGATCAATAGCACTGACTTAAAGCCCCGACACCCGCCCGGAGTTCAAACTCCGGGCTAAAAGCTCAAGTCCACTAAAGTGGACTAAAACTTTTAATCCGAATGGTACTAACTTAAAGCTGATAGATAGTACCTAAACTAGGGTATAGCAAGAGTTCCGGCGATTCGATATGAAGGGGGAGAATTCAAAGCCTCTCTCCTTGTAGGAGAGAGGTTTCCCAGATCCAGTGAAAACTAAGAGATATCAACAGATCACCCACGATCCTTTTCCCATAGACTACGGTGATGTACAAATGCAGATTGATTTGGGTGCTGAGCGCTTACTCGCTGCCGAACGAGATGCCGAAAAAATTGCCGTAGAAGTAAAAAGTTTTATCAATCCCTCAGCAATTTCTGAATTTCACACCGCTGTTGGACAATACCTCAACTACCGTCGGGCACTGCGAGTACAAGAGCCAATCCGAACACTTTATCTGGCAGTACCCAGCCAAACCTATGAAGAATTCTTTCGCCTCAGATTTATTCAAGAAGGGGTAATAGAGTATCAACTTTATTTAGTTGTCTATGATCTAGAAGATAGGAGGATTGTGCAATGGATAAAGTGAGCCAATATCGACAGATTGTTCAAGACATCCTAATGGCACATAGCCAAATAAAACCTGTCTATGGCGAAATCGAGATGGATGTTTTGTTCGATCAAGATCGAGATCATTATCAAGTTTTACGCACTGGATGGCTTCAAAAAAAACGTGTATACGGCGTCCTGATTCATATTGATATTAAAGGAGAGAAACTTTGGATTCAGTATGATGGTACAGAAGTCGGCGTAGCTAATGAACTTATTGAATCCGGCATTCCTAAAACAGATATTGTCCTAGCCTACCATTCACCTTTCGTTCGCCAGTACGACGGTTTTGCGGTTAGTTAAACTGAAGTTCCCCCCAGAACAAAATAACGGAATGCTTTGCTAGAGGGGGTAACAGCCATTCTTTTCGGGTCTGAAGGGCTGAAATGCTTTGTCTGTCAAGTTCTTGATCTGCCTGTCACCCCTTCAGAGGGGAAACATTGACTGGTCAAGGTTTCAGCGCCTTCCTTTGTCCTAATCGCCTGTTGAGTGTTGGTACAATTCCATCACCTGGGTAATCGGTAGCCGTGACTGCACGCCAATCGTTAAGGGCGAGGTATGTCCCCGATTCAGATGATCCGCCGCCGCACAACCAATCATGGCAGCATTATCGGTACAATATTTAATCGGTGGAAAAAGAACGCGCAACTGGTGAGATGACGCCGCCGCTTGTAGGTGCTGTCTCAATCCACTATTTGCCGCAACACCACCCCCGACAGCAATTGTGGTTAACCCATAATCGATCGCACAATTCACCGCCCGTTTGGTGAGCGATCGCGCGACGGTTTCCTGGAACGAAGCCGCCAGATCAGCCACGGGTAATTCATCCCCTTCTTGCTCTAATTTTTGCACTAATCGCAAGACAGCCGTCTTCAATCCACTAAAACTGGAATCATAAGGATGATATCCGCCACTGGGACGCGATACCCTTCCTTCTGGTAACTTAAAGGCGTGAGGATTTCCTTCCTTGGCTAACCGATCAATCGCAGGTCCTCCAGGATAACCCAGGTGTAACAATCGAGCTACTTTATCAAAAGCCTCACCCGCCGCATCATCACGAGTTGAACCCAACATTTCATAGACGCCACAGTCCTTAACATAAATTAAACTCGTATGACCCCCAGACACCAACAAACACAAAAATGGGGGTGCAAGTTCGGGTTCAATCAGATAGGTGGCGTAAATATGCCCTTCTAAGTGATGCACGCCCAGAAACGGCTTATGATGAACCATAGCCAGGGTTTTTGCCGCCGTTAACCCCATCAACAGGGAACCCACCAAACCGGGCGCACAAGTCGCCGCGATGCCATCAATCGCCTCCCAGCCCAGATTCGCTTCGGTTAAGGCTTGCGCGATCGCGGTATTGATCATTTCTAGATGCGATCGCGACGCCACTTCCGGCACAATCCCCCCATAAGGCTGATGCACCGGAATCTGAGATGCCACGACATTACTACAACAGATGCGATCCTGCACCACCGCCACGGCGGTTTCGTCACAACTGGTTTCTATGGCTAAAACACAAGCCATCTGTCCCTAACCTGAATGAAAAACTCAATTTACATTTTAATTAACTTAACTTTACTCTGTTCAACCTGTCAGAGTAAGATTGCTGAAGTGTACAAATCGTTTTTGTGTTTTGTACATACAACTTTTGATTTCGTAACAAAAGGAAACAATTCTATGCGACGATTGTTGGCTCTACTTTTCGCCGTGACCCTCTGGTTTAGCTTTGTCAGCCCAGCCTTGGCTGATTTTGACCATCTCACACCCTGTAGTGAATCACCTGCGTTTCAGCAACGAGCGCAGAACGCCCGTCCAACCACCGACGACCCCGATTCCGGGAAAAAACGCTTTGAGCGTTATTCCGAAGCCCTCTGTGGTGATGACGGACTGCCCCACTTAATTGCGGATGGTCGCTGGAGTCGAGCTGGTGACTTTCTCATTCCTAGCATTCTCTGGCTGTATATGGCTGGCTGGATTGGTTGGGTTGGTCGCGCCTATTTACAAGCGATTCAAAGCGAAAAGAATCCCGAAGAAAAAGAAATTATCATCGACGTGCCTTTGGCAATTAATAAAATGCTCTTTGGTTTTATTTGGCCCCTAGCTGCCGTACAAGAAGCCCTCTCTGGCAAATTGTACGCCAAGGCGGATGAAATTCCCGTATCCCCTCGCTAATCTAGAGATTGGCAAATTGATTGACTGACCTTACCTATTACGTTCAGGAGAAGTTTGATGCAGTATTTTCTCAAGTATCTGTCCTTAGCCCCGGTGTTAATTGCTGTTTGGCTAACCATTACCGCCGGAATTTTGATTGAGTTTAACCGCTTTTTCCCGGATCTTCTTTTCCATCCGATGCCTTAAGCCGACTGGTGGATATAGATTGAGGAGAGAATTTGTTGGTATTGTTATTTGGTGACATCCTCCCAACAGAATTGCCACCACAAGCTATCCAAAAATCCGACTTATAAGGATTAGTTGTAGCCGGAAAACTCGCTATTGCTTCATCGTAATTTTGAGTTTCCCAAAAATAATCCCGTCCCCCTAATTGGCGAGGACGGGATTTTTGATGAGGGCGTTATCAGTGATCAGTGATCAGTGATCAGTTATCAGGAGATGGGGAAATTGTGTAGGGGCGGGTTTCACAACTATCTTTGCGGTTACACCCAGATGTAACTAAACCCGCCCCGACTTAACGCATGACCAATGACCAATGACCAATGACCAATGACCAAATCCCAGATATCCTGGATAAGGTTGTAATTGAGAAGAGTTATGGCACGTTTAGCCCTGCTGAGTGTATCGGATAAAACTGGACTGGTTGAGTTTGCCCGTCAGTTAGTTACAGAATTTGACTTTGCCTTAATGAGTAGTGGGGGAACCGCCAAAGCCCTGCAAGAGGCGGACTTACCTGTAACTAAAGTATCTGATTATACAGAATTTCCTGAAATTTTAGGGGGTAGAGTGAAAACCCTACATCCCCGGATTCATGGTGGTATTCTGGGACGGCGCGATGTGGCGGAAGATGTGGAACAAATGGTAGCCCATCAGATTCTACCCATTGATTTGGTGGTGGTGAACTTGTATCCCTTTGCAGAAACGATCGCGAAACCGGATGTGACGTTATCAGAGGCGATCGAGAATATCGATATTGGTGGACCGGCGATGCTACGGGCGTCAGCGAAGAATTATGCCCATCTAACCGTTTTGTGTAACCCCAGTCAATATGAGACCTATCTAGAACAATTACGCCAGCATGAGCATCACCCGTCTATAGAATTCCGCCAATCTTGTGCGATAGAAGCATTTTCTCATACAGGTGATTATGATCGCGCGATCGCATCCTACCTCAGCCAAACCCAGGAAACCTCATCCACCTCATCCTCTACCCAAGAAGATTTTGTCCTCTCTGGAAAGCAACTGCAATCCCTACGCTACGGAGAAAATCCCCATCAATCCGCCACCTGGTATCAAACTGGAACCACTCCCACAGGCTGGACGGCTGCAACTAAAGTACAAGGAAAAGAACTCAGTTACAATAACCTAGTGGATTTAGAAGCCGCACGGCGGATTATTACTGAATTTACTGATTTACCCGCCGCCGCCGTCCTCAAGCATACCAATCCCTGTGGTGTGGCGTTGGCAGGTACGCTGTTTGAAGCTTACGAAAAAGCCTTACATGCTGACCCCGTTTCTGCCTTTGGCGGTATTGTCGCCTTGAACCATCCAATTGATATGTCTACAGCCGGGGCGTTAACCCAAACCTTCTTAGAATGTGTCGTCGCACCGGAGTGCGAACCCGACGCCAAAGAGATTCTGGCGAAAAAATCGAAGTTACGAGTATTACTTTTACCAGACTTACAACAAGGTCTCAAGCACACCGTAAAAGTAATTGCTGGCGGGTTACTGGTACAAGCGTCGGATGATGCAGTCGATAACCCCGACGACTGGCAAATTGTCACCGAAAAGCAACCGACAACGGATCAATTGGAAGAGTTATTATTTGCCTGGAAAGTGTGTAAACACGTTAAATCAAACGCCATTGTCGTCACCCGCGATCGCACCACATTAGGAATTGGTGCGGGTCAAATGAATCGCGTGGGTGCGGTGAAAATTGCCTTAGAACAAGCTGGGGAAAAAGCCAAAGGGGGTATTCTCGCCAGTGATGGATTCTTCCCCTTTGATGACTCAGTACGGACGGCGGCGGCGGCTGGAATAAGTGCGATCGTACAACCTGGGGGAAGTTTACGGGATCAAGATTCGATTCAGGCGGCGAATGAATTGGGGTTGGTGATGGTACTGACAGGTAGGCGTCACTTTTTGCATTAACTAACAGGCTATAAATTTAAAGCGGGACATGCTAGTTGAGATGAGGTTTTAGGTTTTAGGTTTTTGAGCCTCTCGTAACACTTAACACCTTCTCACAGATCAATGTCCTGCTTTGAGTTGGGGCTACAGTTTTGGTGTATGCGTTCAGCCATCTCTAAGTCTCATGCTCAAGAACTGAGCTTGCTATTTCATTTACCAACCTAATCACTTCTCTCTTATTGGTTGGCATATCTACGCTATTAACCTCAAGCACATAAACATCGTCGGCAAAACTGCTTATTACTTGCTCTGTAAATCTCTTGTTAAACTCATGCCAAAGTTGGTGATGTCTGATATAGTCTGGTGAGACTTTAAGCCGCAAACTGCCCCGTAAACTCAATCAATTTGTCAACCTATTTTTTAGGGCTAAGGTTCCCTGACTACGAACCTACCCGAGTAAAGCTACAATAGTGCAATAGAAATTACCACAACAATCCCCCATGAAAGTTAAAGGAATTATACGCGGCAAAACTATAGAGCTATTTCAAGAACTTCCCGTGCCTAATGGCGTGGAAATTTTTATTGAAATTCCTGATACTACTTTATCGAACCCTGACCCAAATTGGCAACAGCTACAAGCCATTATTGGCGCATGGAAGGATGATCAAGAAATCGGAGACATTTTTGCTCAGATTGATAGAGAACGCCATGCTGACTTGGGTGAACCGATAGATTTTGATAATTTCAACTAACTATTCAGATGTACTTGCTTGATACAAATATCTGTATAGCGATTATTCAGGGAAACCCATCGGCGATCGCTCATTTTCAGCAAAAATACCAGGACTGTTATCTGGTAACTCTAGTTCTTGGAGAACTCTATAAAGGCGTCTATTGTTCGAGTCGAGTTCAGCAAAATCTGCTGATTGTTGAACAATTTGCCAACCAACTGCCTAAAATTAACTTCGATGAGAATGCCGCTATCGAATTTGGCAAAATTCAAGGTGAACTCAGACAAATCGGTAGACCAACTGGACAAATTGATGCACTCATTGCCGCCGTTGCTCGTTCTCGGTCTGATTGTTTAGTAACTGATAATATGCGTCATTTTGTCAATATCCAAAATTTACACCTTGAGAATTGGTTAGTCCCTTAAACGATAGGAAATGGCAGAATATCGGATGGGCAAGACTGATAAACCTGGAAACGCTTCTATTCTCAGTTGGTGGCTCTAGACTACCCGACAGACTATAGAGGGAGCGATCGCATTCACTCTTCTCTATTCCCCAACCTAGCGCTAACGGCTCAACAGGTGCTAAACGGTAATGTTAAAAATTGATGTTCAGTAAATCAGCATCCCCAGGTTGAGGTAATCGGGGCTTAGATGGGCGAGTTGGAGTAGAAGGCGGCGACGGCTGCGGGTTGGGTGTTGACATTTGAGGATCGGGGCGATTGGGATTATAAATGCTAACTAAAACCTCAATCAACTCCTCTCGCTGCTGGCGAGTCAGCTTTTCTATCGCGGCGCGATCGCCTGACATCGGATTTTCCGTTAACGTGCTACTACCAGGATAGTCAGATTCATTGATATACTCATTCGCCCCAAGATAGTCAGCCAGCGTCAACTTCCAATCAAACCGATAATTAGGAAGACGTCTTTTCTCATACAGGTGATAACGAATCAGACGACTTACCAATGTACTCTCTAAATTGACTTCGCCCGTTTCATTGGTGACATACTGGTTTTCTTTGGGAAAATCGGGCAACTGTTCATAAACTTGACGCCAAGTATCCTGCGATCGGATTAATTGGGCGCTGGCGGGTTGGGAACTTATAATTGACAAAACGGGGATAGTCCTAATCCCCGCTTTGCCCCAGCACAAGCTGATACTCGTCAGAATGGCAAGGGTGAACAGCACAAAGTAGCGCGTCGCCTTACCCTTCCGTTTCAGTTGGATCATAGTGAATAGGATGATATAGCTGTCGCCATAAAGATTACTCCCTCTCTGGTAGAAGATTACCTATTTTCCTCTTCCCCAGCTCCTAGACGTAGCATGCTACGTCTCTACATTGCTCCCCTAGCGCCCGCCTTTAATCCCCAATAATTTCCGGTTGAGTCAATTCGTCAGACATCTCAATGATTGCCCGCAGTACTGGCTTCATCATTGGATCATCCAGATTTTCAAAATCTTCATAGCGACGGCGCTTTGCCCGATTTGCCACTTGCACCGTAATCCGATAGCGGTTAGAAGCAGCGGTAACTAGCTCCTCAGCCCGGTGCATAATTTGACTCGAATCAAACTGGTAACGCCGATGCAGCATAGATTTTTAGTTCCTAAAGTAGCAAGTTATCAGTCTAGCATTTTTGACCAATAACTCCTTGTGTTAGCGCCGTGGAGCAAAGCTCACAAATAAAGCGAAGCTCAGAAATAACTCCCCTCTCTTCAGACCGGAAAGTCCCAGCTTAGTCCTCATGGTCTTCAAATGGATCACTCAATTCAGCCGAAGGCGGACCAAACGCTGTGTAGATAGAAAAGCCAGTGACGGCGATTAGAATCACAGCGACTGAAATGCTAAGAACTATTGCAGGTTCCATTGTGGATATTATATAAATGAGTCTTCTTCCTCTATAATATTACAGAACATTACAAAACGTGATCGAAATTAATCATAGGTGACCCATGGCACAACAGACGCGGTTAGGAGATATTCTCAAACCCCTGAACTCTGAATATGGTAAAGTAGCTCCCGGTTGGGGAACAACGCCCTTAATGGCAGTGTTCATGCTCTTATTCTTCGTTTTCTTGCTAATTATCTTGCAGCTATACAACTCCTCGCTGTTGCTGGAGAACATCAATGTGGATTGGAGGAGCCTAGGTCAATAGGTCTCTAGGTTTTGAGCGTTCATGGTTCATAGTTCATGGTTCATAGCCATAAACTTTTCTCTAATCAGGCATGAACCATGAATATCCTCTCCCTGTCTGCTCTCCCTGTCTGCTCTCCCTCTCTGCTTGTCAGTGGGGAGATAATTGTCAATGAAAAGTTAGACTTTCACGTTGGATACACAATAGAAATAGCTATTAGTACATCAGGAGGTTATGAAATGAACGTTTTTGGTATTGGTTTACCGGAAATGGCGCTGATTTTAATCGTGGCGTTATTAGTATTTGGTCCGAAAAAGTTACCAGAGATTGGTCAGAGTCTAGGGAAAGCTATTCGTGGTTTTCAAGATGCCTCGAGAGAATTTGAAACGGAATTTAAGCGGGAGGCTCAACAATTAGAACAAGCGGCGAAAACACCTGCCCTGTCTGAAACTCAGCAGCAAGCTAATTCTGAAGCTGATTCAACAGATAGCAAAAACCCAAGCCGCTACTCCGTCTCAAGCTAGCTAAAAACTATTTTGTCAGCGAACGTGAAGACAAAGAATTGGTAGATACTAACTCATGTTTCCCTAGCTGTTCTCATTTTTCAGTGTTTAAAATTCCACAAAACGTCAGGACATTGATGTCCTAAAGGTGGCACTCACTATGAATGAAAAAGTAACCAACATCAGATTGGTAAGGGGGGAATCAAAATTCTATCGGTCTTGGGAATCCGGGCGGCTGCTGATAGACAGGATGTAAGACTTAATCGTAGGCAGTCTATGATGAAGTAATTCGTGATGAACTAAAAAACTGACACCAAGCTCATGTCATGGTGTCAGTTTTTCATACAGACCGTTGCCCATTATTTTGCTCAGTGTTGGGTTCTTCAAACTTGTAGCCAACCCCCCGAATTGTTTGGATTAACTTCGGGTCACTCGCATCGATTTCGATCTTTTTGCGAATTTGTCCAATATGAACGTCAACAACTCGTTGGTCTCCAACATAGTCGTATTCCCAAACTTCCTGAATCAATTCAGAACGGCGCAGGACTTGACCCGGGTGAGATGCTAAGAAATGTAACAAATCGAACTCTAGAGCGGTCAAGGGGACAAGTTGGTCGTGAAGGGTCACCTCCCGACGGGTGGGATCAATCGTCAAGTGATTGTAAACGAGACGTTGTTGGTCAGACGGCGTAATTTCTCGCTTACGTCTCAAAATCGCCCCAACTCGGTTTTCGAGTTCCATTAAATCGAAGGGCTTGGTGAGATAATCATCACCCCCCTGTTTGAACCCTTGATTTTTGTCATCGGGTTGATCGCGAGACGTGAGGAAGAGGACAAAAACATCATTGATGCTTTGCATTTCCCGGCAAAGGTTGTAGCCAAGGGCATCTGGCAAATTCACATCCAGAATTATTAAGTCTGGGTTGAATTGCTTAAATGTGGCTAGAGCCGTCTTACCATCCTGCGCCGACTCCATTTGATAGTTCTTGGTGCTCAAAAAGCGAATTATTAAATTGCGGATTGCCGGATCGTCGTCCACGACAAGAATTTTGGCGGAGACCATGGTCATAAATTTCCACGGAGAACTAATTTCAGGGATTGATACAAGATGCACACCTATTCACCACTAGGATGTATTGAGCATTTTAGTCAATACTCTTATAGCGTAGCTGGATCAGGAATCAGGGTATAGATTTTTGTGACATCAATGGCGTAGTAAGCATTTAAGTCAATTATCGCCAGAGAATGCAGGGATGCCAATAGCGGCTAGCATCATTACCCAAGTGGAAGTGGGAAAATAGGGCAGCCGCCCAATAGCATAACCGCTTTTGGCAGATCTGGCATCACTTGGGCTTGCCTCAACGAATTTTTCTGCCAAGAGGACTTGTTTGCAAAGAACAGGCTACACTAGCTTGCAAGGGAGTTAGCATGGCACTCGGTACGTAACTAGGCTGTTACCTGTTGGGTGCAGCAGGGTTTAGAAGATCGATGTCTATCATAATAACCAGTGTAGAGTCTTACATATACCAGTGAAAAAGGGATGTCTAGGAGGTTTTGAATGAGCGATCAAAATCCCTACGAAAAACTTGGGGTTACAGAAGATGCTTCCTTTGATGAAATTCAGGATGCTAAAGGACGCTTGATGCAGCAGCATCGCGGCGAACCTAAGCTCGTCGAGTCAGTAGAGGCGGCTTATGATGCGATTATTATGGATCGCCTCAGAATGCGCCAAGAAGGAAAAATCAAGGTTCCAGAACGCATTCGTTTTCCCGAACGGGAAAAAGTGCCACAAACCTCCTTGGGTTTTAGCTCCCCCTCAGCCAATTCCTCTCCGGCTTGGTTGCAAGGACTGTTAGATACCCCGACGAGGAGTGATCTAGTTGCCCCCACGGTTGTGTTCTTGGTCTTGATTGGTCTGATTCTGTTTTATCCAGAAGCGTCAATTCTTACCTTTACTGTCGCCTTGGGGTTTGGCGGTACGATTTATTTCCTCAATCGCAAAGAACAACAATTTGGTAGGGCGGTATTGCTGACCCTCGTTGGTTTGCTGCTAGGTGTAGCGTTGGGAACCGTTCTGGGAGGAGCATTAGAGTCACTGCTTATCGACATGGGTTTGACCGTTGAGAAATTTGCCTCATTGGTAACCTTTGTCTTGTTCTGGCTGATTAGCAGCTTCCTGCGATGAAAGGGGGGAAGAGGAGAAGACGAGAGGGTAAATTCCATCGGGATGTTCCCTGTTCCCTCTTTTCCCTCAAAAATACTGATCAACTCTTTTCCATCGGCAAACAACCGCGTTTCATCTGCTCCCGCTCGATCGCCTCAAACAAAGCCCGGAAATTCCCCTCACCAAACCCTTTTGCTCCCCATTGCCGTTCGATGAACTCAAAGAAGAAGGTGGGTTCGGCAAAAATGGGTTGGGTAAAGGTTTGCAGCAGCAACGCTTGCGGGGATTGAGCTTGCCAATCCACTAAAATTTGCTGCTGCGCGATCGCATCCCATGCCGCCGTCGAGAAATTATAACCCGGATAGCGATCGCGCAGTTGACTGTAATAACTGGGGGGAACGTTGATGAAGGACATACCCTGACGACGCCGTTGCGCGATCGTACCCACAATATTTCTCGTGGCTATAGCAATATGCTGGACTCCGGCTCCTCCGTTCACATCCAGAAATTCCTGAATTTGAGAATTCGCCGATGTCGGTTCATTAATGGGCAATTGTGTCCCGGTTACCGGATGCACCATCACCTGAGAGCATAAGCCAGATTTCTCAGTCTGGATGGTAAACACCTGCTGCGGTTGGAATTCCAACACCTGCTGATACCACTGAACCGCTTTCGCTAAATCCCCAGCCGCCACATTCAGGACAATGTGATCGATATGGGTAAACGCTTCAGTTGGGGATTGGGGAAGTGTTGAATGTAGAGACACGCCATGGCGCGTCTGAGGGTTAAATGTTGACCCTTCACTTCGCTCAAGGACATGGTTTGTAGGGGCGGGTTTAGGGATTTTCTTGTCGCTATCGATGGTAACGTTTGTACAAAACCCGCCCTGACCGAGTTTTGAGTCAAATCCCCCATCTCCTTTGTCCTTTTGATTTACTCCGTTTGACCCCACCTTCGTCTCACTCAGCCAGTCTACCTGTACCGGAAAGCAGAGGATGGGATTAAAGCTATGGCGTTCGACCAAAGTATGAGTCATATCGCCCCATGCAGCGACTTTAGCCCACTTTATGCATCCAGCCTTATAAACTTGGGTTTGAAGAGGTTGTAAGACCTTAGCGCCGCGTTGGAGAAGTTTTTCCATGCTCCATTCCAGATCGGCAACCTTAAATGCAATATCAGCAACACCTGGAGGATGCTGGCGCAGAAACTGGGCAACGGGACTATTCGGCGCGATCGCAGACGACAGGACACAATAAATAGCACCACTCTTGACCACCGTCGTGTGTGTGTGACAACTTGCCCCTGATGCCACAGATTGAAAGCCCATCTTCTCAACAAACCAATCGCGGCAGGCTAGCGCATCTTTAACGTAAAAGTGAATGTGATCGATTCTCATGGCTTATCCAATCCGGCAGCTTACTTGGTTGTCAATTTTGCCGTCTTTTGCGGAATTTCAGCTCATTCTTAAGGGAGAGCGTGTTCTAGACGTACCATGGCACGTCTGGGTGCGGGGTTGTAGGGGCGGGTTTTACCGATAACATTTTGGAGCTAACCGTTAACGTAAATAAACCCGCCCTTCTTTGGCAGCCAGTTAAAAGAATAGATGGCTTTCCGGCTGGATGTTGATTTCCATCGGTACCGCTTGCGGATCAGCTCTCAGGGCAAACAGAATAGCATTAGCTGCTGTTTGCGGATTCAGCATCTTTTTGCGATCCACTTTTAAGCTGACATTATCCCAGAAGGGCGAATCTACACCACCAAAGTAAAAGAGTGTAAACTTAATCCCAAAGCGCTTTAATTCATCTGCCATACATTTGCTAAATCCGACAACGCCGAACTTCGAGGCGCAGTAAGCTGACGCCATCGCCATGGAATGTTTGCCTAAAATGCCGATGATGTTACAAATGTGACCGGATTTTTGAGCCTTCATCACTTCAGCGGCGGCTTGACAGGTATAGAAGCTACCTTTGAGATTTAAGTCCAGCATGGCGTCTAGGTCAGCCGATGTAATTTTGTTGTATTGTTTAAGAATTCCTGTCCCTGCCGCATTGATGAGTACGTCAATTTGACCAAACTTGTCAACCGCTTTCTGCATCAGCGTTTCCACTTGGGCTGGATCGGTGATATCGGTGGGTACATTTAAGACTTGCTCTAGGTTAGCCATGGGGAGTTGGGAGGTCAAAGTGGCTAGGCGATCGCTCTGTCTGGCGGCGAGGACTAAATTGGCTCCCTCTTTTGCCAATTGGTGGGTTATAGCCGATCCAATACCCCCTGTGGCACCAACGACGACAATAACTTTATCGGGCATATAATTTTACATTTCTTTACATCTTTACCTATGATAGAGCGGTTTGTCCGTTGTCCTTGGTCAAACGTTACCATCAATAGCAACAAGAACATTCCCTTAGCCGTTCAACCGGGGCGGGTTTAGTTACATCAGGGTCTCAAACAAAGGATAATAGTCAAACCCGCCCCTACATTCAGACGTGCCATGGCGCGTCTCTACTAACTATGGATATTGTGGTCATTGGTAGCGGATTTGGCGGACTCTCGGCAGCGATTCGGTTACAGGCTGGGGGTCATCGGGTGACGATTGTGGAAAAGCGCGATCGCGCCGGGGGGCGTGCGTATGTTTATCAACAGCAGGGGTTTACCTTTGATGGGGGTCCCACGATTATTACTGTGCCACATCTGATTGATGAGTTATTTGCCTTAGCTGGGAAAAAGACTGCCGATTATGTCAAACTTGTCTCCCTTGAACCCTTTTATAACGTTCGCTTTCCCGATGGGTCAGTCTTTCACTACAATAATTCCACCGACTATTTAATTGAACAAATTCGGGATTTTAATCCAGCCGATGTCGCCGGCTATCAACGTTTTGCTAAAGCCGCAAACGCTATTTTTGAGAAAGGATTGCCATTGATGGAGCAGTCGTTTAGTCGCTTCACGGATATGCTAAACGTGGCTCCAGATTTGATTCGCTTACAGACTTATAAATCCGTCGCTGGGTTGGTGAATCAGTACATTCAAGATGAACGATTGCGGCAAGTTTTTAGTTTTCATCCTTTATTAATTGGTGGGAATCCATTTCAGAGTACGGCTATCTACGCCATGATTCACAAGTTAGAACAGGCGTTTGGGATTTGGTTTCCGATGGGGGGAACGGGCGCATTAGTCCAGGCGTTGGTGCAAGTGTTTCAGGAACTTGGGGGTCAACTATTACTGAATCGATCGGTAACGGAAATTGTGGTGGATGAAAAAACCAAACGAGCGACAGGCGTAAGGTTAGAGAGGGGAGAGGTGCTGAAGGCAGATGCGGTGGTGAGTAATGCGGATGTGGTGTTTACATACTTGAATTTAATTCCCCAGAAATTTCGCCGCAAATATAATGACCGTCGCGTTAAAAAAATGCGCTATTCTATGTCCTTATTTGTGCTGTATTTTGGTACAAATCGTCAGTATCCAGAGATGGCACATCATGAAATATTGATGGGGACTCGGTATCGGGAATTAATGCGGGATATTTTTGTGCGCCAGCAGCTTGCAGAGGATTTTGCCTTGTACTTACATCATCCGACGGCGACTGATCCATCTCTTGCACCGCCGGGATGTGATTGTTGGTATGTATTATCCCCGGTTCCTAATTTGGGAAGTCAAACCGATTGGCGGGTGATGGCGAAACCGTATAGGAATAAGATTATTGAGTATTTAGAACAGCATTATTTACCGGATTTGTCTAAGCATATAGTCACCGAACATTATATTGATCCGTTGCATTTTCGTGATACGTTAAATAGTTATTTAGGCAGTGCGTTTTCCGTGGAACCGATTCTCACGCAGTCGGCTTGGTTTCGTCCTCATAATCGGAGTGAGGATATTCCGAATCTCTATTTTGTGGGAGCGGGAACGCATCCGGGGGCGGGATTGCCAGGGGTGATGAGTTCGGGAAAAATTGCGGCGCGGTTGATTGAAGAAAGTCAAAGGGCGCGGGTTTAAATTGGGGTTGCTGAATAAGTCTGGTGGTGGGGGTAGAGAGCAGGGGAAGCAGGGGGAGCAGGGGAAGCAGGGAGAGTAGGAGGAACCATAGTACATTTTCCCTGATAGCGGTGCAAGGGTATAAAAGGGTTTAACCCTTTTTCCTTGAACAAGAGCAAATATCAATGCCACTCAAATGCGGGTGCGATCGCGCTAACCACGAATGGCGGTATTATTAGCATCAGTGAGGATGCGATCAGGATTTTCCGGTTCGGGTTTAATGCAAACCCATGGCGGAAACATTATTCTCAGAGGAAGGAAGATTAAGGGGGGTGGGGTTACCCTGAATAGTGGTAACCCCATGGGTGAGGGGGGAGGTATTCATACTAACGCGAATTCGGGTGACTTGGCAATGGTAATCTGAATATTGACATCATCACCGCCCTATAAGTGCGGTGATTCCTCACCACGCCACCTTTTTAAGGGTGATCGCTGAATAGGGGTCAAACGGGCGGGTGCGAGTCATATCAGGGCGGACAAGAAAGGATAATAATAAAACAAGTGCTAAAGCACTGACTACAAACAACAATTAACCAAATGCACCATCAACCAACCCCCTGGTTCCGTCGCCGAGATATTGTCATCGCCTATACATTGCTGCGAATCGTTTTAGGCATAAACTTTTTTAACCACGGCTTTACACGTCTCGGTAATATTCCCGGCTTTGCCCAGTCGATGGTTGATTTATTTCAAGATACCTTTATTCCCGAACCTTTAGTCAGGGCACCCGCTTTACTGGTGCCAATTGTGGAATTTATTGTCGGATTTCTGGTGACACTGGGATTAGCGACTCAAGCCGCGTTAGTCACCGGATTTGGCTTAATGATCGTGCTGATGTATGGGGTGACATTACTGCAAAACTGGGATACGGCAACAAGTCAATTGATTTATTGTCTGGTGTTTTTTATCTTAGTTGCTGGCAATAGTTTTAATGATGTCTCCATTGACGCATGGTGGCAACGGCGGAAGACGCGATAGGTGCTTCGCACACGCTTCGCGTTGGCGAAGCCTGTTCGATAGAACGTATCGCAGCGTCTTGATTCCTCGGAAACTCATTAACACGTCCCAATTGCCAACTTCCGGTAGACTATTGACAATACGCCTAAAGTATCAACTTAATTCCGCACAACATCAGCTTAGAGAAAGGATGACTATCAATTATGACCAACTCACCGAAAATTCTGGCATTTGCGGGTAGCGCCCGCACAGCATCCTGGAACAAAAAATTAGTAAAAATTGCGGTTGAGGGTGCAAAAGAAGCCGATGCGGAGGTTACCTATATAGATTTTCGCGATTTACCTATGCCCCTGTATGACCAAGACTTGGAAGAAAACGCAGGTATTCCGGAAACTGTCCGCAAATTCAAGCAACTAATGAAAGCCCATCAAGGCTTACTCATCGCCTCACCGGAATACAACAGTTCAATCTCACCTTTACTCAAAAATGCCATTGACTGGGCATCTCGTCCAGAACCGGGCGAACCCCCTCTTGCCCTCACCTGTTTTCGGAATAAAGTGGCTGTCTTGATGAGTACCTCACCCGGAGGAATGGGCGGGTTACGGGGTTTAATTCATGTTCGTGCCATTCTCGGTAATATTGGCGTGTTGGTTTTACCGGATCAGAAAGCGATTTCCAATGCGTATCAGGCATTTGATCAGAATGGGAACTTGATTGATGAGACACAACAAGCGGCGGTGAAACAATTGGGTAGTAAATTAGCCACAGTCCTGGCAAAATTAGCTTGATCAGGGAAGCCCAGGTGTAGAGAGACTCCAGGTGTAGCGCGATAAACAAAGGACGTAGCTTGCTTCTGGCGAAGCGAGTATGACCAATGACGAATGACAAAGGACAAATCTGCTGTAGACTATCTCTAGCCCAACTGTAATTGCCCAAGTTAGCGTGTTCAGCCCATCTAGTTCTGACCAATCCCCTTCCCATAAATCTTTGCCCAATCAACGATGGCAAATTTCCTCCGCTAACCCAGAAAAAGCCAATCAACTCGCCCAAGGGACAGGATTGTCACCCCTGCTGGGTCAAGTGTTACTTAATCGAGGATTCGACACGGTAGACCAAGCTATGGTCTATTTATATCCAGAATCCCAGGCTATGCCCACGCCGATGGATGAATTTCCTGACTTGGCGATTAGTGTGGATATGCTCAAAGAAGCGATCGCAGAAAATGAGAAAATAGCCATCTGTGGTGACTATGATGCCGATGGCATGACCAGTACCGCCTTGTTACTGCGGGCATTACGGTGGTTAGGGGCGGATGTGGACTATGGGATTCCTAGTCGGATGAAAGAAGGCTATGGGATCAATACTCGGATTGTCGAAGAATTCGCCAATGAAGGCGTGGGGCTAATTCTGACTGTGGATAATGGGATTGCAGCACACGACGCGATCGCACGCGCTGTAGAACTGGGTATTACAGTTATTATTACCGATCATCACGACCTTCCCCCCGAACTCCCCAACGCCGATGCAATTCTCAACCCTAAACAGTTACCCGAATCTTCCCCCTATCGCAGTTTAGCTGGTGTCGGTGTCGCCTATATATTAGCCGTTACCCTCGCCCAAGATTTAGGTCAGCATCAGGGACTCACTAGCCAACTCCTAGAACTCTTCACCCTAGGTACAATTGCCGATCTCGCCCCCTTAACGGATATTAACCGTCGTTGGTTAAAACGAGGATTGCAACGCTTACCTAAATCTCAACTGGCGGGAATTCAGGCTTTAATCCAAATGTCAGGCGTCAGTGAAGACCAAATCGCCCTGAAACCGGAAGATATCGGCTTTAAACTCGGACCCAGGATTAACGCGGTGGGGCGCTTAGCTGATCCGCAAATCGTGATTGAACTCCTCACCACCAGCGATTCTGGAATCGCCTTAGAACGGGCGATGCAATGCGAACAAATTAACCAAAAACGTCAACACCTGTGCGCGGAAATTGAGCAAGAGGCGATCGCACTAATTGAAACAGAGGAGTTAAACTGGCAACAGCAGCGCGTTCTCGTCTTAGTGCAACCGGATTGGCATCATGGGGTGATTGGCATTGTGGCGTCGCGCCTGGTGGAACGGTATGGTGTTCCGGTATTTATTGGTACTTATGAAGACGAAAACCCAGAACAGATTCGCGGTTCTGCACGAGGGATTCGGGAATTCCATGTCTTTGAAGCCCTACAATTTTGCCATGATTTATTAGGGAAATTTGGCGGACATCAAGCGGCGGGAGGGTTTTCGTTACCGACTGAAAATTTAGCGGCGTTTCAAACTCAACTCAGTCACTTTGCCCATCAATGTTTAGAACCTGAACATCTGAAGCCTTTAGTCGCTATCGACACCGAGGCGAATTTTAATCAAATTACTCATAATCTTTACGAACAAATTGACCGATTGCATCCCTGTGGGATTGGTAATCCTGACCCAATATTCTGGACGCCGAATGTGCGCGTGGTGGAACAAAGACTCGTGGGCAAAGGGCATCTAAAGCTTACCCTGTCTGGATTTGATGGAACCAAGCAAGTGAATGCGATCGCGTGGCGTTGGGGTGAATACTTCCCTTTACCCTCTACTGTAGATATTGCCTATAAACTCAAAGATAATGCCTGGAATGGAAATGTGACAATTGAATTAGAATTAGTTGGCATTCGGGTGAGTGAATCCGCCCCATCAGGGATTAAAAAAGCTGAATTTTATCACAATGAACGTCGCTATACCTGTAGTTTATGGGAATCATTAAACGAGTTGCGAATTAGAAATTCTGAAGGCAAAGTTCTGGTGATTCAAAAAGGACAACGTACCGGGCTTTTAGGGTTCAAGCGGGATGATGCGAAACAAGTGGATGTTACCCAGCCTCACTATTATCAGTTAATTAAAGCCGCGACTCGTGCTTTAAAGTTGTGATTGGTCATTCGTTATTGGTCATTGGCCATTTGTCCTTTGTCATTTAGTCGGGGCGGGTTTA
>JGI11783J13700_1134332_pt1 | contig 18620 bp, 17 predicted proteins | sample ElkSlonscriptome_6_FD_13700 | JGI IMG/M metagenome (IMG submission 13700)
AATCGGAATGTTGAGGGAGTTATAACCCAACTGGGAGATTTGATCAGCTTGCTGTTTTAGCTGTAGTTTTTCCTTTTGCGATAAATTTGGTGATAATGCTTTGACACGACGCCTCTGTATTTTGAAGGGATTCGGCACAGGTGTCGAATTGGGCTTGGAGAATCCTTTTTTCCAGAGGTGTTCGTGAGAAGACATTGCCAACTGCTCCAACGATGGCGGTGATTCGGCTGAAGAATCCCTTTATTTTATCCGCTTATGGCTAAAAAGCAACTCAATTGTGATCAAAATTATACTGTCAACTGAATAAGTTTTGTTAAACTCAACTGGCTCAGGTGCAGATGTACTATATTTTACCCAAAGTATTGTCACCCCACATTCCGCACTTCAAGATTTAGCACGATAGGTTACACGGTCAAATCTGGGAACACTCCTCCTTCTGGAAAGAAAACCTTCGCCTTCTAGCTTATCGCGTACCTGAAGGTAGTGGTGGTGAAGCTATAGATAGAAATGGTACACCCCAAGCTGTGCTAGAGAATGCCGAACTGATGCAGTTTGTTCTGCCCATCCTGCGCTCAGATTTTGCGGTACTTGAAACCTATGTTTACATCCCTAAGTCACCCCTGAATTGTCCGATTTCCGCCTTTGGGGGTTCGGATGATCCAGAAGCTAGCCGGGATGATTTGGACGGATGGCGGATTCAGACTAGGACTGCATTCTCACTGCATATATTGCCTGGAGATCACTTCTTTTTGCATTCAGCCGAGAGGTTGCTGTTACCAATTCTTGCCGAGAATTGTCATTGAAAAAGCGTGCGATCGCGTCTACTGTCTCTGAGCTGCGATCGCTAATTTGGTTCCCTCAATTTGACGCAACCGATCCATCACGCTCACCACCCGACCATGATCGACTTTTTCATCAGCATTGACAATGACCAGGGATTCACTATTCGGCACAACTAAAGCGCGAACGGCTTCTTCAAGCGCCTCTAATTCAATCGACTGGCGATTCAGTGCAATCTCTCCATCCGGCTGAATCGTAACCGTAATTTCAGTACTTGGCTGATTTTGGGCAGTTGTAGCATTCGGTAAATTCACCGATAATCCTTCTGAACGGGTCAAATATAGCGTCGAAATAATGAAAAATGCCAAAATCGAGAAAATCACATCGATCATCGGCACGATGTTGATTTCTCCTGGCTTATCTGACTCATCGGGAAGCCGCATAAACCTCTCTCCTTTGCTCATATTTACGACGATAAAGCAGTTCTAACTGACCGCCATATTCCTGAATCAACGCCAGTTGTCGCTGATAAAAGCTTCGGAATATATTGGCGAAAAAGAGGGTAAAAATTGCCACAACCAACCCCATGACGGTTGACACCAAAGCTTCGGAAATTCCTCCCGTGACTCCCGTCGTGCGGGTTCCCCCAACATCACCAATATTCAGCGAAGAAAACGCTGTGATCAAACCCAAAATTGTTCCCAAAAGACCGAGGAGAGGAGCAATACCAACAATCGTATCAAACACGGTATTAAATCGCTTCAACGTTGGCAATTCTGCCTGCGCTGCACTCTCTAAAGCCAAACGAAATTCCTCCGGGTTCGGGTTATCGAGTTCTAACGCTTCGAGAAAAATTTTGGCGATCGGCAAATCAGCATTCTGCTGTAGATAGTTGATCGCTGCGTCTGGCTTTTCTCGGTAAACCTTCAGAAAGTCTCTCACAACTCGGCGTTGCCGACGAGTGACCCGAAACCAGAAAAACAATCGCTCTACAATCAGGGCGACTGCCGCCAGGGAAAATAGGAGTAGGGGCCAAGCGACGATTCCGCCTGCCTGGAAAAATGAAATAATGGGCATAGCCTCTCTTGCAATTGTAATTCAACAAGCTCAGCCAGCTTTCCGGCGTACCGTGAGAGTACAAGCTGATAATTATTTTCAATAGATGTATTGCTAAATCGGTTTCCTTGTCAAGGAGTTGAGCAAAATATTTTTCCTGGCGGGAGAGTCAGTCAGGACATTTAGCGATCGCTCATCCAGACAAAACCACTGATAATAGGGCGTTTAGCGACTCTTTGGGGGACTAACTTCTACGATTAGCGGAACTCTTCCTACTTGACAGGGAGAGTCAATTATTATATTTAAGCTATTTTGTTGAAAATAACTATCAAAACTATTTTGTGAATATTCGTAACTAGGTTTACCATGTTATACTTGCCAAGTTCATTTATTGTTTCACCGTTAATGCAACTTATATGCAATAATCTGGAGTGGTTGAGACGATAGGCGCTTGAGTAATCAGGAAAGGTGCGTAGCGTATGAGCATATCGAGCTTCTGTATAGAGCAGCACAAAAAGGAACAAGAGGCTCTCAAAAAGTTTCTCATCTATAGCTTTGCTGGGAGTGCGGTGCTGCATATAGTGCTGGCTCTTGGCATCAGCTGGGCTTGGGAAACAAGACCAGAACTTGCCGACGACCCCATTGAAATCATACTGGTGGAGGACCCTGAAGTACCTAAACCAGAAGAACAACCTCTAAAAGAGACTCCAAAGCCAAAACCAAAGGCAGTTGAAACCCCAACTCCACCGCAACCGACAAAAACCCAGATACCAGAGCCAATTAAACCGCAGCAACGGGCTGACGCTTTACCCCAAAACCCCGTCCAGCAACCCGTACCCGCTATACCAGCCACACCTCAAAGACCCGTAACACCACCTGCACCCACCTCAGTAGAGCCACCCACTGAACCGACAAGGGAACGCAGACCCGTTGTTACACCTCCCTCAGAACCTGCTCCCCTATCACCTCCTGAACCCGTAGCCATTAATAATTCAGCACCACCACGCCCAGACACCAATTCTCAACCGCTTCAGACGGACTCAGACACAGAACAACTGAGAGAACGCTTAAGGGAACCAACGACAGAATCAGCCGCGCCCCCTAATGACGATACCTCCGATGCCAACCCTACATCACCAGGCGCAGTGGCAACCAATCCCTCCGCCCCCCCACGACCCACAGGAATTCCTGGATTATTGTCCGATGCCTCAAAGATTACGAGGCAAATCAGAGAGCGCTTAGGCGGTAGCTCTTCAGAATCGACATCTCCAAGCGCTGAAGACTCAATGGCTGACCCTGGCTCGCCAGGAACAGTGGCAACTAATCCCTCAGCCCCTACGCGACCCAGCAGTAGCTCCCAACCGCTTCCCGGCTCCGCCTCGGGTTCGGAGCAATTGAGACAGAGGTTGGGCGGTAGCAGTTCTGCCGAACGAGCTTCATCAAGTGAAGGCGACTCAATAGCTGACCCTAGCTCGCCAGGCGCAGTGGCAACCAATCCCTCAGCCCCTACGCGACCCAGTGGTAGTTCCCAACCGCTTCCCGGCTCCGCCTCGGGTTCGGAGCAATTGAGACAGAGGTTGGGCGGTAGCCGTTCTGCCGAACGAACTTCATCAAGTGAGGGCGACTCAATGGCTGACCCTAGCTCGCCAGGAGCAGTGGCAACCAATCCCTCAGCACCCACGCGACCCGCAGGCAATTCTGAGTCACTTCCCGTTTCCTCAGCAGAAGGTTGTGTAGCTACAAGCAAGCCGGAATTTCCATCATCACTAGCCAATCAAGGCATCGAAGCGAGACCCGTTATCGAATTAATCGTCGATGGAAGCGGTAAGGTAATCGAGTCGAAGCTCGTGGAACCCAGTCCCTATCCTGCCGTTAATCAAGCTGCCCTTGAAACGGTAACAAGTGTGAGTTGTCCCGCACAAGGCAACCGCCGTCGAGTACGAATGGGAATTAGTTTTGCTCAGCAGGGAACTGACTTTGAACGGGAAGCCCGTCAACGCGCCGAACAGCTAGAACAGAAACGTCAAGAACGGGAACGTCAGGCGCAGCTAGAACGGGAACGTCTAGAACAAGAGCGTCAAGAGCAACTCGAACAGGAGCGTCTAGAACAAGAACGTCAAGAACAACTTGAACAGGAACGTCTAGAACAAGAACGTCAAGAACAACTTGAACAGGAACGTCTAGAACAAGAACGTCAAGAACAACTTGAACAGGAACGTCTAGAACAAGAGCGTCAAGAACAACTCGAACAGGAGCGTCTAGAACAAGAGCGTCAAGAACAACTCGAACGGGAACGTCTAGAACAAGAGCGTCAAGAACAACTTGAACAGGAACGCCAAGAACAAGAGCGTCAAGAACAACTTGAACGTGAACGCCAAGAACAGGTGGAAGAATTACCCCCTCCCGAATCTATAGAGTAAAAATGTAACCCAATGCTAGATGCAATCTCTAAAAATAACTCAACGATTAGCCCCATCTATTTCAATAAAGGAGGTATTGGTCTAATGCTTCGTACAATCGGACGATTTGGAATAACCTTACTCATTGCCTCAAGCGTAGATATTGCCAGCCACGTTATCAATCCCTCGATCGCAGTAGCAGGTGTCGTCACGTTACCCGATGGGGGTCGCTGCGAAGGACCAATGAGCAACGGTAACCTCAACGGTGAAGTCGTCTGTGAATACGCGAATGGCGATCGCTATGAAGGAAACTTTGTCGATGGCAACAAGAAAGGTCAAGGCATCTACACCTTTGCAGATGGCGGTCGTTATGAAGGTGAGTTTAGCAACGACCAACCCAATGGCGAAGGTGTGCGGGTGTACGAAAATGGCGATCGCTATGAAGGGGAGTTTAAGGACGGTCAGCCTAATGGCACGGGAGCCTATATTAGCGCCGATGGCGGTCGCTATGAGGGACAGTTTACGGATGGCAATCCTAGCGGTACAGGAGCCTTTATTTTAGCCAATGGCGATCGCTGTGAAGGAGAAATTCAAGACAGTAGCCTTAATGGGATGGGGGTGTGCGACTATGCGAATGGCGATCGCTATGAAGGTGAACTGAGTGATGGTAAGGCGAATGGTCAAGGAGTCTACACCTTCTCTGAGGGGGGGCGCTACGAAGGAACGTTTAGCAATGGTCAGTTCAGTGGCAAAGGGGTTCGGGACTATCCCAATGGCAATCGCTACGAAGGGGAATTTAGTAATGGTAAACCCGAGGGTCAAGGGGTGTACGTCTTCGCTAATGGAAACCGCTACGAAGGTCAATTCAGTAACGGTCAATTTAATGGCGAAGGTGTTTTCACCGACGCCAATGGTAATCGTTACAAAGGACAGTTTAGTAACGGTAAGTTCAACGGCACTGGAATTTATACGTTTGCGAATGGCGATCGCTGCGAAGGACAGTTCAGTGAGGGTCAGTTAAACGGCAAAGCTGTCTGTAACTATGCCAGTGGGGATAGCTTTGAAGGAGAATTCCGTAATGGACAAAGGCAGGGGGAAGGTGTCTATATTTTCGCTGACGGAACCCGTGTGGAGGGAAATTGGGAAAATGGGGAAATGAAAAATTAGTTTTCTTTTTAAGGGAATGGGGAATAGGTGGTAGAACGTTATGAATTCATAATTTATAACTCAAAACTCTCTAAGACCTAGAACGTAAAACCTAAACCCTTTCTAGTTGAAATGGCAATAATTGATTGAGGGCAGAAGCAATTGGCAAGTGAGAGTGCTACGGTAAGAGGGAAAAGTAGGGGGCGATCGCGCCTTTTACTCCCCGTGGGTTTGTCACTGAGTCTGTTCATTCTACTGATCAGCTTGGTGGCAAGCATTACCTATGGTGCCGCCGATATTTCCTTCGATACTGTCTATGCCGCTTTAACCGACTTTGATGGTTCTACCGATCACCTGATTATCCGCACAGTCAGGTTGCCGCGATCGCTGATTGCCATGCTAGTGGGTGCTGCCCTTGGGGTGGCAGGTGTCTTAATGCAGGGATTAACCCGTAACCCTTTAGCTTCGCCGGGAATCCTGGGAGTTAATGCGGGTGCGGCAATGGCAGTTGTCATTGCTGTTTTCCTCTTCGGCTCATCTTCCCTGAGTGTCTATGCTTGGTGTGCCTTTGGGGGGGCAGGTGTTACGGCAATCACCGTCTATTTGCTCGGATCTCTGGGTCGAGGGGGACTGACTCCACTCAACCTGACGATTGCGGGTGCGGCATTGACTGCCTTACTGTCCTCACTCACCACTGCTATCCTCATCCTTAGCCAACAAACCCTTGATGAAATCCGCTTCTGGTTAGCTGGATCGGTGGCGGGTCGGGATTTTACGTTGTTCTTACAAGTGCTGCCTTACATCGGCATTGGATTAGCGATCGCGTTTGCCTTAGGGAAGCAAATGACCACCCTAACTCTGGGTGACGATGTGGCTAAAAGCTTGGGTCAACAAACCCTATGGGTGAAACTAACCGCCGCCGTGAGTGTGGTTTTGCTGGCAGGGAGCGCTGTCGCGGCGGCTGGTCCGATTGGATTTATTGGTCTGGTTGTTCCCCACATCGTCCGCTTCTTAGTGGGCGTTGATTATCGCTGGATTCTGCCTTATTCTGCCATTTTTGGTGCCATCTTACTCTTGGTTGCCGATATCACTGCCAGGGTGTTGATTAGTCCTCAAGAATTGCCCGTGGGTGTCATGACTGCCCTAGTGGGCGCTCCGTTCTTCATCTATCTAGCGCGGTTCAAGGTGAGACGATGAGAAAAAGCTGGCTCGTTATTCGTCCCCGACTGTTGCCTCTATCGTTCCGTTTAGAACGGCGCGTGCCAACCGTACTATTCGTATTGGTGTTGGTTACTCTCTTGGCGATCGTTATCAATGTGGGACAGGGGGAATATCCTATTCCACCATTGGCTGTTTTAAAAACGATTGTGGGGTTGCCGACGGCTAACCCTGACTATGCCTTTATTGTGAATGTGCTGCGGTTGCCCAGAACGTTAGTCGCCTTTGGGGTAGGAGTGGGATTAGCCATCTCTGGAACGATTTTGCAAGGACTTACACGCAATCCCTTAGCTGATCCCGGCATCATTGGGGTGAATGCGGGTGCGAGTTTAGCGGCTGTCAGTTTAATCGTTTTATTTCCAGATGTGCCGCTGTTTGCCCTACCTTTGTCTGCCTTTGCTGGGGCGTTGGTTGTTGCTATCTTGATCTACCTTCTGGCTTGGGATAAGGGCAGTTCTCCCATCCGGTTAATTCTCGTCGGTGTCGGGATAGCAGCTATCCTAGGGGCTTTGACGAATTTAATGGTCACGTTCGGAGAAATTAATAGTGTCAGTCAAGCATTAGTTTGGCTGGCGGGAAGTGTCTACGGACGGGGTTGGCAGCATGTTGGGGCATTATTCCCCTGGCTGGCGGTGTTTTTACCCCTATCGTTAGCGCTTTCGATGCAACTGAATACTCTCTCCCTGGGAGAGGATCTTGCCAGAGGACTGGGGGCGCGAGTGGAATGGCAGCGGGGTTTGTTATTGCTCATGAGTGCGGCAATGGCTGGTGCGGCTGTGGCTGTGGCGGGTACGATTGGCTTTGTGGGATTGATGGCACCCCACTTGGGGCGTCAGTTGGTTGGACCCAATCACGAGGGGTTAATGCCAACAGCCGCGCTGATAGGTGGACTAATTATTGTGCTGGCTGATTGGTTGGCACGGGTACTTTTTGCGCCCATCGAGTTGCCCTGTGGTGCGATTACCGCCGCTGTCGGTGCCCCTTATTTTCTCTATCTGCTGGTTCGCAACCGCAAGCGATGACCCTATTTAATTTAGGGGTTGCTGAATAAGTGTTGTGGTGAGGGGGAGCGGGGGAAGCTGGGGGAGATAGGGGAGATAGGGGAGGTGAACTCAAAACTCTACCTTACCTATTGCCCATTGCCCATTCCCGATTGCCCATTGCCCATTGCCTATTGCCTATTGCCTGTTCCCTTTCCTAACCAAAATGTCCCGCTTTAGACCGATAACCAAATGAGCTTATTGTCAACTCGCCGACTATCTCTGGCGTATGATGGAACACCTGTGATCACGAACCTCGACCTGGCAATTCCTGTCGGGAAGATTACGGCTTTAGTCGGACCCAACGGCTGTGGCAAATCAACACTGTTGCGGGGACTGGCGAGGTTGCTCAAGCCTAGTTCAGGTACAGTTTACCTAGACGGAACTGATATTTTCCAGCGCTCAACAAAAGCTGTGGCGAAGCGACTGGGAATTCTCCCCCAAAGTCCAGTAGCTCCGGAGGGGTTGACGGTTCGAGATTTGGTCGCTCAGGGTCGTTACCCTTACCAAAACTGGTTGCAGCAATGGTCAAAAGAGGATGAAATCCTGGTGGAGAAGGCGCTTTTCATTACCGGGATCACCCAACTGGCAGACCGAGTACTGGACACGCTTTCTGGTGGACAACGGCAACGAGCTTGGATTGCTATGGCACTAGCTCAGGATACGGAGATTCTGCTATTGGATGAACCGACAACGTTCTTAGACTTGGCGCATCAAGTCGAGGTATTGGATTTGTTGTATGAGTTGAATCAGAGCGAAGGACGGACGATTGTTATGGTACTGCACGACCTGAATCAGGCGTGTCGCTACGCCAATCATCTGGTTGCCGTGCGCCAGGGTCAAGTTTATACAAAAGGAGAGCCAATGCAAGTGGTGACGGAGGCGATGGTGCGTGAAGTGTTTGGCTTGGAGTGTCGGATTGTGCCTGACCCGGTAGCGGGGACGCCGATGTGTGTACCAATGGGTCGCTGGGTGTAAGGAGGTGGACACAATATAGCACTACGAGGTACGGAAAGGACATCAGTTAGTCCAAGAGGGAACAGGGAACAGGGAACAGGGAACAGGGAACAGGGAACAGTAAAGAATGTCCTAACCTGTCTTAGTACCGCTATAAAAGCTAACGGTGGAGATCGTCATTAGTCATTCGTCATAAGCTGTTCGGTATTTAAACCTTAATGTCAAGAATGGCAAAATCCTTGTAGTGCGTTTAGCGAAGCCATGCCGCAGGCTTTGCATCTTGCTCGCTGCTAATATAGCACTACGCTCTAAGGTTAGGACAAAAAAAGAAAAATTTAAATCGCTTGACCCTGAGCGACTTGTACCGAGCGAAGTCGAGGTAAGTCGAAGGGTCAATCCCTTGTCAGTTAAGCTTTTGTCTTCACTATTGCCCATTGCCTATTGCCTATTCCCTGGCGCGTAGCGCTATAACTGCATAGGTTCCCAGACTTCGGAGATATAAAGGATTATGCTCCTTCCTACATAGTCCCCTCAGGCAATATCTGAGGGTTTTTTTTTGACTTTTCACCTTTTTTTCACAATCGTTCGATACATTTAATCATAGTTGTTACCCTGATGTGGAAGTGATTACCCACCCCCTGCTGACATGGCGGGGGTCTTTTTTTGTCTATTTTTTGTCCATGTTGGTCGGTGCGTCGGTCATCAGCTATATATCTTGATTTACACTCTAAAAGGGGAAAAACCAATGACAAAGGACAATTCATGAGTTCAACACTTCAGCGTCAAATTCAGCAGTTTTACGACGCCTCCTCTGGACTGTGGGAACAGGTTTGGGGCGAACACATGCACCATGGTTATTATGGTCCGTTGGGTCGTGAGAAAAAAGGTCGGCGTCAGGCGCAAATTGATTTAATTGAGGAACTGCTGAATTGGGGTGATGTGCAGCACGCCGAGAATATCTTAGATGTGGGGTGTGGGATTGGCGGGAGTTCTTTGGACTTAGCCCAACGGTTTGGGGCGCAGGTACAAGGAATTACCCTGAGTCCCGTCCAAGCGGCGAGAGCAACAGAACGGGCAAAGGAGACAGGGTTAGAGGCTGAGGTAGCATTTCAGGTGGCTGACGCCTTGGATATGCCCTTTGCGGATAACTGTTTTGATTTTATCTGGTCGTTAGAAAGTGGGGAACATTTACCCGATAAGCAGAAATTTCTGGCAGAATGCTACCGGGTTCTGAAACCGGGTGGGACATTTCTGATGGCGACGTGGTGTCATCGTCCGATTACGCCAGCCACGGGAGAGTTGACGGTGGATGAAAAGCAGCATTTAGAGCAAATTTACCAGGTTTACTGTTTACCTTATGTGATTTCATTGCCAGAGTATGCCGCAATTGCCCGTGAGTTATCTTTTGCGGATATTCGCACTGATGATTGGTCAGATGCAGTCGCACCGTTTTGGGATATTGTCATTGATTCAGCCTTTGAACCCCAAGCGTTAATCGGTTTACTCAAAAGTGGTTGGGGTACAGTGCAAGCGGCGCTATCGTTGGGATTAATGAGTCGGGGGTATCGGCGGGGTTTGATTCGGTTTGGTGTACTCTCTGCTCAGAAACCGTCAGCTATAACGTCGTAAATTATGTTTTTAAAGAAGTTCGTAGTCAGGGCTTTAGCCCTATACAAAATGACCTGTCCCGATGGCGAGGAAGTGCGGAATGTGGGTTTAACTGTGATGGTGATACGCCCCAAATTCGGGTTGAAAGGGAGCGATTTCTGGCTTCACATCTACGCCTAACTGATTTAGCATCGCCTGTAAAACGGAGTCAGGTGACAAACGTAAATAGTGGGGAGTGACTTCTAGGGGGACATGGCGATTACCGAGATGATAAGCGGCTCGCAGTAAACTCAGGGGATGGGGGGACGTAACGGTTAAAACGGGTTCGGGTTTCGCCGCAATCTGCACCACTATCTCACCTGTCTCAGATTGGAGTAAATCCCCATCCTTGAGAATCGTCCCTCTCGGTAAACGCAGATACAAACCCTGACCCTCTGGGGTTTCAAAGCGGTAGCGTGTCCGGGTGCGTTCCTCGGCGGTGAGGGAAAGTGTAAAATTAGCGGAGAGTTCTGTCGCTGAGTTCAAGCGTTTCGTCAACGTCAGCATATATTGCCCAATCTGTCAAGCTAAAGTGCCAGCTAAAGTGACCGTTTCAGGCGAATCAGTTGATTCTGAATTTGCCGTTGTAAATCGGGGTCAAATTGAGCTGTATTAGTAATGGCGTTAAATTGAGCCATGTTAAACCCCTGACTTTCGCCAATTTCTTTGGCTTTATTGCAGTAGTTGACGGCAATACCTTGGACATCATCGGGGAGTTCTTTGAGGGAATCGGGTTGGGTACAGGTAATATTAGGAATCTGGTCTTGGTTTATCTGTTGCTGAATTTCGCTGAAGGCAGTTTGACGGCTACTTTCAATCGCCAGAAGCGCCTTGGCGTAATTTTCGATTTCCTCTTCCGTGATAGTTTCGGGTGGTAACGGGGAAATAGTGGGACTTGCCTCTGGAGTGGAGTTAGAGGCACATCCAGAGAGAACGAGGGCGAGTGCGGTTACACAACTCGTCCAGGGAATCTGATAGGTTCGCGATCGCGCCTGTATGGACATGGAATCCGATTCAAGTAGCAACGGCAAAGTGTAACTCTATTTTGACAGGTTTTGACCGTTTGGAACTCAGGAACTTAGTAAAACTCAGGGTTCTTGCTTATATCTTATATCTAGAGTTCCTTACCGAGCGTTATTGTACCACAAGAGGGGCTTATCGTTGGCTCGATTCTTGCTGTCTTTGTAATGCATTTTGAATCCGCTGTCGTAAATTACTATCTTTTTCCGCCAGACGTGTAATTTGATTGAATCGGGAGGGGGTTAAATAATTATTCACCAGCGCTAACGCTTGGTTACAATAAGTATTGGCAATTTTTCGCGCTTCCTGAGACGGCAGTTGATTGATGGTTTCTGAGCGATGACACTGGATATCAGGAATGTTGCCATTTACGATTTTTTTAATTTCGTTATAGGCTACTTGGCGCAAGGGTTCCATGGCTAAAACTGCTCTAGCATAGTTGGTAACCTCCGCCTCGGTAACCGCTTGTTGAGCATAGACAGCACGGCTGAAGTCCAAACTTAGAGACTGTCGCGAAAGTTCGGGAATGAACCCAGACAGTAAACCTAAGCTGGTTAGTGCAGCTACAATAAGTGGACGAGAGAACCGAGGCAAATGAGGGTGATTACAGTAGGACGTGATCATGACGATCGCAAATAATTAAACAGTACACAACAAAACCCAGAGTGGGCTTGTTTTTCCTGAACTATTTTAGGGGATAGAAGTTCCAGTGTCGGGTGTCGGGTGTGAGGGTGTGAGGGTGTCGGGTGTTGGGTGTTGGGTGTGGAGAAGCTGGGGAAGCCATGTAGAGACGTAGCATGCTACGTCTGGAAGCTGGGGGAGTCAACAAATGACAAATGACAAATGACAAATGACATAAGACGAATTAACGACAAATTTGACACAGTTTGATCACTTGAGTTTGCAGAGTGGAGAGTCCGTCAGCACCGCGTTTTAGGCTAACCTCTAACTCTAATAAAACTCGTAACGTTGCCATTAATTGATCCAGGCTGAGGTGTTGCACATCTTTCTTCAGGAAGTAAATACGCTTAGGGTTTCCGACTTCGGCGGCGTTAGCAATAACTTTTATATCCTTTTCTCCCTCACTTATCATTAATTTCACCCATAACCAAGTGCGAAATTGTCCCACCAGGGTGGCGACAATTCGTAATGGGTGTTCGTTATTGTTGATTAAGTCAGCAATCAATCCTAAGGCTTTATGGGTATCGCCTTTGAGGATACTCCCGGCTAATTGTAGACTATTGTGAGTGGTGGTAGTGACTAATGTAGCAACAGCGCGTTCATCTAAGCTAGTTGTCTCATCGCCAGCGTAAAGGCGTAATTTATCAAGTTCGTTGGCAAGTTGGCGGGTATTGTTACCCACTGCATCAGCCAGGAGTTCAGCCGCTAGGGGAGTGAGTTTAACACCTGTGGTTTGGGCGTAGGATTTAACCTGTTGGACTAATTCCTCGGTTTTCCAGGGAGGAATTAGGGGAAATTCTTTGATTTTGGCGTGTTTTTGCAGGAGTTTGGTGGATTTGAGTCGCCCATCGGGGCGATTATGACTGGTGAGCAGTAATATAGATTCTGGCGGAATAGCGGGAAGCGTGCGCTGAAGTTCCGCAAGAAGGTTTTCCGAACAGGTTTGGCAAACGGTGGTATCGACTAGCCAGACTAATCGTCCTCCCATTCCAAAAGGGGGAGTCATCGCCTGATTGAGTCCCTGAATTACGGCGTCTGATTGGTCTGGGGGAATTCTATCATAGTTAAAACTCAGCCAGTTGGGGTCGAGGACAGACTGGCGCAATTCGTTGACGGCTTGGGTAAGGGCGAAGTCATTGTCTCCCCAATAAAGATAAATTGGCATAAGGACGTTTAGCGTATTCGGAGGAAATTTAACGTGGATGATACTTATCCAACCTATGTCAATCGGGTGGCGAGGATGACTGTACCCGATAGTTATCACTCCCAGTTACCCAATATCCAGGAGTCACCGAAGTTTGAGCATCTGACTGATGGCACAACCAAGGCGGTTAATTTTCCAGGATACACGGTGATGACGCCACCGTGGGAGGATGAGTCGGAGAATGAGGCGTTTTACGGGAGTTTACAGGAGTTACAAGGGATATTAGAGCAGGAATTGCCACCCAGTTTGATGATATCGCTTCCGGCTAAGAGTTTTCATTTCACGCTGGCGGATTTAATTTGGGAGAATAATTATCGGGATGCGGTGCAGAATAATCCAGAGTTTGAACCTCAACTTCAGGGACGTATTCGAGAGAGTTTTGGGCAATATCAGGAGTTGTATAGGAGTTCTTATCCTATATATTGGCAGTTTTTCGGCGTGATTGTTATGCCCCGTGCAATTGGGGTTTCTTTAGTACCAAAAGATGAGGAGTCTTACCAACGAGTGGTTGAGTTCCGGCGTTGTCTTTATCAAAATCCGGGATTAATTGGTTTGGGGGTTGAGCAGCAGTACCATTTTACGGCGCATATTACGTTAGGATACTTCGGGGAAATTCCAGCACAGCTTGAGCGCGATCGCATCAGTAGTATGTTATCGGATTTGAATGAGCAATGGTTAGGGAAGGAGGATAATTTATTTTTGGTTAAGCGGGCTGAGTTGCGGAAGTTTGATAATATGACTCATTTCTATCGCGAATCGGATTTTCCAGCTGTTGAGTTTTGAGTTAGTGTGGCGTGGAGGGGTGGGTAAGGTTTAGCTTTGATAAGTTTAAAACCCGCCCTCTTTTAGGTTGTTGAAGATGGGATTTGTGTATTTGCGGTGTGAATGGTTTGGTTTCATGATTGAATCGTTTTTAACGCAGAGGTTCGCAGAGGGAAGCGCAGAGGTTCGCAGAGGGTTTAGCGTTAGTTGTGAGTAGGAGATGGTAGGATGTTTCTGGCTAAGTTTCGATCTGAGTTTTTGCAGAAGGTGATTGAAGGGAATAGTGTTCAGGATTAATTTTTGGTTGAGTTGGGAGTTCGATAAATGTAATGGTGCGTTACGCTACGCTAACACACCCTAGGGATTAAGGCTTTTAATTAGAATATTTAGTTCGCGACTCATTTAAGGAAAATAACGATAGATAATTTCTATGAACCCGCTAAATCATCCAATTCTAGAACAAAGTTTTGCTATCATTAACCAAGAAATTGGTGAACATACGTTTACTGCTGATGAATATGCAATTGTCCGGCGAGTGATTCACAGTACGGCTGATTTTGAATTTGCTAAACTGATTGATTTTAGCCCAGAAGCAATTACATCCGGAATTACAGCTATCCAGAATAAAATCCCAATTATTACTGATGTGGGTATGGTTAAACAGGGAATTACGGGAATGGTGAGTAAGACGTTTGGGAATCCGGTAATGGCGGCGGTTGAACAAGCATCGGTGGCGCTTCCTGGTAAGACGCGCACAGAAACGGGTTTATTAAGTTGTTATCAGCAGTTTCCTGAAGCTATTTATGTGTTTGGTAATGCGCCGACTGCACTTTTAGCATTATGTGCTGAGTTACAACAAGCTTCAGTAAAACCCGCTTTAGTTATTGGCGCACCTGTGGGATTTATTTCTGTCGTAGAAGCAAAAGAGACTTTAGCAAAAACCCCAGTTCCGCAAATTCGGATTAATGGGCGCAAAGGGGGTTCTCCTGTCGCGGCGGCGATTCTTAATGCTTTAATTGTTTTAGGGTGGGAAAATTCGTGAACTTAACTCATAAGTGCTTGTAGTCAGCGATGCGAGCGCTTCTGGCACTAAAGTGCCTACTACGAACACCATAAAATATTAATAATAAATAACCCATGATAAATGATATTCATGTAGTCGGAATCGGTTTAGATGGTGCGGCGGGACTTACAGAATCTGTGCGAAAATTAGTCAAACGGGCGACGCTGTTAATCGGGAGCGATCGCGTCTTGGGTTACTTCCCTGAACATCCCGCACACCGCTTGGTTTTGGGGGATTTGACGCAGGTAATCCGCGAGATTCGTCGCCAGTTGGCTAAGAATGAGCTAAATTGCTGTATCATCGTGTTAGTGAGTGGCGATCCTTTGTTTTTTGGCTTGGGACGTTTATTATTAGCTGAATTGCCCCCTGAACATCTCACGTTTCATCCCCATGTCAGTGCGGTACAATTAGCGTTTAGTCGGGTTAAAGTTCCTTGGCAAGATGCGGTGACAATTAGTAGTCATGGGCGTTCTTTAGAACGGTTAACTCAAGCGCTACAACAGGGGACGGAAAAAATTGCCGTGCTGACGGATAAAATAAATACGCCGAGTGCGATCGCAAATCTGTTACTTGATCTGGATTTACCCTGTGAGTACCAGTTTTGGCTGTGTGAAAACCTGGGTGGAACCGATGAACGGGTGCGATGTTTGCCTGTGGATGGGGTACACTTAGACGCGATCGCGCCGCTGAATGTGGTGATTCTCCTGCGTCAGTCTGAACCTAGTGATACTCCCCTAGATGTCGCTACTTTACCGATTTTAGGGCTATCGGATCAAAGCTTTGCCAGTTTTCGCGATCGCCCGGGTTTAATCACCAAGCGAGAAATCCGTACTCTGATTTTAGCGGAACTCTCCCTACAACCGGAACAAATTATCTGGGATATTGGTGCGGGAACGGGTTCTGTCTCCATTGAAATTGCCCGATTATCGCCTACCTCTCACGTCTATGCGATTGAAAAAACGACGATGGGAACGGCTTTAATTGAACAAAATTGCCGCCGTTTACAGGTTAAGAATGTTACCTCTATCTATGGTACAGCACCGGATATATTATCTCAACTGCCCACCCCCCAGCGGGTTTTCATTGGCGGAAGTGGCGGTAATTTGTTAAAAATCTTAGAACGAACCCAGGCACAATTAGGAGATAATGGCATAGTGGTGTTAGCCTTAGCCACCTTAGAACACCTGAATCAGGCAGTCCAATGGTTTAGCGATCGCGGTTGGATGTATCGATTGTTACAGGTTCACCTTTCCCGTTCCATTCCCGTCGCCCAACTCACTCGTTTTACTCCCCTAAATCCGGTGACGATTATTCGAGCTATCCCACCGGATACAATAAGTAAATTGTAGGGGCGGGTTTAGCCATATTGATGTTAACTTAAGGTAAAAAGCAATGCTGGTCAGCTTTTATTGCTTCCCCCTCATCCCCTAACCCCAACTCCGGACCCCCCTCGTTCCCCCCTGCAAGGAGGGATGACAGAGGATGCTTCGCTTTTGTTGCACGGGAGAAGGGGAACCAGATTCTCTTACTCCCCTCTTACTCCCCTCTCCCAAGCTTGGGAGAGGGGCTGGGGGTGAGGGCTGAAATTAAACTGAACCACCAAACCCGCCCTGATTCATACGTCGTAGATTATGTAGAGACGCAGCAGGCTACGTCTGTCATCAGTCAAATGAAGCAAGTTACAGTTTATCTCAACCACGGAAAACACTGTACCGGAAGCTCCGATAACGGCAGAACCACCACCGAGAACCATACCTTGTATCCCGGTGATATGTGTATTGTTGATCCCGCCCATTCCAACAAACACAAATATAGAGGTAGAATTGGCAGACTGGATGGAACTCAACGAAAAGGAATTCCCCGACTTTGTTTCATGGACAAAAAAGGCGGGTATGGTTACATTAATCCCGTTGATCTCTCCCCTCTCCCCGCCAATTTACCTGCTATAACCAGTATTAAATCATCGTCCCAAAAACCCCATCCCACCTTTGCGGTAGACTTACCCCCAAAAGTTCCCGGCGATAAAGATAGCCTGCAACGCGCCATCTGTCTCCTAGGAAATCGCACCAAATCCGAACTCAAACCCAAGCATCAAACCGAATTAAAAGAACTCATTGGCACGTATCCCAACCCCCAGAGAGCCGCCGACTGGAAGAAAGGGTTAAAGCAAGTGGTTAAACAGTCGGATTGAGGGAGATGAGGGAGATATGCTACGGCACGTCTGTGTGTAGGGGCGGGTTTAGGGAATAATATTGATGGCTATCCCTAGCTTAGCTGCAAAACCCGCCCCGACTAAATGACGAATGACAAATGACAAATGACCAAAACATTTCGCCAACTCCTCCAACAACCCCAAACCCTCATCCTTCCCGGCGTCTACGATTGCATCAGCGCCAAACTCGCCGAAAAAATTGGCTTTGAAGCCATCTTTACCAGTGGCTTTGGCATTTCCGGTTCCACCCTCGGTAAACCCGATTACGGTTTTCTCACCGCTACCGAAATGCTCAATAGCGCCGGAAAAATTGCTGAATCCGTCACCATTCCCCTTATCGCTGATATTGATACCGGGTACGGAAATCCCCTCAATGTTATCCGTACCGTTACTGATATCGTTAGACTCGGTATTGCTGGAATTATCTTAGAAGACCAAGAGTGGCCCAAGAAATGTGGTCATTTTGCCGGAAAACGGGTGATCCCCGCCGCAGATCATATTCAGAAAATCCGTGCCGCTGTTCAAGCCCGTGGTAAAAGTGACTTAGTGATCATTGCCCGTACTGACGCCCGTGCGCCTTTGGGACTCGATGAAGCGATTAATCGAGGACGTGCCTATTATGAGGCTGGAGCAGATATCATTTTTATTGAAGCACCTCAGTCTATTGAAGATTTACGTGCGATCGCATCAGCACTTCCTAATGTGCCTCTGTTTGCCAATATGATAGAAGGGGGCAAAACTCCGGTGCTGTCAGGTCAACAATTACAAGCGTTGGGCTTCAAAATTGTCGTCTATCCCCTCTCTGGCTTATTTGCTGCGACTAAAGCCATGATGGACTGTTTGACTCATTTACGCCAACAAGGGACTACCGCAGGCTTTACAAATCTCGTCTCCTTCCCACAATTTGAGCAGCTTATTGACGTACCGCACTATCGCCAACTCGAACAGCAGTTCACTGTATCAGAAGCATCACCACCGGGGGAAGCGTGAAGGGAGATAGTGTAGAGACGTAGCATGCTACGTCTCTGATCCGGTTGACCCATAGAAGAATGTCAGTATACATGGGTAGAAAGGGACGCCATCTTCAAAACTTAACCGGAATCCCCTGAAATCCCCTGTAGACGGCAACTACACCTAACCATTACGGTTCTGCCCACTGATACAGTCCATCATACAGAGGTAAAGTGTTAGTAGAAAGTACATAAAAATTTACAAATAAGGGTAAATCGTTTACCCCTTCAGCCAATCATATACCGCTCGGCAAAGGAAACCAACCATCCATGTTTGAACATTTTACAGACAGAGCTATCAAATCCATTATGCTCGCCCAAGAGGAAGCCCGTCGCCTGGGACATAACCTCGTGGGAACGGAGCAAATTCTCTTGGGATTGCTGCGAGAAGGAACCAGTGTCGCCGCGATTGTCCTCAAAGAGAT
>JGI11783J13700_1022176_pt1 | contig 18531 bp, 15 predicted proteins | sample ElkSlonscriptome_6_FD_13700 | JGI IMG/M metagenome (IMG submission 13700)
AAGGCGGTGATGCTACTGTATCCGACCTATCATGGCGTGTGCGGCGATATCCACGCGATCGCACAACGGGTACATCACTACAATATTCCTTTGCTGGTTGATGAGGCACACGGGGCGCACCTTGCATTTCACCCAGATTTGCCGCCAAGTGCCATGTCAGCCGGGGCTGATTTAACCATACAGTCTACCCATAAGGTTTTGACGGCGATGACCCAAGCCTCAATGCTGCACATTAAAGGTCATCGCCTTGATCCGGAACGATTGAGTCAAGCGTTACAGTTTGTCCAGTCTACCAGTCCCAGCGCCCTCCTCTTAGCCTCTCTAGACGCCGCACGACAACAAATGATGTTGTATGGGGAAACGCTGATTAGCCGCACTCTAGGACTAGCTGAGGCGGCGAGGGAACAGATTCAGCAAATTCCGGGATTATCGGTGTTAGATGCCACAAATACTCCGGGCTGTTTTACCCTAGATCCGACCCGGTTGACGGTGAGAGTGAGTGGGTTAGGAATAACGGGGTTTGAAGCCGATGAAATTTTTTGTGATCAGTTGGGTGTAATTGCCGAGTTGCCGACATTCCAACATCTGACGTTTATTCTGAGTTTAGGCAACACCACTGATGATATTCAGCAGTTAGTCCAAGCCTTTGCCCACTTAAGCCAACGCTACTGTCGTCCCGATTCTCGCCCTAGGCAGCATTTATACCAACCGGGAATGGTTTCAGGGTTAATCCTGGAACCGTCGATGTCCCCTCGCGACGCCTTTTTTGCCCCAAAAGAACGGTTACCTCTAGAACAAAGCGTAGGTAAAATTAGTGCTGAATGGATTTGTCCCTATCCTCCGGGGATTCCCGTTTTAATGCCAGGATGTGCGATCGCGTCAACTACAGTGGATTATCTGCGACAGGTTCAGCACTTGGGCGGCTATATTACTGGGTGTAGCGATCCTCGCTTAGAACGTGTAAACGTTGTCAAAAGTAAGGACTAATGACCAAGGACGAACAGAATGTCTTCTCCCCTGTGGCACTATACCACTCCTGGTATTCCCGATGATTTATTCGAGCGCTTGCCTGGTATTCCGCTGAGTAAGCGAGAAGTACGGTTACTGATTATTTCCGCATTGCGCCTAGAATCCCATTCCTTGCTCTGGGATATCGGTGCAGGGACAGGTACGATTGCCGTAGAAACCGGATTACTTTCTCCTCACGGTAAAATTGTGGCGGTAGAACGGGATGAAGAGGTAGCGAACCTGATTCAACGGAACTGCTCCCGCTTCGGCATTGAGAATGTTGAAGTTATCGAAGGATCTGCACCTGAATGTCTCCAAGATCTACCGGGAAAACCCCATAGAGCCTGTATTGAGGGAGGACGCCCGATTAAAGACATTCTTAAGGCAGTCTGGCATTACTTAGAACCCCAAGGTCGAATTGTTGCCACAGCTAGTAATTTAGAGAGTCTTTATACCCTCTCCGAAGGATTGGCTGAGTTACAAGCCCGTAATATCGAGGTTGTGCAATCCTCAATCAATCGCTTGGAAACCCGAGGTACTCATCAAATCTTTGCGGCTGTTAATCCTATGTTTATCCTCAGTGGGGAGAAGCTGGATTCTTGACATCCTCACCGCCCGACAAGGACGGTGATTCCCTACCAGTTAGTAGGGGTTTGGTTACCAAACCCCTACTACCCGCCCTCAAATTGACTAACGGCGAATGCTGCCCGATTGTTAATCTTAATGTAATAGTTTTATTCAGACAGTTAATTTCGACTGTCTTGTGTCAAATAAAGTTCTATGCCCTGGTCTCGGATTTTTAGTGGAATTGTAGCGATTACCCTAGCGATGGGGATGATTGTGGCTGGAGGATGGTATTTTACCCTCGGTCTCTGTGTCATCGTCTATTTGGGTCAACTGGAATATTTTGAACTGGTTCAGGCAAAAGGAATTGCGCCTGCGGCTAAAACGACGTTAGTTGTGAGTCAACTTTTATTGGTGACAGCCGCCCTTAACTCTACTCTGACGGATGCCGCCTTTCCCATTGCTGGAACCCTGATTTGTTTTTACCTGCTCTTTCAACCCAAGATGGCGACGATTGCGGATATTGCCGCTTCGATTTTGGGATTACTCTATGGCGGTTATCTGCCTAGTTACTGGATACGATTGCGCGTTGGCTTAGATGGAGGGGTTTCATTACCCTTGAATGCTACAGCGAGCATCCAGAGTTTCTCGTTCAATGACTCTTGGCTTCACCCTTGGACTAATCTAACGGTTTTGTCCCAAGGCTTAACCGTAACTCTACTGGCGTTTGCCTGTATTTGGGCAGCCGATATTGGTGCGTATAGTTTTGGCAAGTTTTTTGGTCGCACTCCCTTATCGAATATTAGTCCTAAAAAGACAGTAGAAGGGGCAATTTTTGGAATTTGCGGGAGTGGGGCAGTTGCTATGCTTGGGGCTTGGTATCTGCAATGGTCAAACTGGCAACTCAGTGGATTCGCTTTCGGTACGTTAATTGGAGTGGCTAGCCTTTTGGGAGATTTAACTGAATCCATGATGAAACGAGACGCTGGGGTCAAGGATTCAGGACAATTAATTCCCGGTCATGGCGGTATTTTAGACCGCACAGACAGCTACGTTTTTACCGCTCCCTTAGTTTACTATTTCATTACACTTGTGCTGCCTCTTTTACCACCTTTGAGTTAGGGGTTGCTGAATAAGTGTTGTGGTGAGGGTAGGGAACAGGGAACAGGCAACAGGGAACAGGCAACAGGGAACAGCTTCCTCCCAGTAATTGGACTCTTGGGCGGGTTTTGTGGATGTTGATAAGTTATCATCTGACGAGCTTACCTAAGTCTAGTAATCGCCATAGCGGTTAGGACGCATCTTATGGTAGAGACGTTGCATGCAACGTCTCTACAACCCTTACCCGCCCCAATACCATAAAATGAATTAATTCGGCAATTAATTGTCCTCAGAAGCTTCCTCAAGTTGCGTGAGAGTATAATGGGCAATAGCCAAACTTAAGCGCACCTGCTCAATGGGTGATAATTCAGACCATTCGACTGAGCCAATAGCGCCAAAGTCTTGATTACCTCGCATGGCGTAAGCCCACGGACGTGCAAAAACGAATAAATCATCTTCCGTCCAGTTGGGCAATAAGGGTCTAACGCATAAAACCAGCTGATCGGCAAGCGATATATCCATGGACAACGCCTGTTGAGCTTGATTGGCGATCGCGTCCAACCAAGACGACGGCACCCCAGAAAATCGTTCAGCCAATGACCGCTTTAGCGAGGCGGAACCGGAAGAATCTGAGGGCGTTAGCAATGTCCAGCACTGGTGCAAGCGATTGAATAGGGTTTGTGATCCCGATGTAATTTCTGCTTTGGTTTGACAAGCATCTAGAGAAAATCCCGCTTCCAGATCTGCCAAATAGTCTTGGGCTTCAGGTTCAGCGGGATTCCAGGGATAACAATCGTCCTCAGTTTGCCAGAGTGCCTCCAGGAGTTCTCCTTGGGCTTGACTTAAAGCATCCTGATAATTTTGGTATGGTTTATGTTGACTGGTCATAATACCCCTTATGTGATCTTTGGTGGTGATGAAAATTGATAGGAATAGCTACATCAGCACTCTCGAAGGTTCCGTAATCGTTCCGAAAATAAAGGTTAGTGCCAATAATTGGCAGAACTTCTAGAACCGTTGAATTGAGCCGTGTGCCTCTCGACTCGAATCTCTCTGAGTCTAAGATTTGTTAAATTTTTGGCTTAAAGGTTTTCAATAATAAACTCCAGGGTTTGACTCTGAGTACTGCCAAATTTTAACTGACTACCCGACTCCAATGGCACTTCCTGATGGTGGATTTTCTGCCACCCATCTGCTCGTAAAATATGAGTGCCGTTGCGAGAAAAATCACGCAGGAAGTAAGTCGGGATTTGTCCGGGATGAGTGAAGGTATCGCGACAGATAATTTCTGCATGTTTATAGCTCACCCACATTTCCTCATCCAAAACCAAATCATTCTCCTGCCCGCGTCCCACCCGCATCAGTGCACCGCGAATTCGCCAAACTTTACCCATCGAGTTTAAGGAGCGTAAGCAAGCGGTGGGCGTTTGTACACCATTCCAGTTGCTCGGCATCGGCGGCAGCTCAGTAATCCCTTCTTCTAAGAAAGCAATTAACTGTCCTTGAAACTCCGGATGCATATACAGCACAGGTAACGTCCAAGCCGGTTGGTTGAACTTATAAAGCGTGAGTAATTGTTGTCTGGCAACAGCGACAGCTTGGTCAATCGGCATCCCGGTAGCTAGGGCTTGGGCAAGACTTTGGATAAAACTCAAGGCTTCGTGATCCGCGATCGAGTCACGCATACCCAAAACAGCGGGGACACCATGTTGAATTAACACTTCAGCCAAACTACTCCGGGGGATGGTTTGACCTTCCACCTGATCCGGTTGAGCGCCCCAACAGGTATTGAATACCGCCAAGGTTACCTGATTCCGAACTAAGACTTGAGCGAGTTCCGTACCGTTAATTGGCGCATCCGGACTGAGAAATAATAAACCTCCATCTGGAGCAGGTTCACCATGACCCGCATAGAAAAGGATATTGTAACCTCCTGTGTCTAAAGCGGCAATTAAGTCAGCGGGTGTTGGCTCTAGCAGCTTTTCCACAAAACAGGGAACGGCTGTGGGGTTGAACTTTTGACAAGATTGGAAGGCATTTTCTAGAACCGTTGCCTCTTGTTCAAGCTGTAAGCGAGCCGCTGAGTGATCACCCCCGGAGCGATGAACATCTTGTCCAAAGACGAGCAGGATATTCAGGGCTTGATCATGGCGGATCAGCGGTTTGAGAGAGTCAACATTACTCGTCGTGCGGCTAAACAGCAGTTGAGTAGACAGAGAAATAGCAGGTTTGCCTGCCATTTCTTGCATAATTTCCCAGGGGAGGGGAATCAAGTCAGGATGTCGAATTTCCAAGCGCACGCGCAGGGATTTATTTTGTCCCCGGGCAATACCCCGACTTTCCGCCAACGTTGTTTGAATCGAACCCGCAAACAGCCAATTCCACAAGTCTATTCCCAACTGCTGCATCAGCCGTCCCCCGTAGCTAGTCGTCTGCGGTGTAGAGTTTTCGCTTTGGGGCGATAGGGTTGGTGTTGGTGTCGGCTTAGGCGTCAAGGGATGAGGCAGGGGTAATAAGGGGGGCAAATTCCCCGTGGAAAACATTTGTTGCCAAGCCAACCAGGTTTGAGTCAAAGTGGGAGACCAAATCGAGTCATGATGAACATAACCCCCAGGATAAGGAGCTTCAATCACCCACACGGCAAAGTTATCTACCCCAGCCGTAGACAGACGTGCGATCGCTAAACTGAGGCAAGGAGTTTCGATATCAGACATTCAACGCCCAGATGTAGAGCAACATTATCAGTTTTTGATAAGTGACAGACCAAATCGGAATCAAACTAAGACAGCGCCGGAAACTCGGAACCGTTTGGGAATTAGCCAAGTTGAGAACCTTATACAATATGGTACTATTCCGCTCTAATAGTGGCTACGTTCCATGGGTAAGCCAGCGGATGCTTCACTTTTTTGACACGGAAGGGGGAGAATTCAAAGCCTCTCCAAATAAAAAAATATATTCCGCTTCCCTCTCCTTGAAGGAGAGGGCTAGGGAGAGGTTTGGAGAGAGGTTTGGAGAGAGGTTTCCCAGATCCCGACCAAAAGTAAGGAATGTAGAGAGGTAGCACGCTACCTCTCTACTCGTACTCGGTTAAGGAGAACTTGGGGAAGGCGTTGACGCTTCAGATTGAGGCGTCGTTGCACATACGCCTTTTTGTGCCAATGTTGCATTAACATTTAAGTCAACATTTGAGCGAATATTGACAACTTTTATCCAACCCCTCTCTCCTGGCTGCACCTGAGGATAAATGTTGCTGCGCCGTTTGGCGTCCGCTAGGGTAGGGGATGCTGGGGTAGAGTCGGCAGACTGTTTAATAGCTGTCTGTATCGATTGCGTCTCGGCGTTTTCCGTCCCCGTCGAACACACTCTCAATTTGAGCCAATCCTCTTCCCCAGAATCGGACGATTGACGAATCACTTGCAAGACACTCCCTCTGGGAATTGACCGAATGGGTGAGAGATTTTCCTCCGGAGGCTTTAATCGGAGTAGCAACGGAACATCTTGTCCTTCGGAATTCGTAATCGTTGAGCGAGTCACCCGCATCAGCGCCAAGTTCTCCAAGGAGGAAACCGTTTCCGGCGTTGGTGTTGAATCCCTTGTTGGAGATGGTGTCACCGATACGGATACTGGGGCATCAACATTAGAACTCTGCCTAACAAATGTTGGAAGCCAACGCCGGGGCAATAATACGTAAGCCAGTCCTGTACCCACAACCAAAAGAAAAACAATTGCCAACATTAATCCCCAAGGACGTCGCTTGGGTCTGATCAGTTGTTGGGTTTTCATTGTCGAAGGCACAATTGCGGCTGTCGTTGGCGTGTTCGATGCCGTTTCCGATGTTGTCGGCACAGACAACGATTCCGGCTGAGGCGGCGCAAGTTCTGTTGGTGCTGTTTCTGCTGATGCCGTTACCTGACAGTAGACCAGCGCCAAGGTAACATTATCATGACCATTTTGCCGATTGGCAATTTCGATGAGATGGTCGGCGGCGGTTGGTACATCACGCTGTCCGTCCAGGATCGGCAGAATTTCGGTTTGCCAGTATTGTTCCACTCGGTCATGGTCACTGAGACCATCGGAACAGAGCAGAAATACACTATCTTCGTCCAGGATAAACCGCTGGGTTGTTGGATGTAATGTGGTAGACGATGCCATGCCCAAAGCCTGGATTAATGAGCCAGAGCTGGGTTGTTGCACAGCATACCGATAAAAGGTGTAACCCAATCGCACTTCACGGGAGGCGAGATCATCATCTTGGGTAATTTGATGACACCCTTGGCGCGTTACCCAGTAGACGCGACTGTCCCCGACATGGGTGATGTATATTTCATGGGCGCTGGTTTGAGCCATGACCAGGGTTGTACCCATCCGCTGTCGCTCAGAGCGATGTTCGCTATCATTTTGCTGGCTGATGGCGTCATTAGCGTCACAGGCGGCTTGTTCAAGTTGTAGCGTCAGATGGGTTGGGTTCCAATGGTCGCGATCAAAATGGAGGCGTTCCACTTGCTCTCGCAAAACGTTGATGGCTAATTCCGAAGCCACTTCACCCCCTTCATGTCCGCCAATCCCATCACAGACGATCGCTAAGGCATTTTCATCGGTTGAGCGACTCCATAGTTGTCCAATGGGTGGGTAACAAGCATCTTCATTGTGGCGGCGAACTGGACCCGAATCCGTACCTGTAAAAATCTGATAATGACGCGATTGCCCTTGTCCACAGTCTTTGATTCCCTGATCAAGCAGTCCCACCAGTTGTTCGGCGGTGCGAATTTTTCCTTGGGTCAATTGATCACAGAGTTGCCCGAAAAACTTGTTTATGACCGAGGAGGCGTCAGGTTGGAGTTGAGACCAGCACTGACCCAGTTGTTTGAGCGTTGGTGCGGCGGGTTCATCTCTCTGAAGTTCTAGTAGATGCAGGATAGAGGATTCTGGACGCAGCCAATCGAGATTGAGTAAACTTGTCCCCACTCCTTCACTGCTTAAGGGTTGCCACAGGTTAGCGATTTGCCACAACCAGTTGAGTTGGCGTATCGCTGTTGCTTCTTGCCAAACTGTTCTCAGGGGAGGAAAGAGTTCTCCTTGAGACCCAGCTATATCGGTTTCCAGAATCGGCGCATCTTCCAATAGCCAGATTTCTGAATCTTGGCGTCTTTCACCGCCTGTCAGTCGCCCATAGACTTGGGGAATATGTAAGCGATAGGGAGAGAGTCTCAAATAGGGCAACAACTCCTCCGGAATGTCTTGAGGGGTATCCGGTGGTGTTGCTGGTTTTGTATCCAGTACAATCCGTTCCTTGACCAACACATAACGGTTGGCAATTAGCGATTCGGGCTGATAGGCTTCTATCCCCGATCCTAGCGCCCACAGATAACGCCGTTTCAAGGGCGTGCGACAGTTCTGACAAAACTTATTGACAGGGGGATTGGCAGCCTGACAGCGGTAGTTAGGGCAGTGAAGGGTTGCTGCAGGATTGTCCATGGAAACACTCTTGGCTACATCTAGCTAGGGGTAATTGGGCGGTTGAAGTCGCACTGCCGCGATCGCAATGCATATCCATTTCCATTATGGGATCATTTAAATAAGCCTACTGATTACAAATTCTAGCGTCTGATTTGAGAAGTCGTTCACTCATCGGAGGGATAAATGGTGGTAACCGACTCGGATTCTTGATCGGGTTGGCGATTCGTCAACTCAAGGTAACTATGCCGCAAGAGACGGGGCCAGAGCCATAAAAAGTAAAACCACCAAACAAAAATGGGGGTAGCCACTATCAGGGTTATCCAAGGCGTTTTGGCTAGCATCCAACTCCCCGCGATGATTACGGTTCCGGTCAGGAGAATCGACCAAGGCTGACACCACCAGGGTTTATAATTCCAAGGATTCAAGGGATCTTTGACAGACAATAGTTGCCTCTACGGGAAAAAATAACTTTATTTATAATACTTTTTTTGGACTTAGATATAGCGCGGGACTTATGGTTCCTCCCCCAAACGCCCATCGTTTGTTAAAGAGTATCAACAGATATGCCTAAGCCCGATTATGACACCTCCGATGATCACTCCTTTGAAGAGCTGAACTCCCCTGCGAGTGTTGAAATCAAACAGCTTATGGAGCAAATTGAGAACTCCCATGACCTATTGTACAAAATGATTAACTTGGAAATGTGGGCATTAGCCGAAACGATGGATGAGTTTATCCCAGGTTTTTGGAGTCGTTTTTTGGAAAATCGTCGTTTAACCCTCAAACAATTCCTGCAAAACAATTCTCACTCTAGAAAGAGGTAAATCACCCCATAGATTTTCTAGAATCACACTAGACAGGCAAATTACAAGGAGCTTTTTATGAATAAGCCAGAACGCCCAGATACCCATGATACGCTCAATCCCGGTGATAAAGTCTCGCCAGAGGAGCAAACCCTGGAACAAAAATCTGAGAAAGTCGCGGTTGATGCTCCTGATATTACCGGTGATCACATCGAAGTCCCAACCTACTTCAACGTCAAAGACGAAAATGGGCAAGAAAAAGCCTTACACCATATTGAGGATGCTGAAGAAATTTCTGATGTGATTCGCCAAGCACGCACCGATGAACAAGGCAATCGCACTTGGCGTTAGAGTTGGACTTACGAGTCCTGAGACACGACCTGCGGCAATCCCATGCTATAGTTCATTACCCGACACTCCAGGTTGTAGCTAATTTCACCCTTTTGCAGGAGCGATCGCATGTAATGCTCTAAATCCGAGCCGATGCGGCGAAGATTATACTCTGTCAAATCTTCACCGCTATAGGCTTCTACGAAATCATCAAACTTACGATAGATTTTTTGCAGGGCATCTTCACTCCAATTAAATTCATTATCGGGGTCAACGTCTAGTGTTAAAACGTTGTCACTCTCAACTAATTCGCTGTTTAGCACCTCGGCAGCGTAGATGCGAATGTGACGAGTTGTCGATTTAAGCAGCATGGAAACCCTCCTAGTATGGGCTATATTTTCCTTTAATTGTAAAACTTTGTAAATACACTGCCGCTTCTCAAAGGCTAAACCAACTTATCCACAATTGGGTAAAGTGAGACAAAACAAGGGCGGTGTATATTTCTTATGGAGTCAAACTCGCCCCGACAAATCTGTGTCCCCTGCGTCCGGAGAACCCACGGCTTTAACCTGATGGGATTCTTGTGTCCTATGGAGTCGGAGTGTAAATTAAAACAGTCAGTCTTAGCGACATAATCCATAGCTTAACCCAATATGCACGATTCGATGGATGATATCGCCAAACAAGCTCACCAGGGCAGTGTGGCGGCGATAATTCAAATTCTGAATCAACAGTTAGCCGATGATCGCGTCAGAACCCGAGCGGTTTTTGCTGATGGCGTGTTGCACCTGTTGTGTGAAGCACCTGTCGTCGAACCCCTGGATCGCTCTGTTCTCATCAACCACATCCAAAAAATTCTGGAAGATATTGCGCCGCGTAACATTCGTCGGGTAAACATCAACAGTCGTATTGTGCAGGAGCAACAATTGCTATGGTTAGAAGAAATAAGCCGTAATCCAGACCATCTTTTATGGTCTCAAGAAATCGTGCTGAGTAAGCCTAACCTGCTTCAGCAATGGATCAAGGCATTCAAATCTCCTAAAGTTGAACCCAAGAAGAAAACTCAGCTTCCCCAGGTATCCTCCCGCAAAGTTAAACAAAACCCTCGTTTCCAGCGCCATTTTGTCAGTGGTATTAGCGTTCTTGTTCTCTTACTCTTAGCCGGTTGGTTGGTTTACGATCGCTTAATTCCCTCTCCTTACGCCAGTACCACTCCTCAAGAACCAACTCCTCCCCCCACACCTGTCTCACCTTCAACAACAGCCCCCTCAACAACCGCAACACCTTCAGATCCCTTTACCCAAGCTGTTCGGCTCGCCATTGAAGCTGATGCTGAGGGGAAAACGGCGAATACAGCCGCTCAGTGGTTAGATATAGCGGCGAGGTGGGAGAAAGCATCAACTCTGATGAGTAGCGTTAACCCGGATCATCCCCGTTATGAAACTGCTAGAGATCGGGTTATCCTTTATCGCCAAAATAGTCAACTGGCTCAACAGCAGGCAAAACAGAGACAATCTCAATAGTGTCATTTGTCCTTTGTCATTTGTCATTCGTCATACTCGCTTCCCAAAGAAGCCAGCTAGTCACTTGTCCTGCGCGGCGTGAACAGAGATGCTCATAAACGAATGAAATCATGCACCTCGCTGCAGTGAGGCGACATTTATCAAAAAAATGAACTTTGTTGGTATATCGTTTATCAGAACGGGAATACTAAGTATGACCATCTATCTTTGAGCCAGTTGTATCAGCAGCAACCGTTTCAACAATCCATCCTTTGACTGATGTCTGAAGACTAATCCGAAAATTAATCCCTAAGCCTTGTAGCACTTGGGGAAAGCAGGTGAAACGTCGGACATGTCTTCGCGAAAACTGTTGCCGCCGTTCTTACCTAGGAGCATAGAGGTATTCACTCATGCATTACCCGCCTTCATCGAGTCCACTGGGACAACAGATTATTTCAATTATCATTGCTAGTCCCAATCCACAGACGTTATTGGCGAGTATTGCCCAGGTATTAGGTGAGGCATTTCAGGTTGATTGTTGTTTAATTGCAGCGTTTTGCCCAGAAATCGCCAGGGAACATGTCAGGTTGGCACAAAATGTTCAAACTAACCAAGCGAGTTGGGTTTCGTCTTTCAACCCAACCGACAACGTTGACTCATGCCCAACGGCAATTCCCCAGATGGGATTATGGTATGCCGAGGGCTACTCAGGGCGACAACCTCAACTCCAAACACTAGGGCAATACCCATCATTTCTGACTGTGGCGGGAGAACCCTTGGCAATTCGGGATATTCAGGAGTCTGATCCGGAGTTGGCAGATCAACGGTGTTGGGATTGGCTCCCGGTTAGGGCAGTGTTAAGGCTTCATACCTGGTGTCAATCAAGGGTCAATGGGATGATTGTGTTAGGGCGATCGCAGCCTTATGATTGGACAATACAGGAGAAACAACGGTTAAGTGAGGTGGCTGAATCTGTAGCCGTTGCCATCGCTCACGTTCAGCTTACCCAGCAAGTCGATCAGTCTAAACGATACCAGACGCTACTTTCCCCACTCAGTCAGTTTATCCAGAGCGATCGCAATCTCGATGAGACAATGGCAAAAGTGGTTGCTAGTACCACTCAAGCACTTCAGGCAGATCGGGGTTGGCTACTGCTATTTAATCATAATCATGCTCTCGATCAATCGCATCAAGATGGCAAGCATCAGCCACCAATTGAGGTTAAAGTTGTTGCTGAATGGTTTACCCCTACGCTTGATCAATCAGTTCAGCTAAACTCCCAACGATTACTCAATCAATCCTTCCGGTTATCCGACTCTGGCTTATGCCAAACAGGCTTGGAAACAGACGCCTGAATCGGTTGCGATCGCGGATTGGGCAAATACTCCAATCGGAACTCAAGAAATCTCCCTATTTGAGGAGGCGATTAGCCATGGGGTGTTAATGGTTCCCCTGTTTCACACCTTTAGCAATGGTTCTCAACACCTGAAACGGGTGGGATTTTTGGTTGTCCAACAGGATCAGCCGCGTTTATGGCAAGGGGATGACATTGAATGGATCAGATGGGTGGCGACGCAACTGAGTGAGTTGATTCACCAGCATCAAAGCCAAACGCCAGAACCCTCCCGCCTTAACCATCACTCGGTTCAGCTATCCGGGTGTTTAACCGTTCCAGCCCAGTTACATCAAAGCATCCGCCAGCAGGTGGATCAGCTTCAGGAATTAAATCAGCTTAAAGAAGAATTCATTAGTACCATGAATCATGAGCTGAGAACACCGTTAACGGCGATGAGTCTGGCAATTCGCATGTTGCGCCAACCCAAACTCCCCGCCAAGCGTCGGCAAAAATATTTAGACATTCTTGAGCAACAGTGTAATCAAGAAATCGATCTGATTAATGATTTACTTAGTTTACAGCAACTCGAATCCAATCCCGCTTATATCCAGAAGCGATCTATTGACGTAATCCTGCTAATCCAGACATTAGCCCAGGATTTTCAGGAGAAATGGGCGTCGAAGTCATTGACATTGAATCTAGATTGCTCCTTAAACTCGTTGATGATTCACACTGATCCAGAAAGTTTAAACCGTATCCTGTTGGAATTGTTAACCAATGCTGGCAAATATTCCTATCCTGATACATCGGTTTCGCTCAAAGTTGAGTACCATGTTCATGCTGCGGTCAATCGACTGGTGTTAACCTTAACCAATATCGGTGACGGTATATTACCAACCGATATTAACTATATTTTCGAGAAATTTCGGCGCGGTCAAGGAATCACTAAGCAGGCTGTTCCCGGAACCGGATTAGGACTAGCATTAGTGAGGTGTTTGGTCAATCATCTCAATGGCACAATTGAGGTGGCGAGTCAGCCTTTAGACAATTCACAGCAGGCGATGATTTCATTTACCTTAACTCTACCCGATTAATATAGCAGTACTAAGACAGGACGTGGACATTCTTTACTATTCCCTGTTCTCTCTTGGACTAAGTGATATCCTTTCCGTACCCCGTAGCACTATACCTACTGAATTAGGCAAATTCGGCTTGTTTTTCTAAGGGAGCTATCTCGTTGTTTAGTACGGGTAAGGTGACGGTAAAAGTAGTCCCAGCGCCAACTTTGGAGTCTACGTCAATGCTTCCTTGATGCAAATCAACACATTGTTTCACAATTGATAGTCCTAACCCGGTTCCTTTGATCTGACCGACATTTTGGGCGCGGTGAAAGGCAGTAAAGAGGTTTTGTAAGTCTTCGGGGGGAATGCCAATCCCAGAGTCTTGAATGCAAAAACTAACGGTTTTCTGAGCAGAGGTGATCTCAAATCTCACTTCACCGCTATTAGGAGAGTATTTGATCGCATTGCTGAGTAAATTGGTCAGGATATGTCTGAGTAAGTTCATATCCAGATAAGCGTTCGATTCGCCCAGGAATGTAAACCTGATCGTCGGTTGATCATCTCCCGCTTCAAATGACTCCACTATCTCTTGACAAAAGGTCTCTAAATCAACCCAACTGGGATGAAGGGTGAACATACCAGATTCAGCTTTGTTGAGAAATAGCAGATCTTCTAATAAGCACAACATCTGGTCGGCTGCGAGTTGGATTTTTTGGATGTGCTTTTGTTTTTTGGCGTCGCTTAACCGTTCACTATATCGCTCTATGATGTCTGAAGAGGTTTTGATGGCGGTTAAGGAATTTCGACCCTCATGAGACACCATGGACACCATTTGTGATTTGCTTTGCTGGTTTTCTTCCGCTTCTATTTTCGCTTGGTTAAGGGTTTTTAACAGGTTATGTTTACGTAGGGCAATTTTAATTGCAGCGCTGAGTTCATCGGGTTCAATAGGTTTGATAATGTAGCCAAAGGGATCAGTTTGAGTGGCTTTATTCACGGTATCCTGATCGCCGTAAGCGGTGAGGTAAATCACGGGAATGTCTAGGCGATCGCGGATTTGTTTGGCGGCTTCAATTCCACTGAGTTCTCCCTCTAACACAATATCCATTAAGACTAAATCAGGCTGCACTTCAGATACGATTTGAATTGCCTCTTCACCTGAATCAGCAATTCCGGCGACTTGATACCCTAAGTTCTCAATTGTTAAGGAAATTGTGCGAGCTAATATGATTTCATCTTCAACGATAAGGATTTGAGGGATTTTCATAATGAAATGTATTATTTTTTACAGAACTTTGGCGAGTTGATTAAATCGATACACTTACCGTGGCTTTATGTATGATTACGGATTTTTTGTTTAACATCTATCTATAGTATGATTTATGCTGACTGATTAGAGAAACCGTGAAATTACGGAAAACATCAGTTAATATGCAATCTCAATTGCCATCTCCCCTAAGCTGTCATGCATTTACAGCGCTTTTCAAGTCAGCGAGGTACGACAGACAGATCCCCGACTTCTTGAAGAAGTCGGGGATCTTACGTAGGAGCAATTACTTATTCTCTGGCGGTACAACCAAGCGATTTTTAACTTTACGTTCCCGAAACCTAATCTGAAACCGTGTCCCCTGGCTGCAATCAAGTTCGACGGTACCTTTGAGTTGTCGCGTCAGATCACAAACAAGCTGCATTCCCAAAGAATCTGTGCGGCGAAAGTCTAACGCTTCGGGAAAGCCGATTCCATTATCCCAAACACTGAGGATATAGTGATGTGGCTCTAGGGTATGTAGTGCAATACCCACTTCTCCAGACTTGTCGTCGGGAAAGGCATATTTTAGAGAATTGGTGATCAGTTCATTGAGAATTAAGCCACAAGGTACAGCCGTGTCTATATTTAAAGCAATCGGCTCAATATCAAAATGAATCGCGATAGACTGACGGCGACGCCTGTAAGTGCTGACAATCGTGTTGATTAATCTTTCGATATAGTCCTTTAATGGAATCTCAGATAAATCAGTCGCATCGTAGAGAATTTCGTGGATCATTGCCATGGATTTAACCCGATTTTGGCTGTCTTTGAGAATCGTTAAAAGCCGTTGATCAGTTACCTGTAAAGACTGCAAGGTGAACAGACTTGCCACAATCATCAAGTTATTTTTCACGCGATGGTGAATTTCTTTGAGGAGGATTTCTTTTTCGCGCAATGATGCCTGAAGTTGCGCTTCTGCTTGCTTGCGATCGCTAATATCTTCAATGTGGGCAATATATTGAAGTGGCTGTTCATTTAAATCGCGGATTAATCCCAGGCAAATAATGCTGGAAATGAGGTAACCTTCTCGATGTTTTAACGGCTGTTCCCATTGAATTGAGTCGTTATCTCCTTGCTGCAACTGCTGATAGTATAACTGATAGGATGCGGAATGATTTTCATCAAGGATATCCTGCCAAGATAATTCCCCAAACTCCTCTGCCGAATACCCTAATATTTTGTAAAAGGCGTAATTCGTGGAAATAAACTGACCTGATAAATCTGTCGTAATAATTCCAATAGGCGCTTGCTCTAAAGTTAAGCGCATCAGTTTTTCCCGTTGCTGCAGTTTCGCTTGAGTTTGACGGAGTAAACGTTCAACCCCTTTGAGTTGGGTAATATCACGAGCGACGCCAAGGACACCTGTAACGGTTCCGGCTTCATTCTTCAAGGGAAAAAGCGCCGTATCCAGCCACAGTAAACAGGAGGGATGCAGCAGACGATCTTCAATTCGTGAGGGTAAGCCTGTTCTTAATACCTTTTGCAAGCTGAACTCTAGCCGCTCAAATTTGTTGAGGATAAAAAATTGATCAAAGGGTTTATTGATCAAAGCTTGAGGGACAAACCCTAACAGATTAGCGCCAAACTCATTAATGTAAGTCAAAGTCAGGTTGGCATTGATACTGAAAATTATATCTTGGCAGGATTCGGCTAAGGTTCGATACTGTTTTTCACTGTGGCGTAGAGCCTGTTCTAGTTGTTTTTGGGACGTGATATCCCGAATTAACCAGTGAAAACCTATTACACTACCGTGATCATCTTCTAGAGTTCTCCGCCTGACAGCGGCGGTAAATTTAATGCCGTTTTCCCACGGCTGTTTTAAGGTTAATTTCTGGGTTTTATGTGGAGTATTTGGGGTGTCTTGATTTAAAAATTGACTATATTTATCCCGCTCTCCTGGAGCAACGAATAAATTTAAGGACTTGCCGAGAAAAAAGCTTTTATCCAAGTCCAACAAGGTAGTGATCGATTGATTTATTTCTTGGATAAAACCTTGCTTGTCTGTCACTAGATAACCATCAGGAGCAAAATCAAATAAATCTTGATAGCGTTTTTGTTGGCGTTCAGCTACAATTTGAGCATGAATAAGTTCCTGGTTTTGCCATCGCAGTTCTTCTTCAGTCACCCTGAGGTCTGCCAGAATTTGTTCTAATTCTTGATTAAGAATATTCTGTTTAGCTGTGCGGTCTGCCACTTTCCGTTCTAGATCTTGATTCAACTGGTCTAGAGCCAATTCAGCTTGCTTGCGTTGGGTGATATCTAGAAGACAGCCTAAAATTTTGAGGGGAGTGCCGTCCTCATCCCGGATCAGTTTTAAACGGTCATTTAACCAGCGATAGTCACCATTTTTATGCCGAAAACGATAGTCCAGACTATGATATTCTTGGGCAAATAGGTGAGAAATCTCGGTAAGCACTTGGGGTAGATCATCGGGATGGATGTGATTGAAAAAAGCATCAGAATTTTGATAAAAATAGTCCGGTGTATAGCCCAATAAATCCTGAATATTTTGAGTGATATAGGTGATCAGGTAGTCCCCTTCGGGCTGGCAGGTATAGAGGATGCTTTGACTCTGATTCAGTAGTTTGTTGATTTCGCTTGGGTCAGACGGTATATCACGATTATGCTGTTTGTGAATGAATCGATGCAAGCAAAGGCTGCTGATTAGAATAAAGAGTAACCCTTTTAACGTTTGCAGCTCAGTTAAGACGACGGGACTCTCAATCAAGTGAGCCAACAAATAATCAGATAAACTAATCCATAGGATTGCTACTACGGCATAAATTTTAATAAATCTCATTGGCTTTTCTAGAGTGAGTTCTCAACCGTTAGCTTTTATTGTGTCCACCTACTTATGCGAGCTTGGGTTTTGGCTTGACTGACTTGCTTGTCAACCTCTGGCTGGGGTATTTGTCCAGAGGGGTTGGTTTCAGAGGGTGTGAAGCTGTAACTTAATTCCTGATTGGATCTATTCATTCTTAGGCTTTTTGAGTAGTTGTTTTCGAGCCATGCGCTCAATTACATCGCTTAGGCTGTTAGCTCCTAGTTCCAACTGTTTTTGCTCTAGCCACTGGAGCGCGGTTTCAGTCAATGTCATGGTAAACCGTCGCTTTGATTCCCCATAAATTTTCTTCCGTGGCATCCTGACACCTGCTTTTTACTCATGTATAATATGATAATAACCTGAGAGGTTAGTCAAATGCTTTTGGGATTCAAGACAGAATTAAGACTGAACAACAAGCAGCGAACCGCATTGGCTAAACATTGTGGCGTTTCTCGCCATGCGTGGAATTGGGGTCTAGGTTTAACCAAGCAAATACTTGACCACAATCGGGACAATCCAGAGGATAAAATCAAGTTTCCCACTGGGATTGACCTGCACTCATTGCTAGTAGCGCAGGTTAAACCCATCTGCCCTTGGTACTATGAGGTGAGTAAATGCGCTCCCCAGTATGCGCTAAGGCAGTTAGCCCAAGCCTGGAAAGATGCATTTAAGAAAAATAAAAAACCGCCTCGGTTTAAGCGTAAAGGGAAGCATGACAGTTTCACCCTAGACGGGCTGATTGGTTGAGGACACAGATCGCCTCATGTTTGCGTCTAGAGGTATTGTATAGCAAAAGAGATGCTGGGACAGCGTTATAGCACTACGCAGACACGTTAGGACATAAAAGAAAAATTCAAAATCGCTCAATCCCTTGTCAGGTAAGCTTTTTTCTTCAAAGAAAGCCTATGAAACACCGAGCGAAGCCGAGGTGTTGCCTATTGCCTTATTCCCGCTTCGCGTAGCGCTATACATAAAAATGGGCAGAAAGTTTCTAATTTCTTTCTGCCACAGTTAGCCCAATTGACTACAGCTTATGAGGTTTGCTCCTTCGCTTCGCTAGTCGGACATGGTTTTGAGTTGTTGAGAGTCGCTCATAAAATTAGAGCCTGCAACACAATGCTTATTTGGCTGATGAGGAGTCGCTGCCCTTATTGCACAGAAGGTAAGTCAGCGCACCGCCAACCAAACCTCCTGCAAGAAAAGGAAACGCTCCAGTTAAAGCTATTCCGCCTACTG